>Ga0255054_10000070_pt1 | contig 48438 bp, 45 predicted proteins | sample JV7_2_23_MG_FD_188634 | JGI IMG/M metagenome (GOLD analysis project Ga0255054, IMG submission 188634) | Seawater microbial communities from Jervis Inlet, British Columbia, Canada - JV7_2_23 | ecosystem: Environmental > Aquatic > Marine > Inlet | place: Canada: British Columbia | collected... | reverse complement strand
TTCGCGAGCCATTTTGCAAGCCTTTAACGCACATTTTCTGACCTAAATCCTATGAGTCAAAACCATCTGAGCGACCTCAGATTCGACGCTCTGGTAATCCACGAGCATATTCAGGCCGGCATCCGGGATGCCGGCTTCGAGTTCTGTACGCCAATCCAGGCAAGCACACTGCCGATCGCCCTGCTGGGCCATGACGTCGCCGGGCAGGCCCAGACCGGCACCGGCAAGACGGCGGCTTTTCTGATTGCCACGTATCAGCGCCTGCTATCTTCTCAGCCCGCCGAAGGCGAGAAAAAGCAACCACGCGCATTCATGCTCGCGCCGACACGTGAGCTCGCCGTGCAGATCGCGAATGATGCCGAGCTGCTCGGCAAGCACACAGGCTTCAAGATCGGACTCGCCTACGGCGGCACCGATTATGAAAAGCAGCGCCGCACGATCGAGGACGGCATCGACATTCTGATCGGCACGCCGGGTCGGATCATCGACTATTTCAAACAGGGCGTCTTCGCCCTGAACCAGGTTGAAGTTGCGGTGCTGGATGAAGCTGACCGCATGTTTGATCTTGGTTTTATCAAGGACATTCGCTATCTCCTGCGAAGACTGCCGCCGCCCGAAAAACGGCTGAACATGCTGTTTTCGGCAACTTTGTCGCATCGCGTCATGGAACTCGCCTACGAGCACATGAACGAACCCGACCTCATTCGCATCGAGCCCGACAAGGTCACGGCTGACAAGGTTCGCCAGGCGATATTCTTTCCATCGAATGAAGACAAGATGCCGCTTTTGATCGGCCTCATTCGCGAGATGGGTGAGGGCCGCATCATGGTATTCGTCAACATGAAGCGCGAGGCAGAGCGCGTGCAGGACTTCTTGCAGGCGAATGGCATCGAAGCCAGCGCCATATCCGGCGATGTCCCACAGAAGAAGCGATTGCGCATGTTGATGCAGTTTCAGGCAGGCGAGCTACCCGTTTTGATCGGTACGGACGTCGCTTCTCGCGGACTGCACATCCCCGACGTGCAATACATAATCAACTATGACCTGCCACAGGATGCGGAAGATTACGTACATCGCATCGGTCGCACCGCACGTGCAGGTGCGTCCGGGGACGCCATCAGTTTCGGCTGTGAAACCTACGCGATTTCACTGCCTGACATCGAGGACTTCATCGGTCACAAGCTGCCGGTGGCCAAATATGACGTTTCGCTACTGCCCAAAATCGTGAGGCCGAAGCCACGTCCACGGCGAAAGCCGGAACAGCGGCGCGGAAGCGGCAAGCGACCGCCTAGGCGCCGAAACTAAGCAGGGTCGAGCATTTCGGACACACCCGTTACGCCAGCGTAAGCAGGGTCATTCTTCGGCGGTTCCGTCGTGTCGGGTTGTTCGATTTCCACCAACATCTCCAGGCCAAAGGTTTCGGCACTTTCAAGCACCGTCCTGTTGTCGTCGACGAACAAAGTCGATTCACGCAGGAACCCCTCCTCTTCCTGCAAAGCGTACCAGAACTCCTGACGTTCCTTCGCATAGCCGAATTCGTGCGAGGTGTAGATGCCGTCGAAGTAGCTCGCCAACCCTGTGGCCTCATCCTTGAGCTCGAGCGTGTCGGGATGTGAGTTGGTGACCAGCAGTACGCGCACATCGTGCTGGTGCATCGTCTTGAGAAAATCCTGCGCGCCCGGCAGGTAGCCGATTCGATGATTGACGTCGCGATGCAGCTCGAGCACGTCGAGCCCGAGGCGCTCGCTCCAGTGGTCAAGGCAGTACCACTCGATATGGCCCTGTATTGCGCGATATTTAGTGAATAGCCTGTTGCGCGCGTCTTCGATGCTCATGCCTTTCGACTCAGCATATCGCTCCGGCACCAGCTCCTTCCAGACGTAGTTGTCATACGCAAGGTCAAGCACGGTTCCATCCATATCGAGCATCAGCGTCTCGCAGCGAGACAACATGGTTTTGGGGTCGTTATTCACCGTATACTTCGCGCCTGCCGAAAGGGGTGCCTGAATGAACTACGCCGAACATATAGAGGCGATCGTCGCGCTTGCCAGGGAGGCCGGCGAAGCGGTCCTCGAAGTCTACGCCACGGACTTCGACGTGGAAAGCAAGCACGACGAGTCGCCGCTCACGCAGGCAGACCTTGCGTCGCATCACTGCATCGTCGCCGGTTTGACTGCACAAACTCCTGGACTGCCTATCATTTCCGAAGAATCCGGCCTCCCGGTATTCGAGGAGCGCCGTGAGTGGCAACGCTACTGGCTCATCGATCCACTGGACGGAACGAAAGAATTCGTCAATCGCAATGGTGAGTTCACGGTGAACATTGCACTGATCGAAGGCGGCCGACCTGTGTTCGGTGTCGTACACGTGCCGGTTCAGGGCAAAACCTACGTCGGCTGCGAGGGACACGGCGCGGAGCTACGGGTTGGCGAGGATGCGCCGCAAAAAATTCAGGTGGCCGCCGCCAGTGCCGACCCGGTACGTGTAGTGGGCAGTCGTTCGCACCGCGGCGCAAGCCTCGATGCATTTATCGACCGTCTCGGCGACTGCGACCTGGTGCCCATGGGCAGCTCGCTGAAATTCTGCGTCGTCGCGGAGGGCGGCGCCGATGTCTATCCGCGCCTGGGCCCGACTTCGGAGTGGGACACCGCGGCCGCCCAGGCGGTCGTCGAACAGGCCGGTGGATCCGTTGTGAAACTCGACGGTAAGCCCATGACTTACAACGAAAAAGAAGACATTCTTAATCCGTACTTCATGGTCATCGGAGCCAAGGATCATGACTGGCTGGCGCTGCTCCCCGACGGCGGGTAGCATGGTTGTCATCCTTGACTAAGATAGTCTTTGGGAACGCGCAACCTGTCCTGAATGTCCTGAATGTCCGACAAAGTCGATACCGAATCTTTCAAGCAACTCGAGCGCCTGCGTGAGTTGCGCGTCAGTCATAGAGATCTCGACTACCTGATCGATCGGCTGCAACATGACCCAATGGTCGACCAGTTGCGAATCCGCCGCCTGAAAAAGCGCAAGCTGCTACTCAAAGACATGATCACGTCGCTGGAAAGCGAGCTGATTCCGGATCTTGACGCGTAAGTCGAAAAGTAGGGTCGAACCGCACTTTCTTGCTGGCACCGGCCGCCAGGGCCAGTGCCAGCAAGAAAGTGCGGTTCGACCCTAGTTATTCTACATTTCCTGACCTATGTGTTTGTTGCCACGCTCTTCCGCCAGCGCCACTTGCTTGCGACGCTCCTCGAGGCGTAGAGCGCGTTCCTCGTCGAGTTCGCCGATGCATTGCGGGCAGGAGACACCTTCCCGATAGTCGGGGGACACAAGGTCTTCGCTCGACAGCGGTCGCCGGCAGGCATGGCATTGCACGTAGCCGCCTTCGGCAAGGTCGCGATCGACAGCCACGCGCGTATCGAACACGAAGCACTCGCCCTCCCAGCGATGTTCATCAGGCGGTAACTCGGTGAGATAGTTGAGAATACCACCCTGCAGGTGATAGACGTCTTCGAAGCCGAGCTCGAGCATCAACGCCGTCGCTTTCTCGCAGCGAATACCGCCCGTACAAAACATCGCGAGCGGCCGGTCTGTCGACGTCGCTGCCAGGTCCTTCGCAAAATCCTCGAATTGCCGGAAGCTGTCGGTTCCCGGATCCACCGCACGCGGAAATGTCCCTACCTCGACTTCATAGTGGTTGCGCGTGTCGATGACGACCACCGCGGGATCTGCAATGAGCGCATTCCACTTTTCGGGCGGGACGTGCTTGCCCGTTTTCTTGTGCGGCAGGATGTCGGGACGCCCGAGCGTTACGATTTCCTTCTTGATCCGCACCCGCATGCGGCGAAACGGCGCCTGCTCCGCTTCGGTCCAGCGTGCCTCGACCGAACTGTCGAGGCCCAGGCGTTTTTCGATCCAGGCGAACACGGTTCGAATCGCATCCTCCGTGCCGGCCACCGTGCCATTGAAGCCCTCGCCTGCGACGAGAATGGTGCCGAGCAGCCTTTGCTCCTCACAGAGCGTCTGTAATTCGTCATGAAACTCGTGTGGCCCCGAGAGATCGAGAAAGCGATAAAACGATGCGACTTTCACACGTCAACCTCATCGCCGTTGAATGTCAGTGACAGAATACTATGACGAATCTCCTCGCCAAGCACGAGGCGTGCGTCCGCTCCGATGCTCGTGATGTCCTCGTCGAATTCGATTTTGCCGTCGGAGTTGCGGCGTATCACACCGAGAACCTGCAACTTCTTGATGAAATCATGGAACAGGGACTTATTGAAGAAGTCCGGCGAGTGCAGACCGTAAATCATCGACAGGCGCTCCGCGCTCTGCTGGCATAGCACTTCGAGCCGCGCACGTGACAGCTCGCCTGGCCCATGGTGTACGAGTATTGCGATAGCGAGGTAAAACCGCTGCAACATCGGCACCATCGACTGACCGAGCATCAACAGCTGATAGGCTTTCGTGGACCCGGCGGGAGGGCGCACCAGCATCTTTTTATTGCGGCCTCGAGTCAGTATTTCCGATTCCAGAAATGCCTCGATCGCCTGCGTCGTAACATCGTCGATCTGATCGTAGTCCCACTTGAGGCACAACTCCTTGCGCATGAAGGGGTATATCAACCGGATCAGGCGCTGCAGTTCAGCGTGCTCGAGCTCGTGACCCTGAATGAAGCAGCAGGCAACGGACGCCGGCACGGCCAGGAGGTGCAGTATGTTATTGCGGAAGTAGGTCATGAGTACCGCAGTGTGCTCAGTCATGTGGATGACGTCGCCGATCGGGTGAGAAGAGCGGCTGATCACGTCGAGTTTCTCGCCATGTTCAATGATCGCCTCTGGCGTCCAGTCGGGCATTGTCACCGATGCTGAATAACGAAAGCGCTTCGTCAACGCCAGATTGAGTTCTAGTTGTCGCTTGAGCTCTGCTTCGCCGATTTTCTGTTTTGGCGTTGCGAGTAACACGTAGGCAAGCAGGCTGATCGGCGTTACGGCCGCTGCCGCATTGATGTTGCTCATAATCTCGATGCCGAGCTCGTCGACGATACCGCCGAGCCATGGGGGGCGCTCGCCGCTTCCGGATTGTGCCTCGCGCCAGTCCGGCCGCAGCTCGTCGAGCAGCGGTTCGAGCTCGATCGGCTCCGCGATATTGACGTAGACCTTGCCGAAATTCTCGCGCAGGGACTTCACCGAACGAATGAGCCCGAACAGCGATTCTTTTTCTTTCGCCACACCGCCCAACTCGCCGATGAACGAGTCGCCCTCGATGAGCTTCTCGTAACCGAAGTAGACCGGGACGAACACGATCGGTCGCTTGGGATTCCTGATATAGGAATTCACGGTCATGACGAGCATGCCGCCCTTGGGTTGCAGCAGCCGGCCGGTGCGACTGCGCGTACCCTCGACAAAATACTCGATCGAATAGCCACGTTGCAGGATCTGGTCGAGATAGGCATCGAAGACGGCGGCGTAGAGGCGATTGCCCTTGAAGCTGCGGCGCAGGAAAAATGCACCGCCGCGCCGCAGTATCGGTCCGACGATCGGAATATTCAGATTGATGCCGGCCGCGATGTGCGGCGTGTGCACACCCTGTTCGTAGAGTATGTAACCCAGCAACAGGTAATCGAAGTGGCTACGATGACAAGGAACGTAGATGACCTCCTTGTCCTTTGCCACTTCGTGCAGGCGTTCGATGTGCCCGATTTCCACACCATCGTAGATGCGCGTCCACAGCCAGCGCAAGAATCTCTCGACCACGCGTATCGTCGGATAGGAAATATCTGCGGCAATTTCGAGTGCGTACTTGCGCGCCTCTTTTTGCTTGCGTTCAACGATAGCGGCATCGTCGCCGGCTTCGTTCGTAATTACTTTGCGAACACCCGGCGCGAGCAGCACGTGATTGACCAGCGTTCGCCGATTCGAGAGGTCCGGGCCGACGGTCGCTGTGCGTCGTTGCCGAAAATGCACACGTAGGATGCGCGACACCTTGCGGTACGCGACCGCAGCATCGAGATCCTCGGAGATTATTGAACTGAGTGGTAGCGCGTCGCTAAAACGCAGCAGCGTGTTACGGCCGAGCAGCAGTGTCGCGAAAAACTTGCGTGTGCGACTGGCAACATCCCAGTTTTCGGAGAACAACAATTTGAAAACCGAGCGTTCCTTCTGCGGCGAACGTCCCCAGTAAATCGCCACCGGGATCAGCAACAGCTGTTGCTGCTTGTGGTCCGCCGCCTCGACCAGGCGTCGCAGTCGTTGCGAGCTCTTGGTTGACGGGCGCCGGAACAGAATACCCTTCATTTTGCGCATCACGACGACGCGGCGGGACTCACGAACGTCGCAGCATCGCAGGGATTCGGACGGGGACGGCATGCCATGCAATGTGCAGACGCGCTCGAGCGCCAGCATATCCGCGAGGCCGCCCGTCTCCAGAACGTAACAAACGGCAGCGTCAGGATCATTGATCAGTTGCAACGGCGCGTCCGGCTGAATAGCCGGTCGGGCCCAGATCGCAAAAATCTTGCCTGCCAACCAGTAGAGCGGCCGGAAAACGATCCCCGCAACTTTCCCCGCAACGTTCATGACAAATCAGTCTACCGAAAAGGCCGTATCTGCAAACCTTTGATTTCTTCTAAAAGTGCGCTAGTCCCCGGACTCCTCGATCGCATCGTCGAGTTTGTCTTTAGACTCCAATACGACATCCTCGACGGCTTCCGCCTTGTCGAGTGGCGTACGAGCCGCATCGAGCAGCACGCTGTCCTTGTCCTCCTCATCGGTGCCCGATGAGCAGCCGAGCAGTAACAGGCTCGCCAGCATTAACGCATATTTCATCGTAGTCCTCCCCTCATTCGCCCACGACCTGCCTGACAAATCGCTTCAGATAGCCGTTGATTTCGTCGATATTGTCTGTCAGCCGATGGTCGCCGTCGATCAGGTGCAGCGTAGCCTTGCTCTGCCGCGCAAAGCGAATACTGTTGTCGGCCGGCACTACGTCGTCGTGCCAGCCGTGCACGATACAGATCGGCACGGCTGGAGACGTCGGCGTCAAATCCTCGTAACCGTCAATAAAATAGGCCGGTGCGAGGACGAACAGGCCGGCGGCATCTACGCGCTCCGCAGCAGCCGTAGCAACGTGGCCACCCATGCTGGAGCCGACGAGAATCAGCCTGTCGTCAATGCCTTCACACTCGGCGATCAGCTTGTTCACGCGCTCGGTCGGATCGACGATACCCCGATAGTCAATGCTATCAGCCGCGCATCCCAGCTCTTTCACCATCTCGGCCATTGCCTTGATTTTTGTGCCCCACGGCCCGCTTTCCTGGCCGTGAGAGAAAATCACGGTTGTCATATCAGTATCCCGTCCCCGGTCTCACACAGCTCCTCGACGTGCCGCACGAGCAGCCAGATACGATCCTGGCCCCAAACGACGAAGTTCCCCATGCGCAGCGTCGGCACCCCCCACGAACCCGATTCCATCATCGACTCACGATTCTTTTCGATGCCGTCTCGCCAGCCGTCGTCCTGCATCGCACTGACGACGTCCGGCCAGAACAGGCCGGTACGGGCAGCGACCTCTCGCATGCCTTTGTCGGTCGCCACGTCGATGGCCTCCGCCCAAATCGCCTCGCCGACGTTGATGAGAAAGTCCCGCTCCTTCTTTTCGCCGCAAGCGTAATTGAAGACAGCCAGGCAGCGCTCCACGCCACTGCCAACCGGATCGGCAATGTGTCCAAACGGAATGCCGAGGCGCTCCGACTCACGTTTGGTGTCATTGGCGATGTAGATGAGCTTTTTGCGCGGCACCTTCATGCCACGCATTACCATCGGCAATATCGGCCGGATGACCAGCTTCAGGCCGAAGGCGTCCGCCACCTCGAAGGCACGTCGCAATGACAAATACGAATACGGGCTGCGAAGCGAATGAAAAATTTCGAGTGGCGGCAAATCCTTCGTTGCCGCCGGTGGTCTCACGGGCAATGACACCTGCATCGCCTGCCCAATGGATGCGAGCTGCGGATTCGATTTGCCCTCCCTGTTGGCGCCGAGTTCGTCGAGTCGCGACGTCAGGTAATGCAAACGATCAATACCCCAGTACCACTCTCCCCCGTAGTAGAGGGTCGCGGCGTTGTAGTGGCCAAGTCTCAAGAGCAGGCGCTGATTACTGTCGAGCGTTGCGCTGGCGCTACCCGGTTCTGCCGCCGATTCCGCACGACGCCTCACGGCATCCACATCGCCCCGCCAATACGCGGCAAGCGCCTCGAAAAGCTCGGCGCCGAAACCGGGACTGCCGGCATTACTCGCCAGCGCATCGAGGAGTGACCGCCGGTGTTCGACGGGCGGCGTGCTGCCCTTGTCGAGAAACGGCACACCGAGCTCGCGCGCGACGCGCTCGCAGTCAGTAACGGCATACTCGGCGAGCATTTCGGGTCGCGGCTTGTAGCTATCACCCATTGACGGCGTCAGGCAGATGCGAAGTTCGATGTCGTAATGTGCTTGTAGTTGCGGCAGGTACAGACTGAGCAGGTATGAGTACGGGTCGTCGAGTTCCAGGAATGCCGTTACGACGTGCGGCCGGCCAGTCAACTTGCGACGTAGCTCGGCAACACGCCGCTTCATGGCGCGCACACGCTGGCTCAACAGGATGTTCAGCAACGTCGATCGAAGTCTGTTACTGGGGCTCACATTTCATCCCATGCCGACGACGGCTTCCACAACAACTCGTCAAGATCCGGCTGCCAGCGATACTTCTGCATGTCGATGCGGCCTGCTATAACGGCGACGTCTTCCATCATAAGCAGCTTCATCTGTTTCTCAAACTGCGGCGTGTCCCTGTCGAACGCAATTTTTCCGGATGCCGTGATGACGCGGTGCCACGGTACGTCCTGGCCGCGCGGAAGCTGTCGTAACGCCCAACCGACCTGGCGCGCACCCCGCGGAATGCCGGCGATTTCGGCGACCTGGCCGTAGCTTGCGACCGAGCCACCGGGAATTTCCCGGATCGTCTCGTAGATTCTCGCCAGCCGATCCTGCCTGTTCACGCGTCTTCCTCAGCCCAGTTTCAGGCGCGCTCGAATCTCGCGCCTCGCATCGCGCAAGACCGTGTCGCGGTCGAGATCGTCGAGAATGCGCCGCACCACCTTTTTCGGTCCGCCCTCGCCCCAGGATTTGCCACGGGCCAGGTACTCGGCAGCCACCTGGCCCACCACGTACGTGCTGTAGTAAGCGACTGCGCCCTGTGCGCCGGCCGTTACAACCGTCGACAATCCACCCGTGCCGACCTTGAGCGCGCTCGATACAAAGTGCAGCGCCCACACCGTACCCATCAACGCTGCGGACTCCGCAACAATGACGCCGACGAGCGAGCCTGCCTCTTTCTTGCTGAGCGGCAGATCGTAGACTCGCGACAGGTGCACGACCATGCCGATATCGATGAATGCGGCTGCGAACAGATCAGCGACCGGGACCGGGTTAAAAGCGACGCCTATGCCCTTGCCGACGCAATACGTGCGCACGAGCTTGTCGCCGAGTTCGCGGCGAGCGGCGAGTATGCGGCGCCCGACCTGATCACTGAGATCGGCCGCGAACAGGCTCGCATTCAGCGCCGCGAGTGTCTTGCCCTCCGCGTCGAGAATGTCCCAGAGACGCAGCCTCAGCACGTCGATGTCGGGCTCACGCGCGCGTTCGACGGTGTTTTCATTGCCTTCAACGTCGACTTCGACAACGGTTTGCGGCCTCGGCTGTGCCGCGACAGCGAGAATATGATCGGGGTCGACAATGCCTGCGGTGCGTGATCGCAGTGACTCCATCAGCTGAGCATGCTCGTCGCTTGTGAACAGGTCACTCTTGTTCAAGACCACGATGACGGGGCGGCCCCGGCCAAGCAGGGTCCTCAGTGAGTCGAGTTCGGTTTCGGTGATATCACTATCGACGACGAAGATAACGAGATCGGAACGACCAGCGACTTCCTTCGCGAGCGCCTCACGCTCTTCGCCGCCAGCCTCGTCAAGCCCCGGCGTATCGATCAGGTACACGCCATCCGCCTCGACCTCGTTCCACTGGTGCATCGTCGAGTGTCTGGTCTCGCCGTGCAACGGGCTAACCGCGAACGTGTCAGCGCCGATCAATGCATTTAGCAACGAGGACTTGCCCGTACTCACGCGACCGAATACCGCCAGGTGCAGGTGACCGTGCTCGAGCTTCTCGAGCATGGCCTCTACGGCTTCGTAGTCATGCGAGAGCGAATCGCGGACGCCGTCCGGCAGCCGGCTGTCATCGATAAGGTCGCGCAGGCTCTCGCGCGCGAGCGTCAGATGACCCGAACCGCCTTCGTTTTCAGCCGGCGTCCGTTTTTTCTTCCAGGGCCAGTCTGGCAACGCGGCGTGCGCCCGCTTCCAAATGTTCACTGATGCCTTCCTCGAATTCCTTCGCGGCTTCCTCGGGGACGAGTTCCCCGTGGCGTGTCAGCGTCAGGACCAGGCTGCGTCCCAGCGCGTCGAATATCAAACCGTAAGCGACCGCGTGTACGATGCCGCCTGCCACCGTGCCAACGCCCGGAAACGCTTTCAGACCGTTACCGGCGACCGCAAGCGTCAGCGGCAGGGCCTTGCCGACACGGCTCTGGCTCAAATTCAGAAATTCCTCAATATCGAGGTCGCGCGGCGCGGCACCGTACAATTTGCAGAGTTCCTGCGTCATTGCCGTGCCGATGTAGCCCTGAATAATGATGTCGGTCCCAGGACTAACGGCAGCGAGTGCGCCGAGCACGGCTTTGCGCGTCGAATTGCGAATGATCTGTTCCGAACGCTGCAAACGGTATTGCGCCTCGGCCTCCGCCAGCTTATCTGCTGCGAGGCGAAAAACGGCGCGGTCGCGACGCACGTCGAGCGGCTGCGTCGCATCCTCGAGCAGTCGATTGATCGCAACGACTAGCACACCGATGTCCGCAGGACGCTGACGACGTGAGACGGACTCCGAGCCGTCCTGGCCGCGCTCGATGACGTCGACGTCACCGCCGGCGGATACTGCCACGACCTTGTCGCGCTCCAACGCGCCTCCCATATTGTCGACGTGTTGCAGCAATCGTTGCATCAGCACCGCCTGCTCCTCGACATCGAAACGATCCGCCTTGTTCATGACGAGCACGAGTGGTTTGTCGAGCACAAGCAGATGCTTGACCGCGTCGCTTTCGGCGCGCGTCAAGTCACCCTCACAGACGAAGAGAACCACGTGCGCGCGTTGCGCTTCCTCGAGCGCGACCTCGTCGAGACCATATTCATGACCGCCAGTGCCGGGCACATCGGTCAGGAGAATCTCGTTACCGGCGCTGTTCCGCCAACGGTAGTGGCGCACGTTGCTGGTCGAACCACCGACTACATCGATGGCAACGTCTGCGTCCGGCACCAACGCTTTAATCAGTGAGCTCTTGCCCGTGCTGATCTCACCAAAGAAACAGAGATGCACGACACCGGTCTGCTGGCGCGAAGCCAGCTCCTGCAATTCCTGCTGCGCATCGCTGACGTCGACGCCGGCGGCCTCGGCGTCGCGCAATCGACTTTCGATCTCCTGTTTTGTCAGTGGCTTGCCGACGGTCTTTTTGACGGCCGGCACGTCGCGACGGATGACGAGGCGCCAGATCAGGTAGATCGCGAGTACGACAAGCGCGACCATCGCGGCAACGTAGCCCCACAACAGGATGCGAGGCCCCTCGAGGAGCCGGTCCCAGACATTGAGGGCCGTCTGCGTGAAGAACAACAGCGCGCCGATGGCGATGAAGAACACCACCACGATCAGCAGCGCGAGGGCAACGCGGATGGCTCGATCCAGCTTCATGGCAGCTCAGACTGCCCCAAATCAAGGCCAATAGAAACCCTGATTGGGAGGGCCGCGGGAAATGGGCTCTGACCCTTTTTCTTACGCCATGAAGCCCAGATCGCGCACAGCGAAGTTGGCAAGGTTCGGGGCCACGATGTCGAGATCGATGTCGGGGATGCCGAACCATTTCGCGAGGGTTGCGGCGTACTGGTCGGCCGAGGTCGACGGTATGAAGCGACCACCGCCGACATCTTCGGGTCCGCCAATCCGCAGTTCCGGATAGTTACCGATGAGCTGTCCGCCGCTCACGGCGTCTCCGAGAATGATCTGATTACCACCCCAGGCATGGTCGGTGCCATCGCCATTTGACGTCAGGGTACGACCAAAGTCGGACTGCGTGAATGTCGTGACGCTATCCGCAACACCGAGCTCGACCGTCGCGTTGTAGAACGCGGATACCGATTCACTGATATCGGCGAGCAAGCCTGGCTGGTCCTGATTCTGGTTGTCGTGCGAGTCGAAACCACCGGCCGCAACGAAGAACACCTGGCGTTGCATCTGCAGGTCATCACGCGCAGCGATCAATCGCGCGACAGTTCGCAGCTGACCGCCAAGTTGCGACTGTGGGAATATGGTATTCGGTGGGGGTCGCGAGTCGATCGCCGCGGTCACTGTGTCTGCGGTCGCAATAGCCCGATTCTGCACCTCGGCGAATGCGCGCTCGTAGATCGAACCGTACTGCGCTTCGAGGATGCGCAAGAACGCCTGGCGCTGCTCGAATCCCGGCTCGCCCGGCGTGGTCGAGAAGCCGGTGAACTGCAGCGGGCCGCCGGGCCCCATGACGTAGGCGATGGTTTCGTCGGCTGACTGCAACAGGTTATTGCCAAACAATGACGCATTGGTCGCCATCTGCTGACCTGCAACGTTGGTGCGAATCAGATCTGTCATGCGCCCTGCCCAGCCGGTCTTGGACGTACGATTGCCCTTCAGCGAATTCCACTGGTCCTGCTGGTCATTGTGCGAGAACAATTGCGGTGGCAGCGCGACGGACTTGTTGAAGAAGTCGTCTCTGCTTGTCGGTTCGACGAGCGGACCGACGTTGGTAATGAACGCCGCACTGCCTGATTCAAAGAGTTGCTGCAGTGATGTCATTGTCGGATGCATGCCATACAGGGTTGTGCCCGTGCCGGGTGTCGTTATCGGCAACAGGTCCTGCTGTGCGATCGCGAGATTCTGCCGCGATGCCGCATACACGCCATACTCGGTGTCGCTGCGCGGCACGAGCATGTTGAAGGAGTCGTTGCCGCCAAAAAAGAACACACAGACCAGCGCCCGATAGTCGTCGAACGGTGCACCACCACCCACGACCTGCGAGTAGGCCAGGCCCGGAGTCGCTGCAAATACAGCAGCGGCACTGGTGCTCCTGAGAAAGTCACGTCGATTGATTTTTACCATTGTCTTGCTCCTGCCTGGCCGTGCCACGCCGTTACTTCTGGTACGCATATTCGGGTGATGACACGATCAGATAGATCGTTTCGGCCGCGCGCAGCGCGGTCTCGGTCTCGGGAATCAACGCCATGATGCCGGTGATTTCCTGGCGCAGCGCCGCCGAGATGTCTCCAGCAAGCAACTTGCCGGCAACCATGTCGATCAACGCATCAACATTGGTGGCAACCGCCATTTCTTCACTGAAGTCGATGAAGATGTCGTCTTCCTGCAGATCCGAATTCGTCTGGTTCAGTCCGAACGTCTGGAAAAACCAATAGTTCGTCACATAAGTGTTCTGATACTCGGACGAGATCTGCAATTCGGGCGCCACAAGACCACTGTTTCGAATCTCGCCGGGCGGTGAGTAGAACGGACTGAAAAAATTGAATACCGACGGCGACTGCAACGGCCCCTGGCCGAACAGGATGAATGAGGCGACCAGCGGATATCGTCCACTCGCCGACTGAGCGTCGTAGGCGCGCCATAACTGTGTCAAGCGCAGCAGTGGCTCCTTGAGCTTGCCGTCGAGATCCATCGCAAGATCCGGACGCGCCTCGTCATCCATGAGAATCGCTTTCACCACGGCGCCCATGTCGCCACGAATGCCCACGCCGTTATTGTTGAACACCTGCGCAACACGCTGCACGTAGCCCGAAGACGGATTGCTGGTCACAAGACGCTGAATCAGGCGAATCGCGATGAACGGTCCGACGTTCGGGTGATTGAAGACATTGTCGAGCGCGGCAGCCAGGTCCTGACCGCCCGACTGACCCGAGGGAAGTTCGACGCCATTCAGCAGTTTCTTCGATCCGGTGTCGTGAAAACCCGGGTATAGCTGCATCGGAATGATCTGATTGAAATCCGTCGGGAAAGCACCACGAAAGCTCGGCGCGCCGGCATAGGTCCAACCTGTGTAGACATGTGCAAAGCCTTCGATGATCGCCTGGTCGTACGTCGGAATCGGGTTACCGAGGTTGTCGAGCTTCGTGCTGCCGTCGAGATTCAGTTCGACAAGGCCGACCGAGAACAGCTGCATGAGTTCGCGCGCGTAGTTCTCGTCCGGACGAATATTGAGCACGGGATCTGGCCGCTCATTGCCGAGCATGCTGAGGTAGACGCCCATTGCCGGATGCAATGTCACTTCTTCGATCAGGTCGCGGTAGTTGCCAAACGCATTGCGTGACAACACGTCGTAATAATCCGCCAGTGAGTATGTCATGTTGCCGAGGACGCCCAGTTGCGACACGACCATGATCTCGGAGAGTGCAAAGGCGACGCGTTGTCGCAATAGGTCGGGGCCGTTCAAGCCATTGCGGAACCAGATATCAACTCGATCAGGCTGCAGCTCGAAAAGGAACTGCGGACGTGGCAGGCTCTGCAAATGGGGCAGCTGCAGCGACGCAGGCTGCACGAGCTGATCGTCGATCCAGCCTTCGATGCCCATCGCAATGACGCGTTGCGCTTCCGCCTCCGTTGCACCGAATGACGCCTGGTTCAGGACCTTGAACGCTTCTGCCTTGCTTACCGGTGGTGGCGGTGGCGGTGGTGGCGGCTGCGACGTACCACCGGAACCGCCGCCGCAACCGGCGGCGGTCAGCGTGAATGTCGCGATCACCGCGAGCAGCTGTCGTGTATTCATCCTATTCGCCTCGATCCTTGCGATACTGCAATTTCAGGTGCCTTGTTCATGGAAACGCTCCCGTGGCCGCTTCGTACGGGTTCATATGACACGTGAACGTGACATTCCGGGGGCACTCGCCTGAGTCCAGGCTGAACGGACGCCGCGCGAGGCGCGCGGATTTAGCTAGGCGCAGTCCTCAATGACCGGCGCGAATGCCGTACTGGCCACCCGATAACCTTCAATTGATTGGTGCAACGTGAACGAGATCGGTTTACTGCATCCGTGCGGTTGGAAGGATATGAGTATGGAGATTCCATGATCGGCGCCGTCGGCTTTTTTGCATAATCCGGGATCGCATTGCACGTCGATGCGGTCATTGGCAAACGCACCGAGGTCGGTCAGAGCGCTGAGGTAAGCAAACACCTGGCTTTGCACATGCTTCGCCAGGCGCTCGTCGGCTTGCTCGAATACGGCCCAGCGAGTGGCTTGTTCTATGGAGTTTACGATCCGCAGGCACAGGCGACGCACGTGGAGACTCGCCAACGAGCGCTGCAACTCACTGCCACGCGCCATTGTGACCGAGCCCTTGAAGCGCGCCTTACCGGCCGACCCGGGCGCAATGATGTTGATGCCCTCACGGGCGAGGACCTGCATATCCTCCGTATCGATATCGACGGCAGGCTCGAATTTTCGATTGAATCCGAGCCCCTGCTGATCCGGGTCCTGCCAGGGCCCGTAAGCACGATCGAGTTTGCAGAGTACGCCTGCCAGCGCACCACCCACGGCCCGAGGCCGGGTGTCCCCGTAGTTACGGTTTGCAAGGCGCGGGAAGTAAGCAATCATGTTGGGACTTGCATAGCCTTGCTGGCGCACGCCCCGCACCGCGTCCTCGGGGCTCTCCCACTCGGCGGATGGATCGACGATCAACATGGCGCCACGTTCACGGCAGTAGAGTTCAGCGGCAAGAATCGCTGCAGGACCGAGGTCGACACCTTTGCCCGGCGGTGGCAGATACAACAGATCGAAGTGATCTACCTGCTGCAGCGCAAAAAGACCCTTGCCATCGCCGCGCGAGCCCACCAGGTCGTAATCGGACAACTCGGTGCCATCGGTGCCTTCCTGAACGTGCTCAACATACGCGGAGCCTGGTTGCACGTCGCTCGGCGTCGTCGCCTCCGGACGGTGCGTGGGATAGGGTTGCTCCGTACGTACCAACGTTGACGCCATCAGCACGTCCCCGACAAAAGTATCCGACTCTTCGACGTGGCTCAGCTTGCGATACATCTCCTGATCGACGACGAGTCCCGCACCCGGATCCACTCGCTGCAATGTCAGGTTGAACAGTTCGTCGTTGCTTTCGTCGATGCCATCGAAATCGACCGCTGCACGCACACTCTCGGTCGAACCCGGCTCCAGCGCACGCAAAACGAGCGCCGAGCCGCTTGCCGGAAGGCAAGTCATCGCGCCACGCGCGTTGTTGGCAACGCGCACGATAAACAGATTCCGGCCGCCATGCTCGAAGAACTGTTGCACGGCCGGACCGAGGCTGGAACGCGACCAGACGTCGCCGAAACGGCGACGGAAATCGCCAAAGTTGTGAACGGCTACCGGAGTATCGAGGGGACCGCGAAGAGCACGGCCAACGAAAGCAGCCGTGGTCTCGGGCGTTGCGTCGATGGCTTGTCCCATCGCCGCAATCTCTGTGACCGTGATGCCACGATCGAACGCATCTGACAACCTGGTCTCCGTGAGTCAGATAACCGTGCCCGCATTCTAATCAGTGGCGTTTGCTTATGCCATCACTGATTGCCAATATGAGCCGGCCGCCATGACCGATTACCTCGCCAAAACGTATCCTACGCTTGCCCAACGCCTGCCCAAGACAGCGCTCGCTGACTTGCCGACGCCGGTCAGTGAATGCGACATCGAAGTTGGCTCACACCAACGCACGATCGCGATCAAGCACGACAATCAGACGAGTTCCTATTACGGCGGCAACAAGCTACGCAAACTCGAATATCTGCTGCAGCGCGCTATCGACAAACGTGCTGATCGGGTTGCAACGTTCGGCACGGTCGGCTCGAACCACGCGCTCGCGACAGCGCTTTATGCGAGACAACTCGAGATGGGTTGCACCTGCATGTTGTCTCACCAGGTCAAAACCGCAGGCGCCGCAAAAGTACTCGGCCTTCTATTGCAAAACGACGCGGAAATCGTACGTTACAGCGGTAATCGTCACGCGCGTGTCGAAGCCATGCGCCAACATGTGCAGGGACGTAACACCTGGGTGATTCCGCTCGGTGGGTCGTCCTGGCTCGGCGCCGTCGGTTACGTCAATGCAGGGCTCGAACTTGCCGCACAAATCTCAGCCGGCGAGGTGCGTCTGCCGGAGAGGATTTACATGGCAACGGGCACAATGGGTTCGGCCGTTGGCCTCGCGTTGGGTCTCGCTCTTGCTGGCGTGAAGGCGGTGGTGCAGGCTGTACGCGTATCGCCTGACGAAATAATGAACCGCTCGCGACTCGACCATCTTTTGAACAAGACCGCGGCGATGATGCACCGCCTGGACCCATCGATCCCGGCCGGCGTTGCGGTACGTACACACATCGAGCTTCGGCATGAATTTTTCGGTGACGGATACGCGAAAACCAATGCCGCAACCGATGCAGCGATCGAGATTGCAGGCGATCAGCTGGGACTGTTGTTGGAGCCGACCTATACCGGCAAGGCGATGGCTGCGTTGCTGCATGACATCGAGCAACCTGAACACGCTTCAATGCCCATGCTGTTCTGGAATACCTACAATTCGAACCCGATGCCTGTCATCGACACAGACGCCACGCATCGGCAGCGGATGCCGGAAGAGTTTCTGCGTTACCTGGATTGATCGTCGGGCGTGTCGAACTCGTCGTCGCTCGCTTCCCGCCTTTGCTGTTCCTCTTTTGCCTCCTGAGCTTCTCTTTTCTTGCGGGCGATTTCCTCCAGCATTACGTCGAGCCAGTCGTTCACAATTCCTTTGCCTCAGCATCCTCTTCGATGATTTCCTCGGCCATGACTTCGTCGATCATCTCACGCACCTCGCTGAGCGTAGGCGCGTCAGGATCGGGCTCCACGGTATTGCGCACGAGGCTCGCACGGGCAAACACTTCGGCTGAATCCTGGTAACTCACCAATACGGCAACGCCGTTCGGGTTGCTCGCGATCGAGCGGATATGATCCATGTCATTCTGGCTCAGCGTCTCCACGCTGCCGAATTCTTTGAGCAGCATGTCGAGGCGCTCAGCGGGCGACGCCGTATCGTCCTCGAGTGGCAGATGCGCCTCGAAATACAGCTCACCGTTATTACGCCCCAGCAGGTACGGCTCGTTGACGATCTGCACGGGCTCACCGACAGCAATGAGCGAATACAACAACTCGATGTTCTCGGGATACAGTCGCACACAACCGTGACTTACGCGCATGCCGACGCCATAGGGCTGATTGGTGCCGTGAATCAGGTAGCCCGGCATCTCCAGCTTGAGTACGTGTGTGCCGAGTGGATTATCGGGTCCCGGCGGCACAACCGATGGCAACGGATTACCCAACTCTGCATGCTCACGCCGCACCGATGCCGGCACGTACCAGTGCGGGTTGGTGGCTTTGGAAACGACCTGCGTTGTACCGAGCGGCGTCTCCCACCCGACGCGGCCGATGCCGATCGGATACGTCATTACCGCCTGCGGCTGACCCTCCGGCATCTCGGGAAAATAGAACAGGCGTTTCGACGCCATGTTCAACACGATGCCTTCGCGCGGCACGTTGGGTACGACGTATTGCGTCGGCAACAGCACCGGCGTTCGGTCGCCAGGCATCCACGGATCGACGTCCGGATTCGCGGCAACAATCTCGTCGTAACCGAGGCCGTACTCCCTCGCCAGGTCTGAGAGCGTATTCTCGTCGTTCGCATACACGATCTGCGGCGCACCGACCACGGACTGCGCCGGCGACTCCAGCACGAAGTAGTTGCGGGAGATCGGCTCCACGACCGGGCGAGCTTCAAGCGGCACGACAGGCGTCCGCCCGTCGTCGCGCGAGCCCGAATAAAAATCCTCAATGAATGTGCAGCCCGCGAGCAACAGCGGCGCCAGTAGCAGCGCACATCGGCGGGACATGGATTGGTGCTCACTCAATAGCTTTGGCCGGTTGCCAGAAGGCGCTATCTTCGCAAAAAACCCCCGACGACACGAATTCACAGCCGGGAGACGCGCAGCATCAGCGGCCATCGCACCGGGCGCACGTCGCTACCCCACGCGGCGCGCAAACGCTCCTCGATCATCGTGACCGGGTCACGGCCATAGGTACGCTGGTAGCGATTGCAGGCGGACCAGGTGCGCAGATAGCCCAACATGTCTGCGACATTCCACGAAACCTGCATGTCGAGAACCGCAGCGTCGAGTTCGAGACCCGGCATGACAATGCCCGCGTAGCGCTCCTCGATCAGGCGCCGCTCGGGCGGCCAAAGCTCCCCGACGATGTCCGTGTACAGCTCGTCGACCGCGGCATCACAGGTTTCCGTCACTTTGCACAACTCGTAGCACCAGACGGCGAGGATGCCGTCAATATCGAGCACACGCGCGGCTTCGGCGAAAAAGCGCTCAATATCGAACCAGTGCAGCGCCTGGCCGACGGCAATCAGGTCTACCGACGCATCGTCGAGGCCCGAGCTTTCCGCCTCGGCCACTCTGTAACTGACGCCGGCATGGGCGACAGCCGCATCAATCTGCTCGGCACTGGCATCCGTCGCGATGACCTCATCGAAGTGCTTGCTGAGCGCGATCGCCGCCTGGCCGCTGCCTGTGGCGCAGTCCCAGGCAAGCCGCCTGTGCGTCGTCAGCTTCGCAAGGAAGTGAAACAGCTCATCCGGATAATGTGGCCGGTGGCGCGCATACTGCGCGGACTGGTCGGAGAAGTGATCTTTGAAGTCGGACGATGCCGTCACTTCAGGACGCAGTTCGGCGTGCGGCCAGCCTCTTTTGCCTCGTTGTAGAGCTTCAGCGCAGTACCGAATTCACCGACGAGCTGATCGATACGCGTGTCGCTCGACGGGTGGGTCGACAGGATTTCCGCCGGTGCTTCGCCCGCTTCCCCGTCCATGTTCTGCCACAACGCTACGCTTTCGCGCGGGTCGAAGCCCGCCTTGGCCATGTACGCCAGGCCGATAACGTCGGCTTCACTCTCCTGCGAGCGCGAAAACGGCAACATGATGCCGAGAGCCGCGCCAGCCTGAAGCGCTTCGTACGCCGAGTACGTTGCCCCCTGATGACCACCGCCCAGTAGTACGGCGGCTACCTGCACGCCGACATTGGAGAACGAACCGCGCGATGCGCGCTCATTCGCATGACGCGCCGTAACATGCGCGATTTCGTGACCGATAACAGCAGCCAGCTGGTCCTGGTTCTCCGCAGCTTTGAGAATGCCGGTCATGACGCCGATCTTGCCACCCGGCATAGCGAATGCATTAACCGAATCAGACTGGAATATAGCCATTTCCCAATCGAGGTCACGATATTCGGGCTCGAGCTGCATTACGATAGCCTGCGCAACGCAGTGAATGTAGTCGATCTTGGCGCGATCGGTCTCGAGTGGCATGTTCGCTTTCATTTCCGCGAACTGGCGCGCCGATTCCACGGCCAGGTCCTGATCGGACTTGAGGATGACCTGCGAGCGACCGGTCGGCGACGATGAACATGCGACCGCTGTCAGTGCCACGAAAATCATGGAAATCAAGTACTTCGCGTATCGCTGGGGCATGATTACTCCTCGGGCTACCGCGCCATTATAGCTCGCAGGTGCGATCGTATAACGCTTTTGACCGCTGCAGGTTGACTCAGTTCCAAGGACTCTTTGGCAGCCGCGACTCGAATCGGCGACGCCAGCCGGCCGCATCGAATTTCTCGATAGCGCCATCGACATTCGACATCAGGCGCTTTTGCAGTGGCTGCTTTATCTTGTAGCTCAGATGATAGAGATCGCGACTTTCGGCGAGTTCGAGCAACAACTCGTCGCTGGTCCTGATCTCGTCCGCGAGACCGAGTTCGAGCGCCTGCGTACCGTACCAGTGCTCGCCCGTCGCGACCTTGTCGAGATCGAGATCCGCCCGATACTTGCTGACGGCCGACTTGAACAACACATGCACGTCTTCGAGCTCCTGCCTGAGTTTGTCGCGGTCCTCATCCGTGTTCTTGCCGAACATCGTCACGGTACGTTTGTATTTGCCGGCCGTGATTTGCTCGAAGTCCACACCATGACTATCCAGCAGGCGATTGAAATTCGGAATTTGCGCCAGCACGCCAATCGATCCGAGAATCGCGAATGGTGCCGTGTAGATCTTTGACGCAACGCAGGCCATCAGGTAACCGCCACTTGCGGCCACCTTGTCGACGCAGACATACAACGGGATTTCGCGGTCACGAATGCGTGCCAGCTGCGACGCCGCGAGCCCGTGCTCGTGAACCATGCCGCCGTGATTCTCGAGACGTACGATCACGTGGTCGTCGGGCGTCGCGACATCGAGGACCGCAGTAACTTCCTCTCGCAATGACGGCACGGCACTGGCCTTGAGGTCACCTTTGAAATCGATTACGAAGCCTCGTGGCCGGCTGTCACCTTTTTCTTCGGCTTTCTGCCGCTTCTTCTCTTCTTTCGCTTCTTTTTTGCGCTCGCCTTTCTTCATGACGGCGCTGCGCAGTGCGCCGGCTAGCCTGCGGTACTTGTCGTTGAGATGCTCGACCTCCAGCCCTTCCTGCGTCGCCTTTTTGCTCGCCGCAGCAGCCGTAGAGATAACGATGATAATTGCGACGACAATCGTCGCGACTTTCAGCAGAAACAAACCGTATTCGGCAAGAAACTCAATCATCTGGACACCTGGTGGGTAGTTCGGGCCGGGCTGGAGTCAGCCGACTATAAGACCAACATTGTTCTTCTGTAGCACCTGCTCGGCTCGATAGCTCGATCGCACCATCGGGCCCGCGACAACCTCGACGAAACCTCTCTCCAGTCCTTCGGCCCGGTATGCATCGAACTCCTCCGGAGTAACGTAACGCTCGACAGCAAGGTGATTCGGCGTCGGTCGCAAATATTGGCCGAGCGTCAGGATATCGACGCCCGCGTCACGCAGATCGTCCATGGTCTGCATGATCTCGCTATCGCGTTCGCCGAGGCCGAGCATCAGGCTGGTTTTGGTGAGCACGTTCGGGCGATGTTGCTTCGCGTGCCTGAGTACATCGAGTGTCTGCTCGTATCCTGCCCGCGGATCTCGAACCGGATGCGTCAGACGCCTTACCGTTTCGACGTTCTGTGCGAACACGTCGAGACCCGATTCGACGACGGTCTCGATCTGCTCGTGCACGCCGTTGAAGTCCGGCGTCAGTGCCTCCACCGCTGTTTTCGGATTGCGCGTCTTGATCTCTCTGACGCAGGCCGCATAGTGCGCGGCACCGCCATCGGACAGATCGTCACGATCGACCGACGTAATGACGACGTACTCGAGGCCCATGAGCTGTACCGCGCGGCCGGTATTCGCAGGCTCCTCGGCGTCCAGCCAGCCTTTGGGATTGCCCGTGTCGACCGCGCAGAAACGGCACGCGCGCGTGCACACGGAACCGAGGACCATGATCGTCGCGGTGCCGGCGTTCCAGCACTCTCCGATATTCGGGCACATCGATTCCTCACAAACGGTGCTCAGGCGATGCTCGCTCACGATGCTGCGCACTGACGAGTAGCCTGTGCCCGAGGGCATTTTCGCGCGCAGCCATTTCGGCTTCTGCCCATGCGCCACTGGCTCGGCATCAGGACGATGTTTGACGCCGTTCTTGATCGCCGCAAAGCCTTCGTCAGTCTGGTATTTGCGGCCACTCTTGACAATCGGAATGCCGCGGAATTTGTGTTCGCTGCTGCTCATAAGTCCACTTACCGGCATTACGCCGGACGCGCATTTTCTCACAAATTTTTCGGAATAGGGGCGCGCCCGAAGCTTCAATATTACTCATTCTTAGTCATGCCGCCGGCGTATTCCTCTCCGTCATGGCTCGCTACGCTGCGCTTTACTTCCATCGAGGAACACGCCGCCAGCATTTTCGGGAGACACGGGGCGCGCCCCCATAAGCTCCTCACTCGGTCTGTCGCGGACAAAAAAATCCCGGCCGAAGCCGGGAGAGTCAGGGGGAATCTTTGCGCCAGAAGAACTTAATGCAGTCTTGACCAGCTCAGGAGCTTGACGGCGCTCCGGTGCAAGTCGAAATTCCGGGCCAGTGCGGCCTCTATGTCTCGCGTATCCGAGTGCTGATCCATCGGCTGGCTCAGTTCGACCACACCACTGAATTCGTTACCGTCACGATACTGAGTGTCGGTTAGAACAAACTGTGTGTAGTACTTCGCAGACATGGGATCAGACTACGCCTGTCGCTTTCAGGCGACTGTGAGGTACAGCACAAATTCCCTAACAGCGCCTGGCCAGGTCGAAAACAGTGATATCGGTCACACCCCGAAATGCCGGATGGTTCGTTTGTTGCTGTGCAACATACGGCCAATGAAGTCATGCAATGACGAGTTTTCGAGCGTAAAATTCTGGAATTCGTAGGAAAATCAGCGAAAATCGGCGACGCGGTGCACAGAATTGACTCCGCAGCATATGTAATATCGGGCTGCAACTGCCATTCGCTTGGGCAGTTCTCCTGACGAAAAACCTATTGGAGAACGAGTAGATGGTCGCTAAACCGACACTGCCACGAGTAATCCTCCTGGCCACCCTCATGCTGGGTACAGTAAATGTCCTGGCACAGGAAGCACTGAGAACGACTTTTTTCAAGGACGCGGACGCCGCGAAGGAAGCGGCCGACGCCGTGGAAGCCGCGTGGCTCGCGCCGCGCAGCTACGAGCGCGGCATGAAAGAGTACCGCGAAGCCGAAACCGCGCTGGAACGTGGCCGCAATATTGAGTGGGTTCGCTCCAATGCCGCGGAGGCTACCAATCACTTCAAGACCGCCGCGGAAGCGGCGGACCTGGCGCGTACCGCATTGGCCCAGGCATTGAAGAGCCGCCAGGACGCGGCGAACGCGAAATCACCGGAATTGTCGGCCGAACTCTGGGCGCAGGCGCAGCGCAAGTTCAGTGACGCGATTCGCTACCTCGAAGCGGGCAACCTGAAGTCGGCGAAGCGTCGCGAGATCGAGGCGACGAGCCTGTACCGTGATGCGGAATTGGTCGCAATCAAGGCCCAGTACCTGAGTGAGACCAGGCAATTACTGACGGATGCAGACCGCAGGCGCGTGGGACGCTACGCGCCGATCACTCTCGGTAAAGCGAAGCAATTGCTCGCCGATGCGGAGCGTGAATTGAACGAGAATCGCTACGACACCGACTTGCCACGCAGCCTCGCCAAGCAAGCCAACTACGAAGCGAAGCACGCCATCTACCTCTCCGAGATCGTGCTGAGAGTCCGCGACAAGGACCTGTCACCCGAACAACTCGTATTGCTGTGGGAAGTACCGATGCGGGCCGTCGCTGGCGCGGCAGACGTCATCCCCGACATGCAGGACGGCCCGGACAGGCTGGCGCAGGAACTCGTTGCCTATGTTGACAGCCTGCGCAATGAAAAGCAGGCGCTGGAGCAGGAAAACGCCGAGAACAATATGCGCGTGGCCGACATGGAAGAAGAACTGCGCGTATTGGATGAGCGCCTCGGCGGCGCAACCGCCGAACGTGCGGCGCTGATTCAGCGCATCGAGGCACAAGCACGCATCAAGGAGCAGTTCGAGCAAATCGAGAAGATGTTCCACAACGAGGAAGCACGAGTCTTCCGCCAGGGCAACACGATCATCATGCGTCTCGTCGGACTACAGTTCGACAGTGGTGCCTCGCAACTGAAGCCGGTCAACTTCGACCTGCTCGCGAAAGTCGAGAAAGCGATCGACGTATTTCCGCGCAGCGAACTGATCATTGAAGGCCATACCGACTCGCACGGCGGCGACGATTTCAATCAGAAACTGTCGCAGGAACGTGCCGAGTCCGTGCAGCAATACATGATCAATGCGATGCGGATTCCAAGCTACCGGCTGATCGCCACGGGTTACGGCGAAACGCGCCCGGTTGCGAGTAATGAAACGGAGTCGGGCCGGCAGAAGAATCGCCGCATCGACATCGTTATCAAGCCGAGCCTCGGAACGACCTGAAACCTAGTCGCCGCTCTGGCGCCGCTCGCGCCACCAGTCGGTAATGATGCCCGCCGTCACATTGTTGATGAGGTAGCCATATTCGGCATGCACGTTGAGCTCGCCCTCCAGGCGAAAGAAATTAAAGATCTCGATGTCGTCAATGCACTCGACGATATCGAGATCGAGCATCTCGCCAAAATCGTCCTTTAGCTGCGGATCGATCGCCGTCATGTCGCCGGCAGCCGCGAGATTAATCCAGCGCCGGATGTTCTGCGGATATCGAGGAATACCGGACAGACCGTGACCCAGGATGCGACGCTGCAGGTAATTCTGGCCGAGTGGCGAACCCATCGTCAGGAATACATCCAGCCGCAATTCGTCGCGACCATCGTGACTCATCTCCCAGAGACTGTCGTAAGCGATGACCGAACCCATGCTATGCGCGATCAATAGCACAGGTCGATGCGATTCGTGCGCGGCGCGCAACGACATTTTCAGCATTTCGCGCGTATGCTCACCGATGCCGTTGACGTTGCGAACGTAGCGTCTGAGATCGCGCATATGCAGCTCGACCCGCTCGCTTGCGAGATGCGGAATGAGGAACGGGAACAGGTCACCGACGCGATGGATCCACCGCAACATGCGTTTGCCAACGGACGACGCCTCGACAACGTCCTGCTCCGTCGCCTTTGCCTGTTCGATCAACGTATCGACCGCGGCCGCGTCCAGCGAAAAATCACGGTGCTCCCGATAGAAATCGTAAGTCCAGGCGACGACGTCGAAGCTGCGCTCGTTGTTGGCAATCTCATCGGCGATCTGTGGATCAATCCGCCTTGCGCCCTCGATCAGGCAACGCCGTAGTGCCACCTTGTGTACGCCGGGTTCCGGCTTCGGAAACAAACCCGGAATATAGAGAACAAGCGGTGTCGTCCCACCGCTCACGGCGCCTGCTCCAGCGTTGCCATCAGCCGGTCCAGCTCCAGCAGGTTCCTGACAACTCCATCGGGCTGCGGCAAACTTCCGGGCCAGTCGTGACCGTGCCGGTTGATCCAGATTGTCTTCAATCCCGCCGCGCGAGCCCCGTCGATATCGATCTCGGGATGGTCGCCCACGTGCAACGTCTCGTGCGCCGCGGCGCCACCCGCAGTGACCGCTGCATCGAATATCTGCCTGGCCGGCTTTGCGGCGCCCACCGAACGTGCGGATACGAAACCATCGAACAGGTGATCGATACCGATGCGATCGAGTCTTGCATTGCCATTGGTGACGGCGACGAGCGTGTAGCGAGCGGCAAGCGACTCGAGTGCCGGACGAGCTTCGGGAAACAGATCGAGCGTGTTGCGCTCCTCGTCGAATATGGCAAACGCTGCGTCGACGAAATCATCGCCATAACCCGCCGCATTGCCCATACGTGCGAGAACGGTGCGTCTTACGAACGTCAGGTCGTGAGACCGGTCCTCGAATTCGGCGACGACCCCCGCTCGCAGCTCGACGATGTCATCAGGTTCATGCAGCTCGATCACGCGCGGGAAACGCTCGCCGAGCCAGTCATGCAGGCTTTTCTCCGCACGCCTGATAACAGGACCGATTTCCCACAAGGTATCGTCAAGATCCAGGGTGATCGTACGTATGCCGTACACGTGTTGCCCGCCACGCCACAATGAACGACCATTGTGTTCCCTTTCAACGAGCGACTTCAACCAGGACGACGTCATGAAATACCTGCACACGATGGTCCGCGTTAGCGATGTCGATGCATCGCTCGATTTTTACTGCAACAAGCTCGGGCTGGTCGAGCTCAGGCGTTATGACAGCGATCAGGGACGCTTCACACTGATATTTCTCGCAGCATCCGGCGACGAAGAAGCACAGGTCGAACTGACCCACAACTGGGACCCCGCAGAGTACGATGAGGGGCGCAACTTTGGTCACCTGGCCTACCAGGTCGACGACATTTACGCGCTATGCCAAACTCTGATGGACACTGGCGTCACCATCAATCGCCCACCGCGCGACGGTCACATGGCGTTCGTGCGCTCCCCCGACAACATCTCGATCGAGTTACTGCAAAAAGGCGGCGCGCTACCCGCCCGGGAACCATGGGCGTCAATGGAGAATACTGGCACGTGGTAGGAACGCGTGATCAGGTCTGCGGCATCAGTGGGGGCAGTGGATCGTCGGTCGCCCGGCTCTGTGTATCGTCGAGGATCGCGAACGAGCGTAAATACGTTGCCAGCGCCTCACCGTCCCAACCGGCCCCATTCTTGCCGTAGGCTGAATCCGACAGCCGTTCAAGTTCATCGGAGAGCGGCGCTGACACGCGTTTTGCCAATATGCCCACGCTGCGCGGAGCGTCCGTTGGCCACTGTAGTCGGCCCCAGTCGAGCATCGCATTTCTGACGCCGGCGCCGTCACCGGCGAGTGCCGCCGAGCGTGCCGCTTTGAGAAAACGTGCCTGCTGCTTGTGCAGCGGCGGTGGTGCCGGCTCCCTGGGTTCGCGCTTCGGTCGTGTCGTCAACCACCACGCGATGACTGTCACGACCCAGAGCGCGGCGAGCGCTTCGGCGACCAGCCGCCAAAAGCTGGAGTGCACCGTAACAATGCCCGGCGCACCGTTGCGTTCGCTTTCCGCAGGCAAGGTCGACGCGGCTTCGACAACCGGCGGTTCACCCGACGGCAAAATGTTAATCGTGCGCTCTGGCAAGCGCGCTACACGCCATTCGCCGGCCGCAACGTCCCACCATGGCATCTCGAGCGGCGGCAACTTCATGATTCCGGATTCGATACCGATCATCGCGTACTGGTCCTTGCGCATGCCGCGTATGCCACCTGCCTCGACTTGCCGGCTGAGCTCCGGCCGGTCCGGATACACGTTGACGCCATCAACAACCGGTGGCGCGATCACCGGAATCTGTGTCTCGAGCTGACCGAGTGCACTAATCGTCACATTGCGTGTTATCGGCTCCCCGGCCGCCAATTCATTCAGTTCGCGGGACCAGTCTTCTGTCAGCTGCAGCTCGCGCGCCGGCAGCCAGGCAGCGGTCGGATTGTCCACCGGCGGCGCCGGAATCGGCAATACGTTGATTTTCTGCGGCTCCGACTCGAAAACCTTGCGGCCGGTGATGCGTCCGTCGCGCAGAACCCGCGCCTCAAAGCGTGCGGGTGATATCGTGACTTCACCGCTCTCCTGCGGGAATACCGCGTACACCCGTTCGACGACGTTGTAGGTGCGTTCGTTCAAGAGCGCCTCGTAGCTGCGCTCGTCGCCGGCTACTTCGATAAGTACTTCGGCGCCACCGAACACCGGATCGCGCAATGCGGGTTGTCGTGTAGCTACCGCCCGGTAGACCTTGATCCGGTACAGCACCTGCGCCTGTACGTAAGTCTCACTGAAGTCGACTTCGCTGGTGATGAAAACGTCCGCTTCGCCCGGCGGCGCGTTGGCGGGTTCGCGTACCGTTATACGAACGGGCTGACTTTGCTCGGCGCCAACAGAGATTGGTGGAATCTCCAGTTGCCCCGTACGTTTCGCCATGAGCTGGTATGTCCAGGTGCGACTGCGAGTGATCGCACCATTGACGATCATCGTGTTGCTGAGCTGGCTGCTCTGGCCGACGTAAAAACTTTCGTCCAGCGCGGAGATATCCGGTTCCAGATCGATCTCGGTGTCGACTACGACTTCAAGCATGAATGACTCGTTCAGGTCGATCGTGTTGCGATCGATCCGCGCTGTCACTCCGGCGTGCGCCGTCGCCGATGCCAGCACGACGACGCCGACGAGAAACGCCAGCTTGCGCAATCGGGCTACTCCTGAAATTACCACGGTTGTACCTCGTCGTCGGGCCGTCGCTTGTTGCCATCCTGGTCACGACCCATACGTTGATATTGATAGCGGAATTTACGCCGCAACAGTCCGCCCGGATCGTTCGGAATGCGGCGTAACCACTGCTCCATCGCCTGTTGTTGTTCCTGCGCGCGACGCAGCGCTTCGAGTTCTTCTTCGCTGAGCTGTGCCGTCTCCTGATCGGATTTTTGCTCGGCTTGCTCTGCCGCTCGTTGCAACTCCTCCTGCAGAGCCTGCATATCTTCTTCGTTAGCCTCCTGATCGCGTTGCGAGGCGTCCTGTTCACTCGACTCGCCGTCTGACTGGTTCGACTCGTCTGAATCAGAGTCTGACGAATTCTCGTTCTCCGACTGTTGGCTGTCGCCGCCGGACTGGTCCGACGATTCCTGCTGGTCGCCCTGATTCTGTTGCTCCGACTCCTGTTGCTCCATGAGCTCCTTCAGAAGATCACGGTTGTACTCGGCATCGGCGTCGGCGGGTTCGAGTTCCAGCACTTCCTCGTAAGCATCGATCGCGGATTCGAATTCTCCCTGTCGCGCGAGGGCGTTGCCGAGATTGTAGAGATTGCGGGTGTCGCCCTGTTCCGCGAATCGCGCGGCGCTGTCGACGTAGTCGCCAGCTTGATACCGGGCAACGGCCTGCCACTCCGGATTTTCGAACAGCGCCGCCGCATCTTCTGCATTGCCCTCCTGCAAATGCCGCTCGGCTTGCTGGTCTTTTGTCTGCCACAGATCGTCCCACAGCGATGCCTCGGCCGACTCGGTCAACGGCAGCAAGCCAAAGGCCAGAACCATCACCCACCCACGGCGGAATGCGAGCGCGCCGAGTGGCAACAGCAACAAGGCGAGCCACGGTCCCTCTTCGCGCCACTGGTCCGTAGCCAACGAGTCGTCGCTCGCCTGACGTATGCCGATCTCACCTGACATCAGGTGGTCGAGGTCGCGATTGTCCGATGACAAGGTCGCATACCTTCCACCACCGGCCGCGGCGAGCTCCCTGAGCGATCGCTCCTCGAGTCGCGCTACCGCAATCTGGCCCGCCTGGTCGGTGACAAAACCGCCCGCAAGCTTCGGCATCGGTGCGCCCTGCCTGGTGCCTGCGCCAAGTACGGACAGCGAAAAACCAGCCTCACGAAGGTCGCGTGCGGCGCGCTCGGCCGCGGGCGACGAACCGCCGTCCGTGATCAAAAGCACTTCGCCGAATCCCGCGCCCGCCTGCTCGAGTAGTTGCTGCCCCTTGAAGATGGCCGCAGTCGGGTAGCTACCGCGGCTCGGCATGATATCCGTACTCAGGCTGTTGACGAGCGCGGCGATTGTATCGGTGTCGCTTGTCAGAGGTGTCACGGTGAAAGCGTTGGCTGAATAAACAATGAGTGCCGTTTGCCCGCTCGCACGACGTTCGAGCATGTCGAGGATTTTCAGCCGCGCGCGCATCATGCGGCTGGGCGAAATGTCCTGGGCGTCCATGGAACGAGACAGGTCGAGCGCAACGACGAGCGCCTGGTCCGAGCGAAACACCGGCTGCTCGATACGTTGCCACGCAGGTCCCGCCAGCGACAGTGCGCCGACAACGCCGGCAAGCGCGAGCAGCCACCAGCGGAAATCGGCTCGCCTGCCTGACGAACTCGACAGGACATGGGGCACCAGCGCCGGATCCACGACGTTTTGCCAACTGCCTGGACCGAGTTGCCGGCGCGCAAGCAGGATTGCCGTTGCGATAACGGCAGGTATTGCCCACAGCCATTCGGGACGCAGGAAATGAAACTCAGCCGGCATGCGTTCGCACCTCGCGCGAGCGGCGCAGTCGCAAAGTCTGCAACAGGCTTATGAGACCAAGCAATGCGGCGAGCGCGAACGCGCCCGCAAGCGGCCAGTAATACAACGACTTGACCGGCCGGAATCCCGCCTCGGGTTCCTCCACAGGCTCGAGCTCATCGACGAGACGGTAAATGTCCTGCAGCGTGGTTGTGTCGGTGGCGCGGAAGTATCGTCCGCCCGTGAGGTCGGCAATGCCGGTTAGCGTCTGCTCGTCGAGATCAGCCGATGGGTTGACACGACGACGCCCGCCTATGATCGACGCGACTTCGAGTTGTTCTGCACCGATGCCTATTGTGTAAATACGCAAGCCAACCTGCGCCGCGAGTTCCGCCGCTTTCATCGGGTCGATTTCGCCCGCCGTATTGGCGCCGTCAGTCAACAGCACGAGTACCTGTTCGCCCGCGTCTTCTTCCTGGTCATGAATTCGTTTGACCGCAAGCGTGATCGCGTCGCCGATCGCGGTTTTCTCGCCGGCGAGACCGATGAACGCCTCCATGAGCAGGATCTTCACGGTCTCGCGATCCAGTGTCAGCGGCACCTGCAAGTAAGCGCGCTCGCCGAACAGGATCAGGCCTATGCGATCGCCTTCGCGACGGCTGATGAAATCACTCGCAACAGCCTTGGTTGCCGTCAGCCTGTCGACGCGGCGGTTACCAAGCTCAAAGTCTTTTTGGTCCATGCTCCCGGAGAGGTCTACGGCTAGCATGAGATTGCGCCCGGATACGGGAACGTCGAGTTCGTCGCCGATGCGCTCCGGGCGTGCCACCGCGACGACCAGTAATATCCAGGCAATCGCCGCAACCCAGAATCGCCAGTTGAGTAACTGCTCGGATCTGGCACGATCTGCGAGCATTGCAAAGCCCGCAAAACTTGGAACTCGCAAGCCGGCCTCCTGCAAGCGATTTGCCTCAGGCAACAATGCGCGCGCAAGGAACGGCAACGGCAGTGCGAGCAACATCCAGGGCCAGGCGAGCGACAACATCAGGCGCGCCCTCCGACCGGGGTATTGAGACGCGCCTTCACGGCCGCGAGCAAGTTTTCGATATCGATATCACCTGCTTTCGCCGGGTCACGGTAAGGCAATTCAAGCAAGCCGCGTCCTGGGCCCTGGCTAAATCGTGGCTCCGCAAGGTCGCGGTCGAGCCATGCCAGCCATTCGTCGCCCGTCAGCCCGGCGACGTCAGACCGGGGTGCATAGGCAAGCATTGTGCGCCGCAGGATTTCGGATACCTCGATTCCCAGTTGCACGGGATTGCCGTGTTCGGCGTAGGCGGACCGGCATTGCTTGAGTTGTCCGAGTGCGTGGCGTCTTGCCGCACCCCGTGCGCGGCGTCGCAAGCCGGCGCGCAACAACCAGCCAAGCCCGATAACAACGAGCGCGATAACAAGCCACCAGCCCGGGGCCAGTGGCCACCAGCCGATCGCGTCCGGCAGGTGCAGGTCTCTGAGCGGTATCTGGGTGGGATCCATCAACGGGTCCTGCGCCCGAGCGCGGTCTGCAATGCGCTGACGGGATCGTCATCAGTCGACAGTGGCATCAGATGCACACCATAACGCTGACAAAACAACTCGAACTCGTGCTTGCGCGCTTCGAATGCTGTTTGATAATCGCGCCGTGCACCTTTCGCAAAGGTGTCGATGGCGAGTTCGTCGTTATCAGTCACGAGCCGATAGCGTCCCGGAGGTGGCAATTCGCGTTCGAGCGGATCACTCAGGAACACGGCGAGGACCTCATTATGGCGTGCAACGCTCGAGAGATACGACTGTGCGGCGCGCGTCATACCGAGAAAGTCACTCACGATGACCACCAGGCTGCCGGGCCGCGCAACGCGCCGCAATGACGCCATGGCCATCGTCAGCGGCGCTTCGCGATCGCCGTTTTCATGGTGCTCGTGAGTTTCCCAGTTCGGGTGCTCGGCGAGTTCGTGCAGGAATCGCAGGGCAGCCTGCCGGCCGAGTCGCGGTTTCAGTTCGCGGTGTATCGTGTCGCCGAAAATGAGACCGCCGAGCCGATCGCCGCGATGATGCGCCGCCCAGGAGAGGAGCGCGGCCGCACGACTCGCGTTCACGGACTTGAAACAACCGCGTGTCGCAAAGTGCATATTGGAGCGCAGATCGACCATGACGAGTACGGGTCGTTCGCGTTCTTCGCGAAACAGTTTCGTGTACGCCGTCGTGCTGCGCGCCGTTACACGCCAGTCGATCGAGCGCGGATCGTCGCCGGGCTGGTAGGGCCGTGACTCATCGAATTCCATGCCGCGGCCACGAAAATGCGACACGTACGCGCCGGTTTGCAGCGAGCGAATTCGCAGCACATCCAGTGCGATCGCGCGAGCGGCACCACTGAGCCGGATCAGTCCCGGCTGGCTTACGCTGACGGGTGATGCGTTTTCATGGATGTGGTCGAGCCGCACGACTACGGAACCCCGACGCCATCCAGAATGCGCTCGATGACAGAGTTCGCGTCAACGCCGTCGGCCTCGGCCTCGAAACTGAGCACGAGGCGATGGCGCAGTACGTCTGCAGTGACGCCCTGGATGTCCTCCGGGCCGACGTAATCGCGACCGGCCAACCAGGCGCGTGCACGCGCCGCACGGTCGATACCGATACTCGCGCGCGGGCTTGCTCCGTAGAGGATCTGCCCTTCCAGGGACGCGTCGACAGCACCGGCATTGCGCGTTGCCAATACGATGTTAACGATGTACTCCTCGAGTTCGTCCGCGAGATGCAGGCGCAGGATGGCCTGTCGTGCCTCCATGATCGAGGGCACGGACAGCAACTCTGGTGGCTGAAATGCATCGCGCTGGCCGGCTTTGGCCTCGTCGCGATTCAATACGAGGATGCTGCGTTCTTCCTCGGCATTCGGGTAACCGACCTGCGTGTGCAACAGGAAGCGATCGAGCTGTGCCTCGGGCAGCGGATAGGTGCCCTCCTGCTCGATGGGGTTTTGAGTGGCCATGACCAGAAACAGGTCGTCGAGCGGATAACTCTTGTCACCAACGGAGATCTGCCGCTCCTCCATCGCTTCCAGCAATGCCGACTGCACCTTTGCGGGCGCGCGATTGATTTCGTCGGCAAGGATCAGGTTGTGAAACAACGGCCCTTTACGAAACTCGAACGTGCCTTCCTGGGGCCGATAGATATCGGTACCGGTCAGGTCCGCCGGCAACAGGTCGGGCGTGAACTGCAGGCGGTGAAAATCGCCTTCGATACTCTCCGCCAGCACCTTGATGGCCCTCGTTTTGGCGAGTCCCGGCGCGCCCTCGACCAGCAGATGACCGTCGCACAAGAGCGCGATCAGCATGCGATTGATCAGGTGCGACTGACCGATAATCAAGCGGCTGGCATGCGCCTCCAGTTGTTGAAATTGTTCTACGACGCTCATTAATGGCTCCTGGGCCGAAATGGGGCGTGACATTGTAGAGAGGATGCCTGTTGAGGCCAACTCGTTGCTCTGAATTTTGTCCATCAGATGATCACTTCAGTAATAATGTCCCGTTTCTCGGACAGCATTGGGCGCAAAACATTGCACGGAAATCACGGAAATAACGACATTCGCCTGCTGATCGCCGCGTGTGTAGCGGCGGGAATCGGCGCCTGTGGTGAAGCTCGGGAACCGGCGGCAGCGCCGGCATTGCTGCCGCCGCCGGCCACGCCAGCAAAGGGTTGTGGCGACGGCGGCTACCTGCGAACCACACTGTACGGCGCCTTCGAGACCGAAATCGACTGGGCCAGCCACTCGCTCGACTGCGAGGGCATGCCCCGCCCCGACGGCGAAGGGGCCCGTCTGCGATTTGCCGGGACCGCGGGCGACGACGATCAGGCGATCGCGATCATTATTGCCCTGCCCGCGCTGCAGCGCGGTGAGGCCACCAGGGAACTCGCCAGCAATGTCACGCTGATCGAGGAAGGCAGCGGCCGTTTTTTCAGCACCTCCGGGCTCGACACCTGTTGGACGGATGTCGACGAGCAGGTCGCACTCGAGGATCCGCCCGATCGCTACACGATTTCCGGCACCTTGTACTGCATCACGCCGCTCGCCGAAGTGAACGGCGATTCGGGCGTGTCGCTGCGCGAACTGAAATTCGCAGGCCTGCTTGACTGGGGCACGAAATGACCGCGTTGCGCTCACTGTTGCTCGGTTTTTGCGTCCTGCCCCTCCTCGCTGCCGCAGACGAGGAACTCGATGCGGCCTTCGACAAGGATATTTTGGTCATCGTCGCCCGAGAACATGTCTGCTTCCGCTTCGAAATCCATCTCGCCCTCAATTACGAGCAGCAGAGACGGGGGCTCATGTTCGTACGCAAATTACCGCCCATGTCCGGCATGCTGTTCGTGTATCCCGATGAGGCGCATCGCTCGATGTGGATGAAAAACACCTACATTCCGCTCGACATCCTGTTCGCGCGGCGCGATGGCGTTGTGACGAACGTCGTGACAAACACGGTGCCACTATCTCTGGAGTCAATAAGCTCGACAGAGCCCGTGACGTTTGTCCTCGAACTGAACGCAGGTACGACAGAGCGCCTCGCGATCGACGCGGGCAGTCGTCTCATCTGGGAGACTGACTAGAACTTCAAAAAACCGCCGCTATGGAGTCGGCGATGTGGTCGACGTTCGTGGGCGTAATGCCGGCGACATTTATGCGGCCCGAATCGACCATGTAAACCGCATGATCCTGCTTCAGGCGCGTCACCTCCTCTATCGATACGCCGAGAAAGCTGAACATGCCGTTCGCCCTGACGAGGTGTGAGAAATCGCGGTCCGGGATCCTCGCGCGCAAAGCATCGTGCAGCAGGGCACGCATGTCGCGCAGGCGCTGCCGCATCTCATTGAGTTCGCCGATCCAGTCCGCGCGAAGCCCTTCGTCATGCAGGATTGTGCTGACAACCGCAGCGCCATGGTCCGGCGGCATCGAGTAAATCGTGCGAACGTAGTTGTTGGCCTGCGACTGCACGATATCGCGCGTCCGGGTGTCCGCAGTCATAATCAACAACATGCCGACACGATCTCGATACAGCCCGAAATTTTTCGAACACGAGTTGCAAACGATCATTTCGGGCACCTGGTCGGCCAGGTGCCGAATCACGAAGGCGTCCGTGTCGAGATCGGTGGCAAACCCCTGGTAAGCCATATCGACAACCGGCACCAGTTCGCGTTCGACGACGATGTCTGCGATCGCCCGCCATTGTTTCTCGTCCGGATCGATACCTGTCGGGTTGTGGCAGGAGGCATGGAACAGGATCATGTCGCCGCGCGGTATCGTGTGCAGCGTCTCGAGCATGGAATCGATATCCAGGGCATGACGCTTCGCGTCATAGTAGGGGTAGACCTTCATCTCCAGACCGGCCTCCCCTAGCAGCGGCATGTGATTTGCCCAGGTGGGGCCACTCACCCACGTCGTGGCGTCTTGCCTCGCACGCAGGATGACGCCGGCGGCGACGCTCAACGAGCCCGAGCCACCCGGCGTTTGCAGCATCGCAACGCGTTCGTTCGCGATCAGGCCCGCAAATGTCATGTCCCGCATCGCCGTATTGAAATCAGCGGGACCCGCGGAACCGATATACGATTTCGAAGATTGCGAATCAACCAGCCGCTGCTCCGCCTGCTTGACGACATCGAGGACGGGCGTATCCCCGGCTGCATTGCGATATATGCCAATGCCCAGGTCGACCCGGGTTTCGCGGCTGTCGCTCTGGTACTCCGTCATCAGGCCGATGATGGCATCGGGCGTAGCTAGCTCAAGGGATTCAAACAAGGTGGTACTCCGTGTGTCCGGACTGCAGGCAGGAATTGTACACAAGGAAGTGAGGAGCGAGCGCCAAAGCACGCGCAAACGAAAACGCCGGCAATATGCCGGCGTTTTCAGGATCAAATGTCAGGATCTCAGGCTTTCGGCGCCCAAACCTGGCACCAGCCATCGGCATTGACGACCTTGCCAGGGAATATCTGACAGGGACGCCACGCCGCGCCATCCTCACCCTGGATCAATGCACAATTCGCACAGGTCTGATCAGCAGCAGGATTCGCGCGACTCGCCGGGTCGACGGTGCTCGCGTCGTGCGTGTACTTCATGCCACTTGCCATCGGATCGTCTTCCGACAGTTGCGGCATGTCTTCAGCATATGCCTCGCGACCTGGCTGCACCAGAACACCGGCGGCAGCAACGGCCGACAATTGAATAAACTTGCGACGTGCGATTTTGCTCAACGGGGGTCTCCTCGATATTTATTGGGCTGACGCCGGAACACTTCCGGCGCTGGCCATTCTAAACCTTTTGCAGATTAAGCTACGGATGGTACGTGCCTAAACCTGAATCGCAGCATAACGGCAATTTCTCATCGAATCTGCAAAAATATTCGGGCTAATTGAGAACGATTATCATTAACAGACTTGCTACAACACTGCGCCATTGCGGCGCCCCTACCCTGCTACTCGCAAGCGCGGCCGTGGGCGCCAGTGACGCTCACGAGTACGTCGTCAACGTCGACGCCAACCTCGAGCAGATGCGGATAGAGGCGCATTTCGCGACGCCGGTCAATGACGTTAGCGCTCGCTCGGGAGCGGCGAGCCGGTTTCTCGACGATGCCCGTGACTGCGATTCGAATGAGGCACTCGCCAATCGCGGCCGGCGATTCTCCATACCCAGGCGGGGCATTTCCTGCATCAGTTACAGCGTCGACCTGCAACAGGCAGCGGCCGCCGAACGACGTAACGACACTCTGTCCCCGCAGAACATTGTGGTCTCTCCGGCAGTCTGGTTGTGGCACCCGCCGATCAACTCGCGTTCACGGATCATCGTGCAATTCGTTCTGGAAGGCGACACGGTTGCGTCTGTGCCATGGCCACCGATAGACAGCCATGACCATTCCTACGAAGTCGTGTCGTCGCCACGCAATGCAAAAGCCATGGCGGCTTTCGGGCGATTCATATATTCCGAGGAACAAATCCCGGGCACGCGGTTACGCATCGCGTTGTTGCGTCCGCGCGGCGAGATCGACTCGGCGACCATCATCGACTGGGTGCGGGATACGGCAGGTAACGTCGGGCTGGCCTATGGCAGGTTTCCCAACCCGTCGCCGCACATCGTCGTGCTGCCCGTTGGTCGCAGCGGCTGGCAGGGCGATTCCCCAGTGCCGTTCGGACGAGTATTGCGGGACGGTGGCGACAGCGTCGAACTTTTCATTGACGAGCGTCGTCCAATCGAGGATTTCTACGATGATTGGACTGCAACGCACGAATTCAGCCACCTGATGCTGCCGTTCGTACGTTCACCGCACCGCTGGATCTCGGAAGGCTTCGCTCAGTACTACCAGAACGTGCTGCTGACCCGGGCCGGCCAATACGACGAACGTCGCGCATGGCAGAAGCTCTACGAGGGCTTTGAGCGCGGCCGTAAATCGCGGCCCGAGTTGTCACCCAATGAAGCGGCGGAACGAGGCGTCGAAGCGGCGACGATGAAGATCTACTGGAGCGGCGCGATCATTGCGTTACTGGCGGACGTCGAGTTGCGCCAGCGCTCCGACGGCCGCGAGTCGCTCGACTTCGCACTCGATCGCCTGCAACGCTGTTGCCTGCCGGCAGCGACGAGCTGGTCGGGCACCCAGTTGTTCGAAAAGCTCGACAGCTTTGTGACTCAGCCGGTCTTCATGCCGCTCTACGACCAGTACGCGGACACCCGGGGTTTTCCGGACATTGTGCCGATATTCGAACGCCTCGGAGTCGAGGTAGCCAACGACCGTGTCAGTCTTCGCGATGACGCCGAACTCACGGAGATTCGCCGGGCAATTACTGAGATATACTCAGCCGCCTCAAAAGAATAACGGGTGCCTGCATGACGGCGAACGGTTACAACAAGGAGGCGCTGAGCCAGATCATCGGTGATTTCGATGCGCGTCCCGAGATGCTCGTGCAGATCCTGCAGGCGCTGACGAAACGCATCGGCTGGGTTCCCGAAGATGCCGTGCGCCAGCTTGCCGATGAACTGAATCTGTCGCGTGCCGACGTGCACGGTGTCGTCAGTTTTTACCACGACTTCCGCACGACGCCCCCGGGTAAGCATATTGTCCGGATCTGTCAGGCCGAGGCCTGCCAGGCCATGGGTAGTCGCGAACTGACTACACACGCCGAGCAAATGCTCGGCGTGCCTATGCACGACTCGAACGATGACGTGTCGCTCGAGCCAATCTATTGCCTTGGCAACTGCGCCTGTTCACCGGCGGTCATGATCGATCAAAAGACGTACGGTCGCGTCAGCACACAACGCTTCGATGAACTGGTCGATGCGCTGCGGGAGGGCAACTGATGGCGACGAAAGTCTTCGTTCCACGCGAGACGTCCGCCGTATCGGTCGGCGCCGATAATGTCGCTGTCGCCATTGCGCGTGAGGCGAAAAAGTCAGGCGAAAGTATCGAATTGGTCAGAAACGGATCCTGGGGCGCAACCTGGCTCGAGCCCATGGTCGAGGTCGACGTCGGTGGTGTGCGCATCGTATACGGCAATGTTTCCGAAGATGATGTGGCCGGGCTTTTTGCGTCGGGTTTTCTCGCCGGCGGTGAACACGCCAAACGCGTCGGTCCGCTCATGGAGATTCCTTACCTGATCAAGCAGGACCGCTGGACGTTTTTCCGCTGCGGATTGATCGATCCGCTATCGATTGACGAATTCAGGAAGACCCAGGGATTCAACGCGATCGAAAAAGCGTTCGAGATCGGCGCCGAAGCGGTCATCGAATCGGTCACCGCATCCGGGCTTCGTGGCCGTGGCGGCGCCGGCTTTCCGGCGGGTATAAAGTGGCGGACGGCCGCAGATACCCACAGCGATCAGAAGTACATTGCCTGCAACGCCGATGAAGGCGACAGCGGCACTTTTTCCGATCGCCTGCTCATGGAAGGCGATCCGCTGTGCCTGATCGAAGGCATGATGATCGCGGGCTTCGCCGTTGGCGCGAGCAAGGGGTACATTTACCTGCGCTCTGAATATCCGTTAACTCATTCGATACTCGAGCGTGCGATTGCCAAAGCCCGGGAATCCGGCTGGCTGGGCGAAGACATTCAGGGCAGCGGCTTCGATTTCGATATCGAACTGCATCTTGGGGCGGGTTCGTACGTCTGCGGCGAGGAAACCGCGATGCTCGAGAGCCTCGAAGGAAGACGAGGAGTGGTACGAGCCAAACCCCCCCTGCCTGCAATAAGCGGACTGTTCGGCGCCCCCACGGTCGTCAATAATGTCGTGACACTGGCTTCGGTGCCCAACATAGTGAATCTCGGTGGCGCGCGCTACGCGTCGTTCGGCGTGGAGCGATCGAAGGGCACGCTGGCGTTTCAGCTCGCCGGCAACATCAAGCGCGGTGGCATGGTGGAGAAAGCGTTCGGACTCACGCTTCGCGAACTCATTGAAGACTGGGGTGGCGGCACGGCCAGCGGCCGGCCGGTCAAGGCTGTGCAGGTTGGAGGCCCCCTTGGCGCCTATTTACCGATCGAACAACTCGACACCGTGCTCGATTACGAGGCATTCAGCGCAATCGGCGCCATGATCGGCCACGGTGGCATTGTCGTGTTTGACGATACGGTCAACATGGCCGAGCAGGCCCGCTTCGCGATGGAGTTCTGCGCCATCGAGTCCTGCGGCAAATGCACGCCCTGCAGAATCGGCTCCACACGTGGCGTAGAGGTCATCGACCGCATGGTCGCAGACGTCGATCGCGAGGCAAACTACGATCTCCTCGTCGAATTGTGCAACACGATGGAAGACGCGTCCTTATGTGCAATGGGCGGTATGACGCCCTATCCGGTCCGCAGTGTCTTAAAATATTTCGCTGAGGACTTCGCGTCCCCAAGGGGGATTGAGGCATGAACAAGGCCAGACAGGCGGACCTGGGCACGCCGGCTACGCCGAGCCGCGACACCGTCAAAATCGAAATCGATGGCCTGCCGGCGACGGTCAGGGCCGGCAGCAGCATTTTGCGCGCCGCGCGCGAGTCCGGTGTCGATATTCCCAAATTGTGCGCCACCGACAGCGTCAAGCCATTCGGTTCCTGCCGAATGTGCCTCGTCGAAATCGAGGGTCGCAAGGGCTACCCGGCCTCGTGCACAACGCCCGTCGAAGAGGGCATGCAAATCCGCACCCAGACGGATGCGCTCGCCAGGCTGCGACGCAATGTTATGGAGTTGTACATCTCCGATCATCCCCTCGACTGCCTGACCTGCTCAGCCAACGGCGATTGCGAATTGCAGGACATGGCCGGCGTCGTCGGTCTGCGCGATGTACGCTACGGTTTCGATGGCGAGAATCATCTCGAAGCTACCGTCGACACAAGCAATCCTTATTTTCAGTTCGACGCCAGCAAGTGCATCGTGTGTTCGCGCTGTGTTCGTGCATGTGACGAGGTGCAGGGCACATTTGCACTAACGATCCAGGGCCGCGGCTTCGAGTCGAAAGTTTCGGCCGGTATCAGTGAAGACTTCCTCGATTCCGAGTGCGTTTCCTGCGGTGCCTGCGTGCAGGCTTGCCCGACCGCGACGCTCATGGAAAAGAGTATTGTCGATAACGGCCTGCCCGATCACAGCGTCGTGACGACCTGCGCCTACTGCGGTGTGGGTTGCTCATTCGTCGCCGAGATGAAGGGCGACCAGCTCGTGCGCATGACACCGTACAAGGACGGCCAGGCAAATCACGGCCACAGTTGTGTGAAAGGTCGTTTTGCCTGGGGCTATTCGACGCATCGCGACCGCGTGTTATCACCGTTGATTCGTACCAGTACTGACGACCCCTGGGAAAAGGTCAGTTGGGACGAGGCAATCGCATTCACGGCGAAAAGATTCAAGGAAATCCAGGATAAATACGGCCGCAAGTCGATTGGTGGCATCACGTCCTCGCGCTGCACCAACGAAGAGGTTTACGTCGTTCAGAAATTTGTGCGCGCAGCGATGGGCAACAACAACGTCGACACCTGTGCGCGAGTCTGTCATTCACCGACAGGTTACGGCCTCAAGCAGACGCTGGGCACTTCGGCCGGTACGCAACCGTTCGACAGCGTCATGGAAGCGGACGTCATCATGGTAATCGGTGCGAACCCGACCGAAGGCCACCCGGTATTCGCATCGCAGATGAAGCGGCGGCTACGGGAAGGCGCGAAGCTGATCGTCGTCGACCCGCGCCGGATCGGGCTGGTACGTTCGCCTCACATCGAGGCGGAACAGCACCTGGCGCTGCTACCCGGCACGAACGTGCCGATAATCAATGCGCTGGCACACGTCGTCGTCAGTGAAGGGCTTGTCGACGAAGACTACGTGCGCGAGCGCTGCGATACTGAATCGTTCGACGCCTGGAAAACAATGATCCTCAAGCCCGAGAATTCGCCGCAGGAAGTCTCGAAAGTTTCGGGCGTGGCGGCTGAAGACATCCGCGCAGCCGGGCGACTGTATGGACAAGCTGAGCGAGGAGCGATCTATTACGGTCTTGGCGTTACGGAGCATAGCCAGGGATCGACCATGGTTATGGGCATGGCCAACCTGGCCATGGCCACCGGAAACATCGGCTTCAACGGCGTTGGCGTTAACCCGCTGCGTGGCCAGAACAATGTGCAGGGCTCCTGCGACATGGGATCGTTCCCGCACGAGCTGCCAGGCTACCGGCCAGTCCAGGACGACGACGTTCGCTCGAGCTTTGAAAAGCACTGGGGCGTGACAATCGATCCCGAACCCGGACACCGCATTCCCAACATGTTCGACGCCGCATGCGCCGGAGAATTCATGGGCATCTACATTCAGGGCGAAGACCTCGCGCAGTCCGATCCGAACACGAACCATGTCGAAGCAGCACTCGGCAACATGGAATGCATCGTCGTGCAGGATCTGTTTCTGAACGAGACGGCGAAGTTTGCCCATGTGTTCCTGCCCGGTACCTCGTTCCTTGAGAAAGATGGCACCTTTATCAATGCCGAGAGGCGCATCAATCGAGTACGCCAGGTAATGCAACCGAGCCAGGGTAAGGACGAGTGGCGTATCACTCAGGAACTTGCCCAGGCTCTCGGCTATTCGATGGACTATCAAAACGCTGCCGAGATAATGGACGAGATCGCCGAGCTAACGCCGACATTCAACAATGTGAGCTTCGGTTTTCTCGATGAGGTTGGCAGCGTGCAGTGGCCCTGCAATGAAGACGCGCCGATGGGCACGCCGATCATGCATATCGACCAGTTCGTGCGTGGCAAGGGCCTGTTCATCGAAACTGAATACGTACCGACCGAAGAACGCACGAATCGCAAGTTCCCGCTGCTACTGACTACAGGTCGTATTCTTTCGCAATACAACGTTGGCGCGCAGACGCGTCGTACCGACAACAACGTCTGGTACCTGGAAGACTTACTCGAGGTCCATCCTGCCGACGCGGAAGTACGCGGAATCCGCGAAGGCGATCTCGTAGCGCTCGCCAGTCGCAAGGGCGACATCACGCTACGCGCAACGATTACGACACGCGTCAATCCGGGCGTCGTTTACACAACCTTCCACAATCCGGAGACCGGCGCCAACGTGGTAACAACCGAATACAGTGACTGGGCCACCAGCTGTCCCGAGTACAAGGTCACTGCCGTCCAGGTAGCGCCGGCTACGCATCGCTCCGACTGGCAGTCCGGGTTCGACCAGCGCGCGCAAAAGCAGGGCAAGATTCTGGAAGGCTCGTAGGTTTGGCTTTCTACCGGTTGTCCTGAAATAACCAGCGTTCGATCGGGTTTTTCAGGTATTTGGGAAACAACCAGAAGGCCATTCCGAGAGCAATGGCTCCGACAGGTGGCCACAGAGTCGCGAAGTAGACCGGCCACATCAGTGCTCTGACGAAGTTCACGAATGTATCAACGATGACTTCGATGCCGAAGCCGATGAGCTCGGAACTGAAAACACTGCTCATTGCGACGAACTGCGGAATGTCATCGAAGAAGATTTCGTTAATCTCGAAAAACAGGAAAGCCGCGGCGAAACCAACAGCATAAAGTCCGCCACCGCGGACGTCCCAGACCTTGCGAAACCACTGCCGGAACCAGCCGTGCGCCTTACCGGGCAAACCGCCGGGCCTCTCGACTGCCTCCCGACCCAACTCGCCAGCCGCGCGAATTCCTTCGCCCAGCCGGCGACCTAAAGGTTTGTTCTTTGCGGCGTCCGTGTTTTTGTCAGCTTTTGTCAAGCTTGTGTATTTTCGTGCCTTCGAGAGTCAGATTGTACATCAGGCCCTTCGAGCCGAAGATGAAGCCGACAACCGGATCCTTGATGTTCTTGGAATCGATCGTCTTACCCGCACCGAGATCGATCAGCGCCACGGAACCGTCGATACCGACCTTCCAGCCTTCGCTGTTGCGAAACTTGTTGAGCGATTCTTCGGTCATGAAGACTATAACGATCGTTCGTGCCTGTGCACCTAGCTGCAGGCCCCACGAGCCGCTCGATGTTCGGTAGTAGTCGACATTCTGACTACCGACGCGTAGCGCGCCTTCACCAGTCTCGCCACCTATGACGAAGCCCGCCTTGTATACCTTCGGAAACACGAGATAGCCCTGTGCCTGTGCCAGGAATACTTCTGCACCATTGACGTTTTCTTTGAAACTCTCGATCGCTTCGCTGACGCGCACGTCAATCTCCGCAGCCGACGCCGCCAGCGCCGTCGAAGAGACGCCGAGCGCACCCAATATGCCCAATACGAATGCAATTTTGATGGTTCTAGTCATGATTCTGTCCTGTTATGACCCTGGAGTTTGCCAACCCGGCAGGCCTTGCGACGGGCCAATGATAGCCTAATCAATGCTCGCAGGTTACCTTCCTCAGCCTGAATTCTCACTGAACGGCGGCTGTTCGCAAGAATGTGCCAAGCATTTCCCGAAGCGTGGCGCGAAACTCCTCCGCGCGGCCCGAGTCGTACTCGCGACTGGACTCGTCCATGTAGGCGCGTTGCGACAGCTCGAGCTGCACGGCATGTACGTTCGCTACCGGATTGCCATAGTGCCGTGTGATGTAGCCACCCTTGAAGCGTCCATTCACAACAGCGTCATAAGGGCTCGCCTCCGCTGAACGCGCTATCTCGCGCGAGATTTGCGGATCGCAGCTCTGGTCATCGAAGGTGCCGATATTGAGGACCGGCAATTCACCGTCGAACAGCCGCGGCACCCGACCGGCGATCGAGTGGGCGTCCCAGAGCAGCGCGTAACCGTGTCGCGCACGTATTTCATCGAGCGCCGTCGCCAGTCGCTCATGGTATGGCTGCCAGTAGCGCTCGACGCGGTTGGCAACTTCCATTGCTGCGACAGGTTCATCGCTAATGTAAAGAGGCTCGCCGGCAAATGTGTATTGCGGGCACAGGCCTGTCGCAACCTGTCCTTCGTACAACGCCGAATCGCTCGATGGCCGATTCAGGTCCACGACATAGCGTGACCACTTCGCCACGATCGTCGACGCGCCCATATCGCGCGCAAATGCGTAGAGCTCCGCCACATGCCAGTCGGTATCGGGCAGAGCACAACCCTCAGGAGTCATGCGTGCGCGTTGTTCGTCCGGCAGCCGCCGGCCATCGTGCGGAACACTTATCAGCAGCGGTGTATTGCCAGGATGAAATGCAAAAACGTCACTCATGCACCGAGGCTCGGCAGAACCGACGCCGCATGCCCGGAGAATCTACCTTCATCGATTATCGCGGCAACCTTCGCAATGTCCCGCGATAACGAGCGGTCTTGCGTGTAACGCGGCGAAACGTCTCGCAACTCCGCGATCGCCTGCTCGAGCGGCGGCGAACTCTTGCCGGGCCGATGGAACTCGACGCCCTGCGCGGCGGCCAGTAGTTCAATGGCGACAATATCTGCCGTGTTACCAAGCATCGTGTGCAGGCGCCGCGCTGCAAACGTCGCCATGCTGACATGGTCTTCCTGGTTCGCCGACGTTGGCAGACTGTCGACACTCGCCGGATGTGCGAGCGATTTGTTTTCCGATGCAAGCGCGGCCGCCGTGACTTGCGCCATCATGAATCCGCTATTCAGGCCGCCCTCTTCGACGAGGAAAGCCGGTAATCCACTCAGGTGCTCGTCTACGAGCAACGCGATGCGGCGCTCCGACAAAGCACCGACCTCGGCGATTGCCAATGCGAGATAGTCGGCCGCGAGCGCTACCGGTTCGGCGTGGAAGTTACCTCCCGAAAGCACTGACTTCGAGTCCGTAAATACGAGCGGATTGTCGGTTACCGCATTTGCCTCAGTCTCAAGCACGCTGCATACATGACGCAGCACGTCGAGGCAGGCGCCGACGACTTGCGGCTGGCAGCGAATTGAATACGGGTCTTGCACATGGTCGCACTTGACATGTGACGCACGAATCTCACTGTCGCGCATCAATTGCCGCAACACGCCAGCGACAGCTATTTGTCCACCGTGGCCGCGCACGCTCTGTATGCGCCGATCGAAGGGCGTGTCGCTACCCTTAACCGCATCAGCCGACATTGCACCGGCGACGAGAGCGGCCGCCAGCACATTCTCGGTGCGAAAAACGGCGGCGAGCGCTAGTGCCGTCGAAACCTGTGTGCCGTTTAGCAGCGCCAGGCCTTCTTTCGGCGCCAGCCTGATCGGCTCGATACCGGCACTTTTCAGCGCCTCATCTGCCGGAATGAGTTCGCCGTCGACTCGCGCCTCGCCAACCCCGATCAGCACACCGGACATATGTGCGAGTGGCGCGAGATCGCCCGACGCACCGACGGAGCCCTTCGACGGAATTCGCGGGTAGATGTTGTGATTGATCAACGCACACAGCGCGTCGACGAGCTCGAGCCGCACGCCGGAGAAACCCTCGGAGAGGGCGATGACTTTCATCAGCATAATCAACCGTACGATGTTGTCATCGAGATCGTCACCTACGCCAACCGCATGTGAGCGCACGAGATTCTCTTGCAAGTGCACGAGTTCGTCGTCGCTGATGTGCACGCGAGCGAGTTGTCCGAACCCCGTGTTGACGCCGTAAATCTCTTCGCCGCTGGCGACGACATCGCCTATGAATTCGCTGGATTCCGCAATCGCGCGGCGCGCGTCGATGCCGAGCGTTACCTCTACAGATTCGCTCCAGGCCTGCCGCAGCTCACCGAGCGTAACGAGTTGTTTATCGACCGTCAGCTTCACAGCGATCCTCCTTTATCCACCATCGGCAGATTCAATCCGTTTTCGCGCGCGCAATCGATGGCGTCTTCGTAGCCAGCGTCAGCGTGGCGCATAACGCCGGTCCCCGGGTCGTTCCACAACACGCGTTCGATGCGTTTGTCCGCCGCTTCACTGCCGTCGCAAACGATGACAAGTCCCGCGTGCTGCGCATAACCCATGCCAACACCGCCGCCATGATGGAACGACACCCACGTTGCACCACTCGCCGTATTCAACAGTGCATTCAGCAGCGGCCAGTCGGAGACGGCGTCGGAGCCGTCGCGCATTGCTTCGGTCTCCCGGTTGGGGCTCGCAACCGAGCCGCTATCGAGGTGATCGCGGCCAATGACGACCGGCGCTTTGAGTTCGCCGCTGCGCACCATTTCGTTGAATGCCAAGCCGAGACGATGGCGTTGACCCAGGCCGACCCAGCAGATTCGCGCGGGCAGACCCTGGAAATGAATCCGCTCCGCGGCTGCGTCTAACCAAGCATGCAGGTGCTCATCGTCCGGAATCAACTCCTTGACCTTGGCGTCTGTCTTGTAGATATCTTCAGGGTCGCCCGACAACGCGGCCCAGCGAAAGGGTCCGATGCCCCGACAAAAAAGCGGCCGAACGTACGCCGGCACGAAACCCGGAAAGTCGAATGCGTTGTCGACGCCCTGGTCGAGTGCTACCTGGCGAATATTGTTGCCGTAGTCGAAGGTCGGGATCCCCGCCTTGTGAAACTCCAGCATTGCCCGGACGTGCACGGCCATCGACTTGACGGCATCGGCAGCTACGGCGTCGGGGTCCGACTCGCGGCGTTGCAGCCACTCTTCGACCGTCCAGCCGATCGGCAGATAACCGTTTGCCGGATCGTGCGCCGACGTCTGATCCGTCACCGCATCGGGCTTGATGCCGCGTTTGACGAGCTCGGGCAGGATCTCGCCAGCGTTGCCAAGCAGTCCGACCGACAGGGCTTTGCGCCCTGCGACCGACTGGTCGATGAGCGCCAGCGCCTCATCGAGCGTGTCGGCGCGTTTATCGAGGTAGCCTGTTTCGAGACGTTTCTCGATCCTGTCTGCCTGGCACTCGATGGCGAGCATCGATGCTCCGGCCATCGTCGCCGCCAGTGGTTGCGCGCCACCCATGCCGCCGAGCCCGGCAGTAAGAATCCAGCGTCCCGACAAATCGCCGTCGAAATGCTGGCGGCCCATTTCGACGAAGGTCTCGTACGTGCCCTGCACGATGCCCTGGCTGCCAATGTAGATCCACGACCCGGCGGTCATCTGACCGAACATCATGAGGCCTTTCTTGTCCAGCTCCCGGAAGTGCTCCCAGTTGGCCCAGGCCGGCACAAGATTGGAGTTCGCGATCAAGACTCGCGGCGCGTCGGCATGGGTTCGAAACACGCCGACGGGCTTCCCGGATTGCACGAGCAGAGTCTCATCGTCTTCGAGGTTCTTCAGGCAATCGACGATCGCGTCGTATGCATCCCAATTGCGTGCCGCTTTGCCGATGCCGCCGTAA
>Ga0255054_10000068_pt1 | contig 48745 bp, 36 predicted proteins | sample JV7_2_23_MG_FD_188634 | JGI IMG/M metagenome (GOLD analysis project Ga0255054, IMG submission 188634) | Seawater microbial communities from Jervis Inlet, British Columbia, Canada - JV7_2_23 | ecosystem: Environmental > Aquatic > Marine > Inlet | place: Canada: British Columbia | collected... | reverse complement strand
GAAGGCCGCCTGCACTTCGCCGGAGAACACACCTCGCGGCTGGCCGGGCTCATGGAAGGCGCACTCGAATCTGGTCAACGCACGGCGCAAGAGGTAAGCGGAGCTTCTTGAAAGAGCGCATGCACACTCGAGTACTTTTTCGCGTGAATGCCAGCAAGGGCGTTTCCAAAATCAATATCTGGCAAGATCTGAATGGCTGTTTTGGGTTGCGGTTTCAACCGGTCGATGCAACACCTAAGCTCTCACTATAGAGCGGGAGGTGTTGATTTGCATCGAAATTTGATCTAAAAATGGCCATTTCTTGTATTGAGAATTGATCCGTCTGCTACTCCCTAGATCTTTGAAAAGGCTGCTATCCGCCTGACTTGAGACGTGTCATTTCCAGGTTGCAAAAGTTGGGTCAATTCAGCATGCAAATCAACAGACAGGTCCCAAAAACAACCGCTATACCACGCCAAAACGCGAGGGTTCTGCTGAACGCACGCCCCCAACCCGTTGAAACAATGCCAGACCCAGTGGGCGCGGATCTGCCTGCTGTAGCGCAGGGAGGGAACATCACAGGTTCTCAAGAAAATATTGCGTCATACGTTCCCACCAGTACTTCTGGTGGGATTGCCAGCCGATGCCGTGGTTGCTTTCGGGGAACACGACCAGGTCGTAGGGCTTGCCGGCGTCTGTCAGTGCGTTAATCAACCGGATGGTTTCGACAAACGGCACGTCGTCGTCGCTCGTGCCATGCATCAAAAGTAATTTGCCTTTCAGTTGGTCCGAAATTGCGGTGCTCGATCCGAGTTCGAAAACGTCCGGGCAATCTGCAGGAAAGCAACCGATGTATGGCTCGACGGATACACGGAAGTGTTCCAGGTCTACGGCTGGAGCGGTGGCCACGCCAACATTGTACAAGTCTGGTTCCAGCAACATTGCCCGAAGCACGCCGTAACCTCCCCAGGAGACTCCTTCTACCCCAACGCGTGCCAGATCCATGTAATGGCGCTCCTTGGCGAGCTGGCGCAGGACTGCCGCGTGGTCGGCAATTTCGTGTTGACCGAATTCACCGTAAAAGGCATCAAGAAACTTCCTACCGCGACCTGGCGTGCTGCGCGCATCCACAACCACCAATATGAAACCGAGATCCGCGAAGGCCTGCTTGTAAGGATCCATCCACTTCGGTACCGTCGTCGTGAACGGACCAGGGTAGATGTATTCGACAACCGGGTATTTGCGCGACGCATCGAAATCGGTGGGCGTGTAAACGAGACCATATAGGTCCGTATGCCCGTCTGCTGCCTTTGCCGTGAATTTTTCCGGCGGCTTCCAGCCGGATTCTCGTGCCATGTCGGAGCCGGACCACAACTCGCGAACCAATGTGCCGTCGCTGCGGTAGAGCTCGAGGATGGGGGGCATGTCGCTGCCCTCGCGTCTGATCCAGAAATGCCCGAAGTCCTGGTCGAACTCCAAGTTGTGGAAAAAAGGTCCGTTAACCAGGTTCTCCGGCACGCCACCGGACAGTGGCACGCGCACTAAGGTCTCGTCGTAGGGGCGATCTCGATCGATCAACGCGGTGTAGTAGACCCAGCCGCCCTTTTCGTCCACGCCGTTGACCGATACGACATCGAAACCGTCCGCGCTGAGTGGCCGAACAAGGGTGCCGTCCGAGTCGTAAAGGTAAAGTCGTCGCCAACCGTCGCGCTCGGAGGTCCACAAGAAGCGATCGCGAGCAAGAAGGATCACGGGTCGCACGTCGTTGTCGAGCTGGGCATCCATGCCATGGAGAAACGGAATTCCGATGATGTATGTATCCGACTCCTCGGCGAGGATCAACCGGGATTTTCCACTTCTTGTGTCAGCGACACGAAATTCCAGGCGCTTCATAAGCCGTTTCATACGCATGAAATAGACCGAGTCACCCGAGTCGCTCCAGCCGACGATATTCAGATAGGGTGCATCCATCTCGCCGGGTTCGACCCGCACCGGTTGGCCCCCATCGCGCGCCACGATGAATAGCTCCGCGCGCGGGACGACCTGACCCACGCGACTATACGGAATGCGTGTCACCGGCTCGCTCGCTTCGCTGTATCGAATGAGCGGAATGGTCGGAACACCGCGGGCATCAAGTTTCTTGACCGCGACGTGCTTGCCGTCGGATGACCATTTTGCCCCTTCAATGTCGAAGCCCAGGTCGGCTTGCCCGCCTTCTGTCAATCGGGAACGATCATCGGATCCTGCCGGCCGAAGCCAAACGTCCCCGTCGTAGGTGCCGGCAAAACTACGAGAATCTGGCGCAGGTACTTCAAGCACCACTCGTTGGTGGGCGAATAGCCCTGGACGCACGGCGCGCGGCTGATCGTGAGGCGGCTCCTGCTTAACGTCAAATGGAATTTCAGATCCGGTCGCCGGATCGAACGCTCGTACGGTCGAATCATTCTCGGTGGAAATGACCAGCAAGCCGGATGCGTCCCAATGCACGTCCGGGACTGCCTTATATATTGCGCTCACAGTACGCGTGGACGTCGGTGGCCACGACGGCGCCGTAATTTCATTGGCAGCACCGCCATCGTACTTGAGCGGGACAAAGCAACCACCCATGAGCGAGAGTGATCCGATCGCCAATATGACGAGACCCAACTTCGCGAGACTCCGTCGTAGAGTATTCATGTCAAGTGCCCCTTGGCTGTATCAGCTTCAATAAGCTGGCGGCCCGGCGATCCTGGGTCCTTCGGGGAGTCATCCATGGCTTCTCGGAGGAAGCGAGGACCCGTAGCTTTGCGTCCCTGACTTTGGTCAGGTTTGCCTTTGTCGTGAGCGATTCTCCCGATCAGGAAAACAGTGTCAATTCTGGGATGTGCTTAACGACCGCTTCACGCCCTGAGTCACTCAGTCAAGCAGCATCTGCCATTTTGAGCAAGGACGATCCGCGTTCCTGTAAAGCTTTAAGATACCTTGCTTCGTCATACGGTGTTCGAGTTTTCCAGCATCGATAGAGGATGCGGATCCACTTGAACGCCAGTGCTCTGACAGCCGCCTGGTAGGAGCAACCTTTTGCTCGCTGCTGATAATAATACAAGCCTGCCCAGTACGACTTGTTGATGGTCTGGGCGGCCCACTCGACGAAGGTCTGTCGCAGGAACGTCGGGCATTGCCAGCGCCAGTGGATCCAGGTCGACTGGCCACTGCGCTTGGTAACCGGCGCGATGCCGGCATATTTTTGCAGCTCAGCGGCATTCTTGAAGCGCTCTCGTTGTTCACCGAAGGCCACCAACAAGCGCGGCGCGAGCGACGGACCAGCGCCGGGCAACGCATCGAACAGCTCGTAGTCGGGATGCTGAGGAGCGAGTGATGCGATCTCAGCGTCGTACTGCTTGACGCACTCAAGTGTCACCTCAAGCTGGGCCACCAGAGTTAGTGCTCGCAACCGATGAGGCACGATCACCGCATCATCTGTTGTCAGCGGCATGGCCGACTTGATGGACTTGATCCGCCGTTCCAGCAATGCCTTGCGGTTCATATTGTGCTCACGGAAGAACTTCTCGAGTGTTGCCCTGCGGGCACGCCTGGCTTGTGGCAGTGATGGCCAGCGCCGGACAAAGTCACAGAACAGCGGCGTGTCGATGTGATCGAACCACTCAAGTGCCTGTGGATAGTACTGTTTCAGGGTGTTGCGCAGCCGGTTGGTGATACGTACCCGGTCGTTCATCAGTTGCCGTCGTTGTTCGACCAGCGTCGTCAGCGTGCGCATCTCGACGCTCTGCGGCTGCAACGGTTTGAAGTGCTCGGCGTGTGACAACAGCAGCTTCAGGGCGAACTCGGCATCGGTTGGATCGTCCTTGGCGCCGCTGGTCGTGAACGTCTTGCGATGGTTGGCCAGCTTCGATGGATCGATGGGATAGATCACGAAGAAGTCGTACTTCTGTAGTACGTTGATGATCGGGCCTTTCGAGAGTTCCACCGCTACCGCGATCGGAGCACCGAAGCGGCGATGCAGCGAGCGGGCCCACTCCTCGAGATCCTCTGCCCGGTGCCGAACCTGGCTGGCTCGGCGTCGGCCCGTTGCCATGTCCTGAACACAGATGTCGTGTTTCTTGTCGGCCCAGTCGATGCCGATAACGGCCGTAAACTGCGAGAGCTCCGTCTGCATAACTCTTCTCCAAAGTGGTAAGTTAAGCACTCGGGACATGCATGCATGAGCTCTGCGAAGGCAATATAGGTGAGTCGGTTAAGCGGCGACCCCTGAGTATTCGTTGTCGAGCTCAAGCGCACCTGTAGACTCGAAGCCAAAGCGGTAAACATCGCGTGTTTGGGTCAACATATTCGTAGCCTACGGGTGCATGTCCCCCTCACCGACAGATACCTGCCGGCTGTCTCTTAGTATCACTGAGGGAGAGACTGACTATCTATATTGGGTCAGTAGCAGTCGCCCAAACTATATCACCTGATAGGCTGCTTTCGAGTGCTTACCAGCCGCTCAGAATGAATATTGAAAAAATCACAGTTTTGAATGACTGCTTTCACCAATAGCGGTCGTTCACTACCTATGGCGCGACCAGCTGGAGTCGGCCAAAAGCAGACTTGTTCTAGCCTCACGAGTAATATGGAGAAAATCAAGAACGGCCAAGTTTAACGTGGGAGTATCGTCATGCGTCAGGTCAGTTGGTTCCTGAAGATCTTCCGGTCTTCCGTAATCTTATTGCCATTGCTATTCGCAGTCGCAGGTGTCGTGGCCGACGAACCAGAAGAATCGCTCAGAGAGCCAGTACTCAACGATGATTTTGTCATCCGCGAAGAGATGATACCGATGCGTGATGGCGTCGAGCTTTATACGATTATCATGGTGCCGAAAGGTAGCGGCGAGAAGTTGCCCATCATAATGAACCGCACACCGTACGACGCGACCGGTATATTGCGCGGTCCAGCATCGACGCGGCTCGGCGTCAATATTGGCACCCAGTTCCTCGGCAATGATTACATCTATGTCGCCCAGGACATTCGCGGCCGATTCGAGTCCGAAGGTGAATACATCATGTTTCGGCCACCGCGCGGACCACTAAATGGAACGGAAACCGACCACACTACAGACACTTGGGATACTATCGAGTGGCTTGTCAACAACGTGGAGTCAAATGGTCGGGTGGGCATTTGGGGTACTTCTTATCCCGGTTGGCTCACACTTGCGGCGATTAAGGACCCGCATCCGGCGCTTGCCGCGGCCGTACCGTTTAATCCTGTAGTCGATGTTTGGAAAGCGGACGATTGGTTTCACTGGGGCGCGTTTCGCGGCGCGTTTGCCTTCGGATTTATTTATTCGATGCAGTCAAGAACGGATGAATTCACCAGGTTCCCATACCCGAAATTTGATTTCTTTCAATCAATGATGGATTACGGTGCGCTCGGCACCGCGCTGAGTGATCAGCTCGATGAGCGCCATGAGATGTGGACAAGGATCGTCGAGAATCCAGCATACGGCCCTGTGTGGCAAGAGATTGCCGCTGACCAGTGGTTCGATTCACCGAGCCGACTAGTACCGACACTGCATGTGCATGGCCTGTGGGATCAGGAGGACATTTACGGGTCCCCGTCGGTGTATGCGGCAATCGAGAAACACGATCGCAGAAATGACACAAACTATTTTGTCGCGGGCCCCTGGTACCACGGTCAGCATTTTGCGACCGGCGATCATCTCGGCGACATCAACTTCGATGAATCAACGTCGATTAGATTTCGGCAAGACATACTGAGACCTTTTCTGCGTCGATACTTGCATGGCGATAAAGATATAGAGATTGCGCCGGTTACGGTTTTTGAGACCGGCGAAAATCGCTGGCGCGAATTCGATTCCTGGCCCCCACGGGGCAAATCCATCCGCTTGTATCTGCAACCAAACGGAGGTCTGAAATTTGTGCCGCCTAATAACGCGTCATCTGCCACTGAATACACTTCAGATCCCGCAAAGCCGGTGCCGTTTGCACCGCGTCCTAACTGGGCGGTGAATTACGATCTTGATGAAACGGTGGATGCCTGGCGCACATGGCTGGTCCAGGATCAGCGCTTCGTTGACGGTCGCCCCGATGTCGTGACTTGGAGCAGCGAGCCGTTGGAGGAGCCGCTGACCATTCGCGGCAGTGTGACTGCACATCTTTTTGCAGAAACGACGGGAACAGATGCCGATTGGGTCGTCAAATTGATAGACGTCTTCCCGGACCCTGCGCCTGGTCTCGTTGAGTCGGGATTTCAGCTCATGGTCAGCGGTGATATCTTCCGTGGCCGTTATCGCGAAAGTTATGAGAATCCCACGCCTGTTGAACCTGGCACCGCGCTTGAGTACACGATTCCGCTACCTCATGCGAATCACACATTCAAGGTCGGTCACCGACTAATGATTCAAATTCAGAGTAGCTGGTTTCCTTTGTACGATCGCAACCCGCAGTCCTACGTTGATAGCATCATGTATGCTCCAAGAGACGCTTACCAACCACAGCGGCACAGGATTCATCATGACGATCAAAACGCAACTTATATCGAGTTTAGGGTCGACACAAATCAATAGCAGATTTCGCAAGGCGTCCGCTTTGGGTCACCAGCGGACCGTTTCACTGATAATAGCTTAACGGCGGCTTCCGAGGGTAAAGCGGCCCCTCGCGTAGAATATTTTCAGAATCCGAATCTGAGTGTCTGCTTTTCTCGATAGCAGCCATTCACGGCACATGAAAATCAAGAAAACGAAGGGCAGAAAACGGCCATGAGCAGACTCCTATATCGTCCGAACAAAGGCCAGACGTCGAGAATCGTGCCGATATCGACTATCCGCCACAGCGAGCCAACAGCATTAATATGACGACGCCTATGATCGTACCGACGTAGACTTTCATTGATACAGTCTTCCCTTCCATACTTGCCATCACATCAGAAGCTCCTTTCTTGACACCGGCAATCGGGTCACCGGGTGCTTTCGTGAATTTCGGGCCGCTTTGTGCTGAGTCGGCCGCGTCCTTTTCGGTCGCAGGATCGTCACTTGCGGTCTCTTCTGAAGTCTCGTTCTTGTTTTCATCGGTCACGGGCTGGCCTCCGATTGTCTTATTGGGCGGGCGACCCCTTTGGGTCAACAACCGAAGTTTAACAAGAAGAAAATCATACCATCTGCAGGGTCGGTTTTCGCTGTATTGCTGCCGTTCAAACGGCAACTATTGGCTCTCGAATATTTTTGGGAGTCCAAGATGTTTCGTAGTAAGAAGGAGCCTGGCAAGCGCACGCCCTGGAACAAGGGCAAGCTGGTTGGGCAGAAAGCGCCGTTTTCGATGCAGGAGATCTGGTCGATCAGGATGCGTCTGCAGGCGATCAGCAATCGCCGGGATCTCGCGCTGTTCAACCTCGCCATCGACAGCAAACTCAGGGCCTGCGATCTGCTGGCCCTGCGTGTCTCCGATGTGATGAGCGGTGGCGAGGTGCTTTCCCGTGCCACAGTTCGGCAGCGCAAGACAAAACGACCGGTGCGATTCGAGATTACGGCGCGCACACGAAAATCGACTGAAGAATGGATTGAGGCGGCGCAATTGAACAATTGCGGCTACCTGTTTCCCAGTCGCGTGCGTCGCTCACCGCACCTGTCGACGCGACAATACGCGCGCATCGTCAACGAGTGGGTACGTGCGATCGGCCTGGACCCCGGCGCCTACGGAACGCATTCCCTGCGCCGCACCAAAGCGACGCTGATCTACCGTCGCACGAAGAACCTGCGGGCGGTTCAACTGCTGCTCGGTCACTCGAATCTCGACAGCACGGTCCGCTACCTGGGCATCGAGATCGACGATGCGCTGGAAATGTCCGAACAGATCGACGTCTGAAAAGCAGACAATGACCGACCGCTCTCAGGTAACGATGCAGCCGTTCGCGAGTACCGCGAAGTGTTCAACAGTTGAACGCCCGAGTTATCCACAGGGTCAACGGTTGATACTGTGAATAACTCCGGATTTGCCGCGATTACTGCACGTAGCTCGGAGACTTGGTTCGGCTCCATGACTGAACCTGGCATCGGATCGAGCTAAGCGCCCCCTGGGGCGCTCGGCTTGATGCACCGTCCTGGCCGGTGGGCTGATCGAAGGCGCGTCATTGCTGCTCCCCCTGGGGACAGTAATGACGCGCACGGCCAGCCCAGAATCCCCGCCGGATCTAGTCGGGATTTTCTAATGTCACACGAATGACGCCGTCGTAGTCTGCACTCACTGAATTGAGAGCGCCGCCGTTCGCTATATAACGGCAACCGTGCTGACAAGGGCTCGATCTTCAGCACCGGGGATTCGTCCCCGAGAGTCCACGTTCACGCAGCGAGACACACTCTCGCATTTTCAACCGCAGGTGATTGCACTGCATGTCACTCAAAGGAGGTACACACATTGGCAATCGTCATTATGGCTCTCTCGGGAGCACAGCTGGTTCACACCGATCCAGATCTGCAACGTCAGAGAAACGGTGTGGCCTGTGACCAGGCCTGTTCAGGTCATGAGGGAGTGGTGTCCCAGGATCAACGCTCATCCCTTAGCGGATGGCCTTGTCTGATTACGATCAGCAAGTGATCGGAAACACTCACCGAACATTGTTATGAACCGAAGTGAGGTCCAACACCAGTGAGACGCCTGAACTACCAGCTGAAACAACTGTGCAAGAGCAACCGGGACGGGAGCTATGGCACCCAGGTGCAACGAGAACGGGTCCTGACCCTGATCGCCAACCAGCTCCATGACTTGGGGTTCCGCCAGATGCACGCCAGGTCCCTTCGACCCAAGCACGTCGAGGCCCTGGTGAAGCACTGGATGGTGTCCGCGATCGCTGTTGGCACTATCAAGAACCGCATGGCCGCTCTGCGCTGGTGGGCCGCCAAGGCGAACAAGAAGAACGTCATTGCCCGCTCGAACGATCACTATGGGATACCGCGACGACAATATGTGAACAGCGCCAATCGTGCGACGACACTCGCTTCCGAGCAGCTTAACCGCATTACGGATCCGTACGTCAGGATGAGTCTCGAACTGCAGCGCGCTTTTGGGCTCCGCCGCGAGGAAGCGATCAAGATCCGACCGCATCTCGCGGACAAGGGGGATAGCCTCTGGCTGAAGTCCAGCTGGACCAAAGGTGGACGGGCGCGGGAGGTGCCGATCCGCACTGCAAACCAACGGGCGATCCTGGACAAAGCCAAAGCACTCGCCGGCAAAGGCTCGCTAATCCCCGGTGACAGGAACTACAAGCAGCAGAAGAACCGCTACGAGGGCCAGTGCATCCGGGCAGGCCTATCTAGGATGCACGGCCTGCGACATGCGTATGCCCAGCGGCGACTCGAGGAGCTGACCGGGTTCCTGGCACCCTTGGCTGGAGGACCGGATCGCGCTGCCCTTTCGGCCGACGAGCGCGCGCTCGACAAGAAAGCGCGCGCCGTGATCAGCGCCGAACTCGGGCACAACCGCACTGCGATTACTCGGGTCTACTTGGGGTGATAGGTCGCCTGGAATTCCGCCCACGACCTGACAGCATTTTCTATGGCAGAGCCACAAGCAATGCGCCAGCCTCCCGGCATCATGGCCGATCTCGATGAACCCGATACCTTCCCCGGCATTCAGCCGCGTTGTCTCTCTCGCGAGCAGGCCGCGCGCTATCTCGGCATTGGCAGGACCTTGCTCGCCCGCATCGGTCCGCCACCAATCCGCCTGGGACGACGGCGTGTCTACGACCGAGTTGACCTCGACCGCTGGCTGGATGAGACTAAGTCTCGAGGGCGGGCCATAAAGGAGGAATTATGGCCCGAGAAAAAGGACTCTACAGACGCAAAGACTCGCCCTACTGGTGGGTCAAGATCGTCCTCCCAGACGGACGCCAAGTATGCAGAAGTACTCGGCTTAAAGTCTTAGCGGACGCTGAAGAGTATCTGATACGCCTAAAGGCTGAAGCCTATGAGGCTGCCCGAACCGGGATACCGGTGGAATGCAATTGGCAGGATGCGGTTGTTCAATACCTGGAAGACAACGCTGACAAGCGCCGTCTTTTTTACGACCAGGCGCACTTCCAAAAGCTCGACCCGTATCTGCGTGGATATCGACTCAGGGACATCAACATGAATGCTCTGAGACCGTTTATTCAGGATCGAAAGCAAAAAGATGGCGTCGCTAACGGCACCATCAATCGCGCTCTCGAAGTCGTTCGGCACGTTCTCAATATGGCTCGTGATGACTGGGGCTGGATCGCGCGGGTTCCTAAAATCCGCATGTTGAAGGAACCCAAGCGTCGCGTGCGCTTTCTCAAGGATGAGGAAGCCGATCGGCTGATGTTGGCACTGCCTGAGCATATGGTTCCCGTGGTTCGATATGCGCTGGCGACCGGTTGCAGGATGACGGAAATCCTTAGACTGGAATGGAGCCGTGTCGATCTGGGTCGGCGTGTGTCTTGGCTAGAAGCCGGAACCACAAAGAACGGAGAAGGACGCGGTGTTCCCCTAAACCGGGACGCGATCTTGGCGCTGAGAAGCGTTCAGGGGCTGCATAAGCGGTGGTGCTTTACGTACCAGGGGAAGCGCATGGAAGCGATTGGCTCTTCTTGGAAACGCTCATTGAAGCGTGCCGGGATCGAGAAGTTTCGATTCCACGACTTGCGCCATACCTGGGCAAGTTGGCATGTAATGAAAGGGACCAGTCTGCAAGAGCTGATGGAATTGGGTGGTTGGAAGTCGTACGAGATGGTGCTTCGGTACGCGCATTTGGCGCCGGAGCATTTATCGGATGCGGCAGCACGAATTGAACGGGGTTTAGGAGTCGTAGCCGATGACGCTACGATTTCGCTACGTTGATAAAACAAAGGGCCTACCGAAATCGGTAAGCCCTTGTTCTAATTGGCGCGCCCGGAGAGATTCGAACTCCCGACCGCTCGGTTCGTAGTTAGATCACTGAACTGTAAGTTATTGTAATCAAAGAAAAGTTGTGGGGCGCCCGTTGCATGAATTGCCCTACTGCGCACAACGGTGCACAACCGAAATACGCAAAACTCCCGCAAATCTCCGTAGGCTTCACTTCAATCAACTGACTTGACTGGTGAAGTCACTGCCTGAGTACGGCAGGGTCTGATCCATTTGACTTGTTAAAGTCGGTTGCCACTCTGACCCACGCCTTTGTCGGGCAGAAGCTAGGACTACATATAGATTGGATTCAATGTCCGCAGACATTGCTTTTTCCTTATTTCCCCTAATTGGAGTCATTCCCCGCTCGGCCAGAAATTCTTCAGTATCTCGATGATTAAGGCTAAGACGATGATATTGCCATACAGCATCTTGAGTGATTTCCGGTGGAAATCGATGGCGTTTGTACATTGTGGCTGATCTCTTCATCCCACAATTGCGCTTTCTCGCCACGTATCTTGTCGATTCTTTACCAGATGCCTATTTGGACACCAACTAGAACACCCAAGAGAGCTTGGAGAAAAAAGTATCACCTTGTTGCGATTCCTGTCCCTGCTCAGACGTACCCCGCTGGTAGCCTAGCTGCAGTGAGCCGAAGGGTGGCTGAAATCGCCATACCCAGAGTGCCTGAATGTTCTCTTTGTCGATCTCGGAGTTGGTCTGTATGAACACCTTGGCGAACAAGTCTGGGTGAAACGCGTATAAGATGTCGAACACATGGATCGTGGTCGAGTCATTGTCAAGATCCGGCTTCAACTCAAGGCGTGTCAGTTCATACGAAAAACGCCAGCGATCACCGACAAGCCACTCTACCTCGGCACCGTACAATGTAAGGTCAGCGTCGAAGTTGACGCCGCTGCCTGCGAATACATTAAAGGAACGGCCATCACGTCCATCCCAACCTATCTCAAGAGTAGTCAGGTCATTGCGAAACTCTTTCTCGAAAAGCTTAAACTCGTCAACATGCTGGACCTCGATATCCCAGCCATTGCGGAACTCGACGTCCACCTGCACTTCAACCTCCCAGCTTCGCAGCACTCCCTCCTGGCTCCAGAATCGATTGTAGTTAATCGAAGGCTCCACTTTTTCAATCGGCCCGCTGTTCATCCAGAACGTATGCTCTGCTTTCGTGTCAAATTCCTTGCGGTCGTCGTCTTTCAGGAATCCCACAGCGTTAATATCTTCCAGGATGCCGGTATCGAGATTGGTGTAGCGAACGTGAAAATGACTCGTGGCCGTATCCCAAGACGGGCGCAGAAACCATGCCAGTCCACCATCAGCAGTCGGCCCATGCACGCGCAATAGTTGTGCGGTCATACCAAGTGTATCTGAGAAAAAAAGCGACGTGTCGATGCCTGCCGAACCCGAGTTTTCGCCCTGAAAATTGCGATTTGCCGCGAGCAGGCCCACGCTGGAACCGCGTCGTAGGCTGTGTTGCATGCGCACAATATTATAATCGGCCGATGCATCGTCCAATTCACCTTCAAACGTAAGGTCGCCTGACGTTGTGATCGCCGAAAAGTCGGTGCGGCCAGCTTTGCCGCTTGCCTTAGCACCCCATCTTATGTCTCCTATCCGGCGGCTGTAAAACTGACTGATTCGCTGACTGAACATCTCATTTCCCTCGAGGAAAAAGGGACGTTTTTCTGGAATTTTGAGCTCAAACCGAGTCAGATTGATCGTTTCTACGTCGGCTTCGACCAACGCAAAGTCGGGATTAGCGGTGAGATCAATCCCCAGTTTGCTCGACGGGCGCCAGCGAACATCCGCTCCAACTTCGACGTCGACAGCCTCGCCCTCTGTAATTGAGCCTAGCAAGTATGGAATAAACTGCCAGGGATCCATCTGCTCCGGCGCATTGATGCCAGTTAGCTCGCCGAATCCGGATACTCTGTAGACATCCTCAACTGGGCCGGACCAAAGAGAGGACTCCAGACGACGTGGAATCGTCCTTACAAAGTTGATGCCCCAGCTACCTTCTTCGGCCACAGTGTATTTCAAGATCGAAAAAGGAATTTCGATTTCAACAACCCAACGATCCTCTTGTCGCGTCGCCGCAGATAGCCACGCTGCATCCCATCGATAGTCCATTGTGCGACCGTTGTCGGCGATTCGAGCGTCTTCCTGAGTTGCCAAAGCATTTGTGCGAAACAAATACGCGGTTCGATCATCATTAAATGTATCCAGAAGAACCGCCAACGAATCATCGCGTTCCAATCTGCCATCGCGTTTCGTCGATGCAGCAGCAAGGCGATCTGGTTGCGGGTCGATGGCCTCGATAGCGACGTACAATGCCGAATCAGTCTGGCCGATATGGACAATTGTCCGAAAAGGCGATGATTTTCCGTACTCTGGCTCAATCTGCACAAAGACCTGGTCTACAACACTAGCGCCAGTCCACTCAGATTCACTAATGGCACCGTCAATAGTAGGTGCGGCGGTCAGTCTCATAATCTGCAGAGACTCGGCTCGAGTTGAGTCAGTGAGCTCGTCTGCCATTACATTTGTTTGCATGCCAGAGCACACGATCACAACTACCGAGAGAGCGCTCTTAATGTGTATTCGCAGCATGTGCAAAAGCGTCTCTTATGGATTCAGCCCCAGCTCCTCGTAAATATCACCAAATCGGATGATTTGCTGAGCCAGGTTGAAGTAACCACGATAGTGGACATCGGCGGGCGTCACATCACCGTGATAGTGGCCCGCCTGCTGCATTCCGTCATCCGGGTGATAGAAATGAGTATGTTCTCCCGAAGGTCGCAGATGCAGATCGCCACCACTCGGGTCACCGGTCCACAGCGCACAGAAAAACAACAATCCTGGCCCCATGTGGTCATAAAACTGCAGAAAGTCACGCACGACCTGCTCTTTGTCCGTGTCGTAGTAGCCATCTACGAGGCATTCGTAATTCGGCATAACGTGTGAGCGCACCCTGCCCGAGACCAGTTCGAAAACGCCGCCCATGCCAAGATGGCTGTCGTCATCGCTTATCGATTTGAGGCTCTCGCGCATTGCCTGGGTCAATGAAATCTGGTCCCCGGTCCTTCTTTTCACATCTACACGAATTACTTCGCCCGCGATGCCCTCACTAACGAAAAGATTCGCGATCGGGCCGCAGGTTGACGCCGTGTACCGCTCCGCAATGCATTCACGATCTTCGCCGACACGGGCGACGCGACTCAGGTTCTCGGCCTGTGGATCGGCATTTGAAATCATCTCGCCACAATTACCGCCTATCGCCGCTGCATCGGCCATGGCGGCGCCAAATACCTTGGCGTTCGTAACCCCGCTGGCATCAAGCATCGCTTCGATGCTCACATTGGTTCCGCGGTACTTTGGATTGTGTGCGTACGGCTCGCCGCCAAACTCCAGCAGCGCTGTCGACCCGCACATGCCGGCCGATGCGACTCCGATAGCTCTCAGATCAGGACAGGCCACCAGATCTACCTCGACGGTTTCGAAGTTCTCTGCCAGTCCACTGCGCAAGGCCCCAGCAACGGCGGACAAATTCATTTGTGGAAAGTCGACTACTTTATGTTTCTTCATGTGCCGATTACTCCGTATTCAAGTAGTGCGCTTGCAGACCATGCACGAGTGTGACCAATGATTGGTTCACGGGTACAGGAACATCGTGTTCGTTACCGAGCTTGACTACGGCTCCGTTGATGTAATCGATCTCGCTTGGCCGCTCGTTTTCGATATCTACGCGGAGGCTCGACTTGTTTCCGGGTGTACCGTTAGGGCCCGCGATCTTCCCGAGTATCTCGCGCGCTTCCGCAGTATTCAGATTCACGCCGGCTGCGTTGGCAACGACGATCGCTTCATCCAGTGCCGCATAGGAAACGTCGTCGGCGAGATGTTGATTGAAGATCTGCCCGATATTCAGTCCAGTGATGCCACTTACCGCACTAATGGCGATATTTGCCATTAGCTTACGCCATATATCCTGTCGAATATTCTCGCTCGCTTCGGTTGGCAATCCGTTTGCTGTTAAGACGGCTGCGATCTCTTTTGTGCGTTTCGATATTCCGCCGGCCATTTCACCGATATAAGACGGCAGCTCTGCGTGATTTCGAACGATGCCTGGCCCTTCGATGTTCGCGCCCTGCGCGGTCAGGCCTCCAAGAACCCGATCCTCACCGAAGTACTCCGCCAGCTGCTCCTCATTGCCGAGGCCATTCTGAAAACTGATGGCGACAGTGTTCGTTTCCGACGTGAAAAGGTGGCGCAAGCTCTCGGCAGCAGCAGCGTTGAAATTAGCTTTGCACTGAACAAGAACTATGTCCGCAGACTCGACATCAGCGGCTTTCGACGTCGCAGCAATCTGAACCGTACGATCGCCACCAAAGCCAACAAATTTCAGACCATCTTGCTTGATGCGATCTATATGTTCCTGCCACGGATCTACCAGCGTGACCTGTAATCCGCCTTCCGCGAGCAGCCCGCCAAACAGGCTTCCCATCGCCCCTGCTCCTAGTACGACTACATGTTGTGACATCTATTGCTCCTTTCTTAGTACGGACGGCTAACCCATCCACCATGTTGGTATCCACAGCACCAGTGCCGGGAATATGCTAATTGCTATCAGAGTCATGAGATTGGCCAATAGGAACGGCGCGGCGCCCGCGAAGATCTGGCCAATGCCAAGGCGTGAAATCGTCGCACCGACGTTGAGACAGTTACCAACTGGCGGCGTGCATGCGCCGATCGCCAATCCTGAGATCAATACGATGCCGAATTGAACGCCTGACACTCCTGCGGCCTGCGCAGCGGGCAGCAATGTTGGTGTCAGCAAGAGAATTGCGGGACTGACATCGATAAAAGTGCCGAGCATCAATACGATCAGGCTGATTAACAGCAGTACCGCAACTGGTCCAAGGTCCAGCCCGGTTACAAGGGTGGCAATCTGTTGCGGCACGCCCTCAAGCACGAGAATCCAGACGAATAGCTGAGAGAACGCGATGATCATCATGATCCTTGCGCTCATTGACACCGCGACCCGCAGCGATTCGGGGAGGGTTTTTAGCCATGATTTGCCACCCATTCTCAGACCGATGAACAGCGCAAACGCAACACCTATCGCTGCTGATTCGGTCGCTGTCGCTATCCCGAATACAACAGAGCCGACCACCGCGACGGGCATCGCGAGGATGACGAGTGATCCTGCAAACCTCGACAATCGCGGTCCGGAATGAACCACTTTTTCCTCGCGAGGATACTGGCGTCGATGCGCTATCGTGAACATGATCACGAGCTGCAGAAGGCCAATCATCAAGCCCGGCAATAAGCCGCCGAGGAACAGTCGTCCCACCGACTCTTGTGCAACCACCGCATACAAAATGACAGGCACGCTTGGTGGAATGATCATCCCCATCGTCGAGGATGCCACGGTTATTCCAGCAGCGAATCTGGCCGAGTAGCCGCGACGTTTCATCTCCGGAATCATCACGGCGCCGATGGACGCGGTATCAGAGGTTGATGATCCCGAGATTCCGCCGAAAATCATACTCGCAGAAATATTCACGAGGCCTAGCCCACCACGCAGGCGGCCCAGCATTACCATCGACATGTCGATGAGCCGCGCCGTGATGCCGCTCGAGTTCATCACCTGCCCCATCAGAATGAACAACGGTAATGAGATCAGCGCGTAGTTGTTCATGCCGGAAAATATGCGCTGCGGCATAACGACGATCAGATCTGGATTGAGAAACAGGAAGTACGCGAGGCTCGACAATCCGAGTGCATAGGCTATAGGTACACCGATAATGAGAAACACAATCAATGATCCGAATAGCAGTAACATGAGGCGTCTACCGGACCAGGCGACCTATGCAGTACAACGCACTCAGTAGACACCCTAGCGGTACGCTCAATTGCGCGACAAGCTGTGGCATACCGAGTGTCGGCATCAAAAAAATGCCGGTGCGTTGAATCCAGCTAACTGCCAGGAACGCGGTCGCGACATTCAGGACTGTTAGAAGCACTAGTCGAACTCTGGACAAGAGCCGTTGCGTATCAGGCGAGAGCTTGTCCGTGAAGTACGTGATTGCTATGTGTTCGTCCCTGGAAATTGCAATGCTCGCTCCAATCGCAGTGGTGTATATGAATGCGACGATTGTTGCCTCGTTACCACCGATTATTGTCGTTCCAAAGGCGTAACGGAGTACTACAAGTGTCGCGATCATTAGAAACATGCCGAACAGCAATATCGTGAGCAACAATTCGAGCGTTCGCGTCATCTTCTCGATCGCGGAATTCACTACAGTTTCTCGCCGTCGCCTCGAGCGACAGCTTTGGCCTCTCGAATATCCTCATCCGATAGAACGCCCCTCGCTACAAAATCCTCATATACCGATTCCGACAGTTTCTGAAAAGGAAGCAAGTCGTCACCGCTCAGGTAATTGACTTCGAGAACCTCTTCCAGCCTCTTGATCATCTCCCCCTCGGCCGCGCGATTAAGCGCATCCGAGTAATGAATTGTCTCAACCGCGACAGCGTCAAACACACTCTTCAGATCGGCTGGAAGATCCTCATACCACACAAGATCAACAACGAAAGGATCGGGGCCGGTCGAGTAGTGCGTCACGGTCATGTAATTTTGTACTTCGTAGATGTTGTAGTCCCAAATGTTAGATGGCGGATTGTCCTGACCGTCGAGCACGCCAGTGCGCAATGCACCGTAGATCTCTGATGCCGGCATCTCCTGAGGACTCGCACCAAATACCTGTGCCGTCATGACGTAAACCAGTTGCGGCGGTACGCGCATCTTCAGGCCTTGAAGATCGGCGGGTGTCTTAATTGGGCGGACATTGTTGGTGTGGGCTCGAAAACCCTGGCTTATCCCCGTCGCCGGCACGTGAAATCCGTTGCTTCGTGCGCCCTTGTTGATGCGTTGCGCGAAACTGCTGTTCACCAGGCGTAACGCCTGGTCCCAGTCCTCGACGAGAAACGGCAACATAAAGATTGCATATTTCGGATTCGCATCAGCGAACAAGCCGCCACGCGTTCCCTGCAAAACGCCCGTCGCTACCATGTCCATCATTTCCCGTTCACTACCAAGTACGCCGGAGAAGTAATTGTCGACCTGAATTTTCCCACCGGAGCGCCGCTCGAGTTGCTCCTCGAAAAAGTCCATTGAGGCGCTTCGCGGTGATGATGGAGTTTGCGAGTGACCGTAACGAAAAACGTACCCGTCCCGATCCACACTGCACGCTGTGAATACGAGCAACAGACACCCTGGCAAGGCAAGCCACATACGCTGTTTTGTCAACCCCGCGCACTTCACTCTTCACTTACCTTTACGTTCCAGGCGATCGTTTGCGCCCTGGACTGGACGCTTTAAGGTGGCCACGAGCGATCTGCAATGGGTCCGCCCGTGGCCGGGGGGGGCGTACTTATTCCTGGAAGTTGTATTGGAAGCCGATGGCGGAAGTCATCCCGTACTCGTCGTACTGGTATGCCCTACTCTTATGGCTCGCGTAGTAATATTCAGGTTCATCGCCGAGGTTCGTGATTTCAGCATATACCTGCCAGCTGTCAGAGAAGCGATACTTGGCGGTCACGTCCCATTGCTGATGATCGTCGGTGTAACGATCCAGCCCAAGCTCAACTAACTCATCGATGTAGCGGTCGCGGTACTTCATTGCGATACGAAGATCAAATCCGCCCTTCTCATAACCAAGCATGAAGTTAGCAATGTTCTCCGACTGCTTCGGCATGTCCACTTTGCGGTCGCCAGTATCGGCTTCGGCATCCACGTAAGTGTAGTTCATGCCGATGAGTAAGCCGTCGAATGGCGGACTCAGGAAGCCGAAATGCTGCTGATAGTTAAATTCGACGCCTAACGCCGTTGCGTCCTCGCCGTTCAGTGCAACCTCAGCCTCGTCGAGCGTCATACCCAGAAATTCGTAATCATCAATGACCTGTATGAAAATGAAGTCCTCAATCTTCTTATAGAAAATGCCCGCGGAAATCACACTCAACTCAGTTGGGTAATAGGAAATTGATGCGTCAATATTCCAGGCGCGGAAAGGATCGAGATCCGGGTTGCCAAGGACACCCTCGTTGTCTTCGAGTTCGACACGGAAAGCTACCTCTTCGATCCGGGGTCGTACGACCGACCGGAAAATTGATGCCCTGCCAACCAGCCTGTCATTGAAGTCGAATCGAAGGACCGCGCTGGGCAAAACGTCGGTATACGAGTTAGTTGCCGATATTGGCGTGACAGTCACCATGTCTTCCGGCGGAACCGGTGGATCGACTTGATCATCTATGGAACCCTCTTCGATAAACTCGACGATATTTCCGCGGTTATCGAGCTCGGTGTGCTCGACGCGGATGCCGGCCGTAAACGTGGCCCTGTCCGTATCCCAGGTGCCCATGCCATAAACTGCGAACACGTCTTCGTCGAATACGAAGTCTGCAACATTCGAATCAATCTCGGAGTCGAGGGCTTCGAATTCAAGGCCAGTACCGCCTGCCAAAATATCTCGCTCGATTCGATTGTCTGGAACAGGGTCCATCGGTGTCGGGAAATTGTAGGCTGAACCACCATTGGGAAGCAGAGCATCGGACAGGAACCAGGTATCGTCATTTGACCAAAGCTCGATATCCTCATTGGTCTTTTTCTCGCGCCAGCGCGCTTGTGCCCCGAATTTCATCGAACCAAATCCGGTTTCCCGGGTGAAATCCAGGGAGATGGATGTTTGCGTGTCCTCGCTCTTGTCGCGAGCATGCTCGATTTCATCCAACTCGTAAAGGCTGGCATCGCTCAGTGCAGACCAAAAGCCCGATTGGACAACCGGTACCTGTGGATTGCTGCGATCGAGCGTCAGCACGGGAGATCCGTCGGTGATAATGCCGTCACCCGTCTCGAATTCCGCAACCCATACACCGCTGACCTGATCGGGCGTCTCTTCCTGCCCGTAGGAATAGCCTAGTCGTGTTTCGACCAGCCATTCATCAAGCTGGGTTTCGGAGCCAAGAGCGATCGACAAGTTCTCGGCGATCTGACCTGTAAAGGACCGTCCCTTCGTGTCTCGCTCGATCTCGACCAAGTTGTAGGATGTCATGGTGTCGGTGGCCGTGGCCTGGTCAATCTCATCTTCGTCAAAACCATAGGTCGTGCGATTACGCAGCTCGGTATCGGTGAATTCGCTGTAGAGCGTATAGGCATACAATCTTGTCGAATCAGAAATGTCGAGATCCAGATTCAGAACACCACCAATTCGTTCGCGTCCAACATTATAGAGTCGCGTTTCGAATGACTCGCCGAAATCGCTACCGTTATCCGTTACCCCCCAGTCGTCCATCTCGTTGTTATCAATATGCAAGTCCCGGTCATTCCAGCTTATTGCGCCAGCGACACCTAGCCGCCGTCCGTTATTCAGCTCGAATATATTACTGCCTGCAAATGAAACCTTCGGGTTCCATGATTCCGACAATTCGTTGTAAGAACTTTCGACCCTTGCTTTTGCGTACGCGCCTTTGCGGCTGAATGCGCTCAGTGTCCTCACGTTGATCGATCCGCCGATAGCGTCGCCGTCCATATCGGCTGTCAAGGTCTTGTGAACTTCGATTCCGTCAAGCACGTCGGAAGGTATTACGTCCAGCTGCAACGCCCGTCTCGGTTCTCCCGACGTCGCCCTCAGACCGTTAATCGAGGTGGAGTTCAGGTCGGGGTCCATGCCACGAATGACAACGTATCGCCCTTCGCCCTGGTCATTTTCGACCGTAACTCCAGATAATCGTCGCAGAGACTCAGCGACGTTCTGATCCGGAAACTGTCCCATCGCATCAGTGTCCAGAACGGAGACAAGATTGCCCGCTGATCGTTCCTGGCTCAGTGCACTTGCAAGCGCCGCCGCCTGTCCGTAAACAATGACCTCGTCAAGAGCCTCGTCGCCGGAGCCGATTGAAATGGCGCCGATCGCCAGACCACTCTCGGTCACCGTAATGGGCAGGCTTTTGTCTGCCGCGCCAACATAGGCCACAAGGAGCGTGTAATCACCCGCCGGAATGTTCGAAAAGCGGAACTGACCACGATCATCAGTCGTCGCAGAACGTTGCAGTTCCACAATACTGACCCGGGCACCCTTGAAGACAAAAGTATTGTCGGCATCGGTCACTTCGCCTGTCACGGTTTGTGCTGTTACCGCAGTTGCGAACAGTGTTCCAACGACTGCAATTGACAAAACTGCAAATGCTTTTCGTAGCATGATTGATCTCCTGGGAACCGGCCCGGTCGAGCCAATTGAAAATCTGAAGAATAAGTTCACAGCGTGCTCCCCCGAATTGGATTAGTCTGCTTGCGACAAGTATAGAACAAAAATTTTCAATAGTAAAAGTATTGGAAAATCTGTTCTAAAGCTGGTACAAACAGCACTGTCTGGCTCTGAAAAAATTGTTCCAACGTTGATAATTATGTATCACTCACCCGCGATTCATTGATATGAAGGGCCGCACCATATGACGCAGGAAGTCCCAAGAAATCTCGAACACCTCCGCTCGGAAATCGCCAGGCAATACGAAGACCTGAGCCCCAGGCTCAAACAAGTCGCATCATATGTGCTTGATAATCCGAATGATATTGGGCTTGAGACGCTGGCGGTCATCGCTGATCGTTGTGACGTGCAACCGTCGACGATCGTCCGCTTCGCCAAGGGTTTTGGCTATCGTGGTGCCAGCGAGATGCAGCGTCTCTTTCGTGATGAGATCCTGACGGCCGCACCCAGCCCGAGCTACTCGGAGCGAATCCGGCAATTCCAGGAGCGCACAGGTGAGGTTGACTGGTCATCGCCCTACAACGTGATGCGCGAATTCGCCGAGAGCAACATTATCGCTTTGGAACATCTGAGAGAGGATGTGCATCAGGCGGACCTCGATCGATCGCTCGAGTTGATGCAACAAGCCCACACGGTTTATCTCGCCGGTGTACGACGCTCCTTTCCAGTTGCCGCCTATCTCGCCTATTCGCTGAGCCACGTCGAGAAACGGGCGTTCTTGCTCGATGGCGTGGCGGGGATGACGGCGGAGCAAAGCCTGATGATGAGTCCTGACGATCTGGTCATCGCCGTATCGTTTCGGCCTTATGCCAGTGAGACGTTGGCCGTCGCCGAACGGGCAGCCACGAACGGAACGCCAATGATCGTTATCAGCGACAGCAGGCTCGGCCCGGTCGCGAGGGATGCGGCGGTATGCTTCGAGATCAAGGATGCGGAAGTACGGCAATTCAGATCGTTAACCGCTTCGATGTGTCTCGCACAAACACTTGTCATTAGTTACGCCTACAAATTTGGGCTCGATCGCGATCGTGCAACGAGGGAATAGACGATGATTAGTATTGGTGTTATTGGCGCTGGGCGAATCGGCCAGATTCACGCCACAAATCTCTATCGGCATCCCGATGCTGATCTTCGTTACATTGTGGACGTGTCAGACACAGCTGCGAACAAACTCGCAGCTGCGTGCAACACGCGGACCGGATCGATCGAGACGCTGCTTGGCGATGATTCGATTGACGCGGTCGTGATCGCGAGTTCCACCGACTCCCATTCGGACTTTGTCTGCGCTGCGGCACAGGCCGGCAAGGCCATTTTCTGTGAGAAACCGCTTGATCTTGACGTTAAGACGGCGATTCGTAGCCTGGGCGCGGTCGATGAATCCGGTGTCCTGCTGTGCCTCGGGTTTAATCGCCGCCACGATCCGTCTTTTGACAGGCTCAAACGGGAAGTCGACGACGGTAAAGTCGGTGATGTCGAAGTTGTCAGCATAACAAGCCGTGATCCATCGCCTCCACCGGTCGAGTACATCGGCCGCTCGGGCGGTCTTTTTCGTGACATGATGATTCACGACCTCGACATGGGGCGCTGGTTGCTCGGCGAAGAGCCCGTCGAAGTCTACGCGGCCGGTAGTGTACTCGTGGATCAAAGTATCGGCGACGCCGGCGATGTCGACACAGCGGTTGCGACGCTCAAGACGTCCAGTGGACGTCTGTGCCAGATCACCAATTCACGCCGTTGCAGCTACGGCTACGATCAACGCATTGAAGTGTTCGGCTCAAATGGCATGGCACGTGCCGGCAATCAACGCGAGACACTCGTGGAAGTCGCCGGCGGCAGCGGTTTTACTCGCGACCCGACCCTGCCATTTTTCCTTGAACGTTATGCCGACGCGTATCGTATTCAGATCGACAAGTTCCTGCGCGCGGTCAATGGCGAGAGACTCAACTTGCCAAGCGGCAATGACGGACTGCGAGCGCTGCAGTTGGCTGACGCCGCTCAACGTGCAAGTGACGAAGGGCATCCTGTAGCGGTTTGATGAGGTTTCGAAGAAATATTTCATATCAATATGCGATTGAAATATTTATTCCAATCCAGTACTGTTGGTTTTTCCAAGGGTCTGCCTCGTATGCCTGAGACGATGAGGATTTGGCGCGAGACCTGGCCTTCATATACCAGTGAGTGATGTACAGCGGTGACTAATCTACGATTCGGCCTGATTGGCACGGGTTTCATGGGCAAAGCGCACGCGATTGCGTTGCGTTCCGTCGGGACCGTGTTTCCCGAGGTCGCGGCTCCGGGGCTTACCTGCCTGGTCGATCTGGACGCCGACAAATGTGCGCGCGACGCTCGCGCCTGGGGATTCGCTCACACGAGCACAGACTGGCGTTCTGTCTGCGACGATCCTGACATCGATGTCATCGACATTTGTACGCCGAACAATTTGCACAAAGAAATGGCGCTTGCCGCGGCAGCTGCTGGCAAGCACATATACTGCGAGAAACCACTCGGCCTTAGCGCCAGCGAAGCGGAAGAAATGTCCAGGGCCGCCGAAACCGCCGGCGTCCGGACATCGATGGGTTTTAACTACATATGCAATCCTATGCTGCTGCTCGCCCGCGACATGATCTCTGCAGGTGAAATCGGCGACGTGTACAACTTGCGTAGCAGCTATCAGGAAGACTACCTGGCTAACCCTCAAACGCCATTTAGCTGGCGTTGCTTACGCAGCGAAGGCGGTAGCGGCGCCCTTAATGACCTCGGTACTCACCTGATCAGTATGGCCGAGTTCCTGCTCGGGCCGATCGGCTCCGTCTTTGGGCGGCTGACAACCGTGTTCCCCCAGCGACCCGATGCAGTGACCGGAGAGCTGCGCATTGTAGAGAATGAAGATATCGCGCAGGTATTGATTTCATTCACGAGTGGTTGCGCGGGAACAATGGAGATCAGTCGCATTGCCACCGGCAGGAAATGTGGTCTGACGTTTGAGGTTCACGGCACAAAAGGCAGCTTGATTTTCGATCAGGAACGCATGAACGAATTGCGGGTGTACATGAATGATGATGTCGTGGGACGACGCGGCCATCGGACGATCCTCAGCGGCCCTGAGCATACCGACTATGCCAATTTCTGTCCGGCGCCGGGTCATGGTCTCGGCATCAATGATCTGAAGGTCATTGAATTACGTAACCTGCTTGTTGGCATCGGACAAGACGCGCCCATTTACTCGGATTTCCGCAACGGCTGCAGAGTGCAGTCACTGGTCGAAGCGATCGAGACATCGAGCGCTCAGTCAGAGTGGATAAAGACAGAGAATTAGGTGAAATGACACTACACATAAAGGACCATCGCGACGGATTTGATCATGGTCAAACACGCATTACCCGGCATGACGACGCTGAAGACAACGCACTAATCTCACTCGACGTTGTGAAATTGTCGGCCGGAGAGACATTCTCGATTGCGACCGAATACGAGACCGCCTGGTTGCTGATGAACGGCGAAGTCAATGGATTGGTAGCCGATAAGACATTTCATTTTGGTCGCACTTCGCTGTTTGACGAATCGGCGAGTTGCCTACACGTATCGGCCAATACCCTGGTTGAAATGAATTGTGAATCGGATACGGAGTTCACCGTCTACTCCTGCGACAACCAGCTACCTTTTGAGGCTCGCATCTACCACCCGGTGGATGTTGCTAACGAACCGCGCGGCAAGGGACAGGTCGGTGATCGTTGCTTGCGCTACGTGCGCACGATATTTGACGACACCAATTCTGACCCCAATACCGGTCTGGTGCTTGGCGAAGTCATTACATTTCAGGGTGGCTGGTCGAGCTACCCGCCACACCACCATCCGCAGCCCGAGATTTATCACTACCGATTCACCGAGCCACAGGGCTATGGACACGCGGAACTCGGCGAGACAGTTCTGAAAGTGCGGCACAACGACACAGTCAAGATTCTTGACCTAAATGATCATTCACAATGCGCAGCACCAGGTTACGGGATGTACTACTCATGGGTCATTCGCCATTTGCCGAATGACCGCTACACGGTTCCAGAATTCACAGAAGAACATACCTGGATTATGCAGCCAGACGCCCAATACTGGGATCCAGAGGTCTAGTCGCCGGAATGAGCAAGTCACTCGACGTCATTTGCCTGGGCAGAGCCGCAGTTGATCTGTACGGCCATCAGTTTGGCGGGCGGCTCGAGGACATGCAGAGTTTCGCTAAATACCTTGGCGGCTCGTCGTGCAATGTTGCTGCAGGCCTCGCGCGACTGGGTTCTCGTTCGTCCATGTTGACGCGCGTGGGCAATGAACATATGGGTCGCTTCGTTCGTGAAGCGCTGGCATCTGAAGGAGTGGACGTCAGTCACGTTGTGACGGACCCGAGCCGGCTAACGGCTCTGGTTATCCTCGGCATCAGCGATCGCAACTCATTTCCGCATATTTTTTATCGAGAGAATTGTGCGGACATGGGCATTGAGACGTCCGACTTCGACGAGGAATACATCGCATCGAGCCGAGCCCTGTCCATCACCGGAACACACCTCTCAACCGATCAAACCTTCGAGGTTGCCCGCCAGGCGATTGCCTTCGCGAAAAAGGCAGGCACAAAAGTCATTCTCGATATTGACTATCGACCGGTTCTTTGGGGTCTGACACCGCAAGGTAGCGGTGAAGAACGCTACATCGCATCGGATATCGTGACCGAACGCATACAGTCCATCATTGGTGATTTCGACATGCTCGTTGGCACCGAGGAAGAGATATTTATTGCCGGCGGTCACGATGATGCAAGGGCGGCGCTGCAGGCCATTCGTGAGAAAACGGATGCCACGCTGGTTATGAAGCGTGGCCCAATAGGGTGTGTCGTCTATGAGGGGGCAATTCCTGACGACCTCGATGATGGCGAATCCGCACCGGGTGTGAAAGTTGAAGTCCTGAATACGCTCGGCGCCGGCGACGCATTCCTGAGTGGTTTTTTGCACGGCTGGATTGAGGGTAAAGACTGGGAGACATGTGCCAGATTCGGCAACGCCTGCGGTGGGCTCGTCGTATCACGTCATGGTTGTACGCCAGCAATGCCAACAAAGGCCGAACTCAACGACTACCTCGCTCGCGCCGGATCAATTCCGCGCCCTGACAAGGACCCCGGTATCGAGTTGTTACACCGCACAACCACCCGCCCGGCCACACCCGAGAATCTTTGTGTGCTTGCGTTTGATCACCGCCGCCAACTCGAAGAGCTGGTGGTATCTACCGAACCGGTTGACGAGAAGATTGCCGCGTTCAAATCGCTCGTTTGTGGCGCCGTGCAGAAAGTCGCAACCGAGTCACCCGACACAAACCTGGGCGTAATCGTAGACGATCGCTATGGCGAGTCGGCCCTCGCGAAATTAAGCGCCGAGAACTGGTGGATCGGTCGCCCGGTTGAAGTACCGGGCTCGCGCCCGGTCGAATTCGACCCGCGCAACAGCATGGGCCTCCCCTTGCTCGAATGGCCCTCCTCGCACGTGGTCAAGTGCCTGATTTTCTATCATCCGGACGACGACATCGAATTGCGACTGCAACAGGAAGATCGCGTACGCCAGCTGCATGCGGACTGCGCAGCACTGGATCGAGAACTGCTCCTTGAGATCATAGTTACGTCTGCAAAACAACGGTGCGATGACCATACAGTCGCTAACGTAATGCGTCGCTTCTATAACCTCGGCGTCTTCCCGGCCTGGTGGAAACTCGAATCGCAAAGCGAGGCGGGCTGGCAGGAAATCTCAAGTGTGATTGAACGCTACGATCCGCGCTGCCACGGGGTGTTATTGCTTGGCCTCGACGCACCCGAAGAAGAACTTCGTGAAAGTTTCAAGGTCGCCGCGCAATTCCCGGTTTGCAAGGGCTTTGCCGTCGGACGCAGCATATTTGGTGATGCAGCAAGACGTTGGTTCGACAGCCAAATCGACGATAACGACGCCATTGAATTGATTGCCGGCAACTATCGCAGGATGATTGGCTTCTGGCAGGAATCATCCGTTGGCACAGGCGAGGACAAAGCCCGGTCCGCAACGGCTTAGTCGGACTGCAGCGGGAACGGAGAAGGACGTGGCAGCTAAGGTCAAACTCACTATGGCGCAGGCGCTCGTGCGCTATCTCTGCGCCCAATACACGGAAATCGACGGCGAGTCGCAACGACTGTTCAACGGCGTATTTGCGATTTTCGGACACGGCAACGTCGCCGGTCTTGGCGAAGCCATGCAGGATATCGGCGATGCCCTGCCTGTATACCGCGGACACAATGAACAGTCGATGGCGCACACCGCAATCGCTTACGCGAAAACGATGCGACGTCAGCGCATGATGGCGTGCACAACATCTGTCGGTCCCGGCGCAACCAATATGGTGACCGCAGCAGCCGTTGCGCATGTCAATCGCCTGCCGGTACTGCTGCTACCGGGCGAGACATTCGCAAATCGCCTGCCCGATCCGGTGTTGCAACAACTTGAAGATTTTGGTGACCCTACCGTAACGGCCAATGACTGTTTTCGACCCGTATCTCGTTACTGGGACCGCATTACTCGTCCCGAACAATTGCTGCAGTCACTTCCCCAGGCCCTGTCAGTACTGACGGACCCTGCGGAGTGTGGGCCTGTGACTTTGTGCTTGCCACAGGATGTGCAGGCGCAAGCCTACGAGTATCCGGAGGCGTTTTTTGAACCAAGAACGCACCGCCCGCAGCGTCCTGGAGCAGATGAAAACCAACTTCAGCGTGCTTTAAAGGTAATAAAGGCTGCGAATAAACCGCTGATCGTCGCCGGAGGCGGGATTCATTACTCCGCAGCGACCGAGGCGCTCGCCAAATTCGCGACTGATCACGGTATTCCCGTCGCCGAGACCCAGGCAGGTAAGGGCTCGCTTAGCTGGAACCACGAGTGCAATGTCGGCGCAATTGGCGTTACCGGATCCAGTGCAGCGAATGCACTCGCCGACAACGCCGATCTGATCATCGCGATCGGCACGCGTCTGCAGGATTTTACGACGGGGTCGGGCCTTCTGATCGGCAAGGCCGACAAAACTATTTTGAGCATCAACGTTGCTCGCCACGACCTTGGCAAGCGATCGGCCGTTGCTTTGCGTGGTGATGCCCTGCGGTGCCTGCAGGACCTTGATGCTGAGTTGGGAGATTCGAGCGCAGACACGCGCTGGCTCAATGAAGCAGCAACTTCTCGCGACGAATGGAACGCTGCGGTTGATAATGCGACAGCCCCCTCGGGAAATGATTTACCCGCCGACGCCGAAGTGCTCGGTGTAGTCAATCGTCGCTTTTCTCGAAACTCGACCGTGGTTTGCGCAGCGGGTGGACTGCCGGGTGAACTTCACAAGCTCTGGCGAACGGATGACAGCGACGGCTATCACGTTGAGTACGGCTACTCGTGTATGGGATACGAGATCGCCGCCGGAATCGGCGCGAAGATGGCCCGTCCGGAACGCGACGTCGTCGTTATGGTTGGTGATGGCAGCTACCTGATGTTGAATTCTGAAATCGCGACTTCGGTGGCACTAGGCATCAAGATGAATATCGTCGTACTCGACAATCGCGGTTTCGGTTGTATTAATCGATTGCAGACATCGCTTGGGGGCCGCGGCTACAACAACCTGGCTGCCGACAACGCACCGGACATTGATTTCGCAAGACATGCCGCATCGCTCGGTGCGCAAGCAGAGAAAGTCTCCTCACTCGATGATCTCGACGCTGCATTACAGCGGGCTCATGAGTCAACTCGTACGGCTGTCGTTGTTATCGATACTGATCCGTTGCCGTCGACTGAAGCCGGCGGCACCTGGTGGGATGTTCCCGTCGCTGAAACCTCGACCAGCGCCAGCGTCAGTGACGCGTCGGCCAATTATCAGGAAAAGCAAAAAGAACGATGACTATTTCGATCGGCATTAACCCCATCACGTGGAGCAATGACGACCTGCAATACGTGGGTGGTGACGTCTCATTGCAGGCCTGTTTGAGCGAAACAGCGGCCGCGGGCTACGACGGCATCGAACTGGGCCATAAGTTTCCGCGAGATGCAGGCGAATTGAGACCATTGCTCGACGAACATGGCCTGTCACTGGTTTCCGGCTGGTACAGCGGGCGTCTGCTGGAACGTAATTCCACCGACGAAATTGGCGCAATGGCGGCCCACGCCGGTTTGCTGCAGGCGATGGGCTGCAATGTACTCATTTTCGCCGAAGTGACTGGCTGCATTCACTCCGAGTTCGACGTTCGGCTTTCAGCACGCCCGCGGAATTCGCCAGCGGACTGGAAACAATTTGGCAAGCGCCTTACCGAGGTTGGCAAAGCATGCAACGACCTCGGCTTGAAGCTTTGTTACCACCATCACATGGGCACTGTTGTTCAGTCTGACGACGATATCGATGCCTTGATGCAGGAGACAGCCGATGAGGTTTATCTGCTTCTCGACACCGGGCACGCTTACTTCGCCGGAGCCGATCCGGTTGCCCTGGCGCAAAAATTCGCCGGTCGCGTCGGCCACCTGCACTGTAAAGACGTGCGCGATACCGTAATGCGCCAATGCTTGAATCGCGATAGTAGTTTTCTTGAAGCTGTGCTGAACGGCGTTTTTACTGTGCCCGGAGATGGCTGTATCGATTACCCGGCTGTTTTTGCTGAGCTCAGAAAAGTGAACTACGATGGTTGGGCCGTGGTCGAAGCCGAGCAGGATCCTAGCGTCGCGACGCCTTCGATCTACGCCAACCTGGGCAGCAAGAACCTGCGAGCATTTTCAGGCCGAGGCTGACACGATCCTGTTGAGTTCGTCGTAGACGCCCGGCGCAGCGGCCAGTACCAAACTTCCCTTGATCATTGCCTGCTCATTCGGCAGGCAATCGTTGATCATGCCACCCGCCTCCTTAATTATCAGGGCACCGGCCGCGAAGTCCCACGAATTCATGTGCGGTTCGAAGTACCCGATCAAACGACCGGCTGCGACGTACGCAAGACTCAATGCGCCGCTGCCGCTGCGATGATACATACCGTTCGCGTTCATCAGCCGTGTCAGCGGCCCGAGCGTATCTTCTGGCTTAACCCGATTCGAGTAACCCACACTGACAAGCCCGTCCAATAAACTTGTCGCTGAGGACGCTGAAATTGGACGCCCGTTCAAAGTAGCCCCACAACCCGCCTTGGCAGCAAATAGTTCATCGTGGTTCGGGTCGAAAACGACACCAAAGGAAAAATTGTCTTCTTCAACAAACGCGATGGACACACACCAACTGGCGATGCCATTGACGAACGGTTGGGTTCCATCCACCGGATCGATGATCCAGGTTCCCTTGCCCGGCTTTGACACAAAGGAGTCCGGGTTTTCCTCGCCGAGAAACGCGTCTTCACCGAATCGACCTTTGATGGCGCGTTCGATGAGTTTTTCAGTCTCGATATCCGCTTCGCTCGCCATGTCCTGCACGCCTTTGCTCTTGACCTCGAGCGACTCGAAGTTCCTGAAGTAACCGAGAGCCAGAGCACCGGCATCCTTGATCGTGGCGCAGGCGAATTCAAAGCGTTCATCAATCGCTGACATCATTTGACCTCGTGTCTTTGTGGCGTGTATTAGTCGAGGCGAAATATTGCACTTTCGCACTGCCGGCTTATCGCAAAATGCTTCTGTGTCACTGGGGTAACAACATCGACCTCAAGTTCCTCCAGGGACATCAGCGTGTCAAACAGTACGACATCCAGCTGATCGATTTTGTTGTCGGCACCACAGCTTGACTCATAAGTCGCGACCACGGCGCTGTCCGAGTGGCGAACAATACTCGTTGCCGCAGTACAGTCGCTTGTGGTTTGCAGCGTGTACACCAACTGCGGATCTTCCAGAAGCTCGTCAATGCCATCAATCAGGGAGGATGTGGGCAATGTCAACTCGGCCGATAATATGCCGCTGTCTGCCATAGTCATGGCCAGCGTGCCGAGTCCGTCCCGATGCCCGGCATGAATCAGATAATGATCCCTGCAGTAGTCCACTGCGTCCTCTTCCGTGCACGCAGAAAGAGCCATGCAACAGAGCAGCACAAGGTGTCGCTTAGTCACGTGACTTGGCCCTCCACAGACTGGTAGCCAGCACCAATGAGACAACGGATGCGCCGACCCAAAAGACTATTGGCACAGTGTAGTCATAGAAATACACGGTTGGTGAGTATTCTCCGACAGAAAATACAACTCGAATTTCACTATCGTAAATCAGCCTACCGCTAATGTAGTCCTGCGTACCTGCCCCGAGGTAGCTGAATATGCCAATGAAGCCCATCGCTGCGCCGGCAACCCGTTTCGGCGCTATATCGATGGCGAAGAGACCGCCCAGTGACGCAAGAAGACCACTGAGCCCGAAACCATAGATCACCAGCGCCACCGCAAGGACAATACTGTTGGTCGGCCCATAAAAAATGATGATCAGTGGTATCAGTTCGATCAGCCCGAAAATCAGATTGGTTGGCGGGCGCCGCGCATCGAACAACTTGTCGGACATGTAGCCGAATGCCACACAACCCAGAATCCCAGCGGCTGTATTCAGAAAAATGAACAGATTGGCATCGAAAAGATCGAATCCACGAATTTCCTGCAGATAAACGTTGCCCCAGCTATTGACTGCGTAGCGAGTGATGTACATCGACGAACTGGCCAACGCAATCACCCACATGGATGGAATTGCCAGCACCTTCAGTTGATCTCGCCAAATCTTCGCTGCATTGTGACTTGTGGGCCGCACTACGGTTTGGCCATCGTTTTTCCACTCTGCGATTGATGGCAGGCCCAGGGTTTGTGGTCGATCCTGCATATAACGGTACAACAAGAATGCTGCCAGCACGCAAATGGCAGCCGGCGTCCAGAAACCCCATTGCCACGGCAGACCGAGCCCTTTTGGCGGCATAGCAATCAGAAAAGCAATGCCGAGGTAGGTCAGGCCCTCTCCGATTGAATGCGCCGTACTCCAAATGCCGTAATAACGGCCCCTCTCGTGATTGCTAAACCAGCTGGCCAGCGCCACAACGCAGGATGGCGCCCCAAAACCCTGAAACCAGCCATTGAGCACCCAGAGCATCGCCGACACGCCGACAACTGTCGACAGCGACATGCCGAAGTTTAGCAGCGCCGACATCAATATGCCGACCGCGAAGAAGCGCTTTACGTTCGTGTAGTCGGCCAGGAAGCCATTGCTGAACTTTCCCGCCGCATAACCGTATAGCAGCATCGAACCAATGAAACCGACTTCCTCGGGCGTAAATATGCCGGCGTCCATGATCGGTTTCTTGACCACATTGAATGCCAACCTGCAGACGTAGCCCAGACCATAACAGAGCGTCATAATGAAAATTATGTTGCGGCGGTGATAGTGATAGAGTCGATCGACTTCTGCAGCGTCCTGGATCGGCGGCGCGTCAGGCCCGGCTGCGAAGAATTTGAAAATTGAACTCACCCAGTCATTCTCTGTCGGTCGATTCAAGTCCCATGGCCTCGCTTATACGCTGCCACGGCACGAGTTTGAAGTTCTGTCGCTCTTCCGGAGTAATGTTGCGACCATCCTGAGCGACAAAAACGCCGCTGGGAAAATCGGGCCCGAGATACGCACTGCTTACGTCCAGGCCATCAGTTTCGGATGAACCGTCGATACCGGTCACGTCGTCCGCTACCACATGAAATATGCCGATAAATCGATTCTCACCGGCACGTTCATACACTGCATAACTGTCAGCACCCTGATTCGATGCCACCAGGTAACCAGCGCCATCGTCGCCGTAGTAGATTGCAAGGCCCTCAACGTCCGACGTCAGGTTTCCATTGCCGTCGACTCCGTCTACCAGCACACGTTCCTCTCCGCCGCCGGGTTCGGCCGAATATTTCCAAATGCCGACATTTTCCTCGCCGATGTAGAGGTCCCCTGTTTCATCATCGGCGACACAACCCTCGGTCTGCGAACCGACGCTGAATTCACGCACCAGATTTACGGCAACTTTCTGCTCGCCGTTATCCATCAGCTGCCACTGCTTAACAACACCATCGGTATCGTTGATGATCACGTAGTAGAGATCCGATTTCGCGCTTCTGTACATGCACGCTCCATACGGTTCGGACATGCCCGTTGGAATGACCCCATCCGCGACATCGACCAGTTTTCGCAACTCTGCGTCAACCGCATAGACACTGATACTGTCTGTGCTTCGATTGCTGCCTGCGACAATAGCGACCGGCCGATCGCCCAGTGAGAAATCGTAGCGCAGATCCACGTTGTTTATATGTCCGTCGGCGCGGGACTGCAGAAGATTTCCAGATAGATCGTAAACGTTAATGCCATTCTTTTTTTGGGTGCCAATTATCAGGCTAAGCTCGGGATTTTCGGGATGCACCCATATCGCCGGATCGTCCGCCGCATCACCAAAGGTCGCGACCGGTTCTGTCTCCACAGTCGCGGACACGGTGACCGTATTTCTTTGTACGGGAACGGTGGGGTCGTGAGCGGCACCGCTTTTGAGGTCCAATGCACTGGCAATTACGTTCCAGGAAACGATCTTGTAGTTGGTAGCTTCACCTTCGTTGTCGTCATCAGTGACAACCAGCAAGCCACCTTCGTCGCCAGGCCGCAACGTCGCGCTGGTTGCATCGATGCCCTCGGCCTCCTCGACCGCATCGATTGCGAACGTGCCAACGTGTTCAAGCGTATTCAGGTCATACGCTTGCAGCAGACTTACGTCAGCATCTGACACCAACAGGTGCCCACCTTCCGCGGTCTCATGAATCGTGATGCCTTTGACATCGCCGGTGTATCGACCCAACGGCTGAGCAATGTCGATAATTGCTCTCTCTGCTTCAGATTCCGGTTCTGCGCTAATTCTGAACACGCCAACTGTTTCCTGGGAGAAATACAATGTCGCAGCGCGATCATGAACGACACAATGTGCGCCGCCCAGACCAACTGGAATGCTGCGAATACGACGCCCGGCGACTTTTCCAGATACCTCATAAAGCTCCCACTGCTGAATCAGACCGTCACCCGCCACGAAGGCGTAAAACTTGCCGGACAACGGACTCCGATAGGTACACAGACCTTCGATCTCGGATTGCGTTGCCAACGGTCCTGCCGTTACCTCAGCAAGACTCTGACCTGTGCCATCAATCGCATAGGCGATGAGTTCGGCTGTCGCAATATCAAATGCAATTGCAAGGCTTACAGCGTCGCCACCGAGTGGAAAGTTGTAGACAACATCGACCAGCCCTATCGGCCGTTCGCTCGCAACGTGTACACGGACGCCATTCAAATCATAGACTTCAAGTCCGCCCTCTGATCCACTCCCGAGTATCAGGCTGCGCTGCGGATTTCCTGCGTTGATCCAGATCGCCGGATCCGCCGCTCCATCGGCCAGTGTCGGGGTGGTAGCGCCCCTCGCTGACACCGTCACGACGGCATTGGACTCGTTTTCGGCGCCAGGTGCGGGTGCCTCGCTGGATTGACAGGCAACCAGGTACGAGAATAGAAGAATCGACAACACTTTGAAATACATGAAGAAATTACTCTGTGGTGTAGCTCGATTGAGGCCGCGAACGGCAGCGAACAGGCATTATCGCAGAAAATGCAATATATATTCTACTTTTGTTTATAATAGGAATAGTTGTTCCAATAAGGTTACTTGCATGGCAAACAAAATCATTCGGCCAGGGTTCTGCGCCCTGCTCCTGATCGCGAGCCTGGCCTTACCGGCCTGTTCGAAGACACCGCCGGCGGAGGGCATCTCTACCCAGTTCCAGCCAGTCAACATATTGATGTTTGGTGACAGCGGCTACCACCTGGACTACCCTGACCAGGACGACTACGTCGACTTGTTTACCGCTGAGGAATACTACCAGTCTGAACTGAACGACTGGATTGAGGACAAGCGACCGCGCGATGAATTCGAAGCGCGGACAAGTTCGATCTCACCAGTTACAGGAATGGTCGTTCCCGCGACCGGCATGCATGCAGTCGCCACAGCGATGCAACACTATTGTGCAAATGTGAGCCGTTGTGACTTCGGGGTGATGCTAGGCGACAACATCTATCCAAGTGGCGCAACACTCGGTACCGATGGCTTCGATGACGCCGATCGTTTCCGGCACATGCTCACCGAACCTTTTGGCAACCTCGTTAGCATGCCGGAAACGTACACGACCTACGTAACACTCGGCAATCATGATTACGAGACGTCACGCGAGGGTGGAACCGCTCAGATCGATTTTTTCCAAACTACTGATGACTTCTACATCGAGGCGCCTTTCTACACCGTTAAGCCTCCTGCCGCGAACGGCGACGTTGAGCTGTTTATCATTGACACAAACATGATCCTCGCAACTACTACGGTGTATGCGGACTACCTGAATGACGATGGTTCCGAAGCGGCCACCGATGAGATCGAGCTACCGAACTATGACACCGAACCACTAAGCGAAGCCGAGCGAAATCAACCACGATGGCTGGAAGAAGCACTGCGAGATTCTACAGCGAAATGGAAATTCGTTGTTGCCCACCACCCCATCTGGTCTTCGTCGGGCAGTAAGTTCGAACAGGCAAGAGCATTGCGCAAGTTGCTCTTACCCGCCATGTGTCGCTACGCGGATGCCTATATTGTCGGTCATGAACATACGCTGGAGATTCACACGGACTCCTGCGCCGCTGCGCTGGGAGAGGCATCGGCCGAACCACTTGTGGAGATCGTCTCCGGCGCAGCAGCCAAACAGCGACCAGTCAACAGTGCGTTCATACGCCACCAGGAAGCCAAATACCCGGAGCATAAGACAATTTTCGCTGGCGGCTTGCTTTGGGGCTTCGCACACATGATTTTGGAGGACGACGTGGCTGAGGTCACGCTGATGACCGTGCCTGATGACGGGTCATCCGAGATATCCATAAACCATGTTTACAAGTTCAATCGGCGCTCGCACCTTAATAGCGAGTAGATGACGGCAGTTTTTTCTTTCCTTGCGTTTACCGCAACCGTTGCGGCTATCTCATGGTGGGTGACACGAAAAGACCGCATGGACTCGTCGGAGGCCTACTTCCTGGCCGGTCGCAGCCTCACGGCCTGGGTTATCGCGGGCTCGCTGATGCTGACCAACCTGTCGACAGAGCACCTGATTGGTTTAAACGCCGACGCGTTCAACCACACGATAGCGGTAATGGCCTGGGAGACAACTGCGGCGCTGGCGATGGTGCTTGCCGCCCTCTATTTTCTACCGAAATACCTGAGCATCGGGCTCACGACAATTCCGGAGTACCTTGCGCGACGGTTTGATAATCAGACCCGGGTGATCGCTACTGCTTTGTTCCTGTTTTCCTATGCAATAGCAATACTACCGGTCGTCTTGCTATTCGGCGCGGAGGGCCTAGAGAGCCTGTTCGAAGTATCTGCATCGCTCGGCATTAGTGCGGCGCAGGCGAAATGGTTCATGGTTTGGGGGATTGGCGTACTTGGATCGATGTATGCAATATTCGGCGGCCTCAAAGCCGTCGCAATCTCAGACACGATCAATGGTGTCGGCTTTCTGATCGCAGGACTGCTCGTACCGATTCTGGCGCTGAGCATGGTCGGCGACGGCGACGTCCTCGCCGGGCTCGACATCGTCTACACCGAAGAAAACGAAAAATTTGATGTCACCGGCGACGAGCCTGGCTCGTTTCTTCCCTTTGGTGTCTTGTTTACCGGCATGATCGTTAACCAGGTCTTCTTCTGGTGCACCAACCAGTCGATCATTCAACGCGCGTTGGGCGCAAAGAATCTGAAAGAAGCGCAAAAAGGCGTGCTGATAGCCGCCTCTTTCAAATTATTGGGTCCGATCGCCATCGTGTTGCCGGGCGTGATCGCCTATCACATGTTCAAGGACACTTTGACTAGCGACCAGTATCTGCAGGCCTACCCGATGCTTGTAAGAACGGTCTTACCGACAGCACTAACAGGCTTTTTCGCCGCCGTGATGGTCGGTGCCGTACTCAGCACGTTCAATAGTGTTCTCAACAGTGCCGCAACACTTTTCAGTGAGGGTATTTATCGTTCCACGATCAACAAGTCATCGAGCGGTCGCAATCAGGTGCGCATTGGGCGTCTGGTCAGCACTGTACTCGCCATCGCGGCGATGCTCGTCGCACCGACAATAGACACATCCGGAAGCCTTTATATTTATCTACAGCAGATCAACGCTACGTTTTTTGGTCCGATGCTCGCCGTAATATTGTGCGGCTTGATGACCCGCTTTATCAACGCAAGAGCGGCCAAGATCAGCCTGCTTGTCGGCCCGTTCCTTTTCTATCTTCTCAATTTCGCGTTTGGCGATGCCTATCAGGCGTTCATGATGGGCCTGTTCGGACTGAGCGAGCCGTTACACTTCCTGCATACCTTGGGCGTTGTGTTCGTACTAACGCTGGCATTGCTAGCGGCCTTTAGCTCAGGCAGTCGTGCAGCTGTATCAGCTCCCGCTGCGGTATCGGAGGGCAGTAAGCTCGATTTGACACCATGGCGTTACGCCAAATTCGCAGGTGGGTTTATTTCAATCGCGACCATCGCCTGCTATATCGCGCTGGCCCAGTAGGACAGGGAATCGTAACGGTGAATATCGTTTTTGATCTCGGCGGCGTCGTATTTGACTGGCAACCGGACAAGATCATCGGCCATGTCTTCGAGAACGCGGCAACACAACGCCTCGTAAAGACGGAAATATTTGAACATGCGGACTGGGTCGCGCTCGACCGCGGAACGCTTGATTTCGATCAGGCAGTAAATCGAGGCGCAGAGCGAACCGGCCTGCCACAGCGCGAGATCGAGAGACTACTAAATGCAGTGCCTTCGTCGCTTACACCTATTCACGACACAATCGAGCTGATTCGTGCCGTCAGGCACACAGACCATAAACTCTTCGTGCTATCCAACATGCAGTTCGCGTCAATCGCCTATCTTGAAGAGCGACACGACATCTGGGACGTATTTGACGGCACCGTCATTTCCTGTCGAATTCAAAAGGTCAAACCGGAACGCCAGATTTACGAACACCTATTATCGGAGCATCAGCTGAACGCTACCGAGACGGTCTTTATTGATGATATGAGCGAAAATCTGGACGCAGCATCCTTACTTGGAATCCAGACGATCCAGTTCATCAATGCCGCTCAATGCCGACAGGACCTGATGAGTCTCGGGTGTATATGAAACTTGGGTGTATACGAAAAATCGTCCCATTACTACTCAGTATCATGCTGCTCGTCGCATGCGGCCCGGCACAGGACACGGAACAGCCCCGGGCCGGGACTCGCAACGTTATTCTCTTCGTCGGTGACGGTTTCGGGGCCGCCCAAATGTCGCTCGGCATCCAGTATGCGCGCCTTGTCGAGAAGCGCGAACTCAACATCGAATTACTCATGCGCGACGGAAATACTGGCTACTCACAGCCGCTACCGTTCGAGAGCATCGTCATCGATTCTGCTGCCGCTGCCGCACAGTTAGCAACCGGTCAGGCAGTCCGGAACGAGACCCTGGGTCTGAATCCCGACGGCTATCCGATTGAGACTATCCTGGAGTGGGCTCACGAACGCGGCCTCGGGACCGGCCTCGTCACAAACATGCGTATTACCCACGCGACCCCTGCTGCCTTCGCCGTTCATCAAGGCTCGCGCTACAACAGCGAGCAGGCGCTGATGGACGACCTTTTGCAGGAGCGTGATGTCGACGTCTTTCTCGGCGGAGGAGCGCGGGCCCTGGTACCGGCCGGGTCGCAGGTATCTGAGGCTCTTCCGGGTATTCCCGAAGAGCTGGATGGTGAATCGATTCGTGACGACGCGTTACACCGGGTCAAGGAATTGGCGGATCAGGGCTATGTCATCGCTTCAGATGCTCAGTCATTGCAGGCGGCTGCAAACCACGCGACGAGACTCCTCGGCATGTTCTCAGCCAGTCACCTCCCGTATGTCATCGACCGTCGACAGATGAATCTCTCGACCGTTCCGACCCTGGCCGAGATGACCAGTGCAGCGGTCGACGTCCTGTCGCGACGCGATGAGGGTTTTTTTATGCTCGTGGAAGGAGGACGTATCGACCAAGGCGGGCATGCGAATGACCCGGGCGCATTGCTGCACGAAATCCTGGACTTCGACGAAGCCGTGGGCAAGGGTCTGGAATTTCAGCGTAGCCACCCGGACACCCTAGTTCTTGTTACAGGTGATCATGATACCGGCGGATTCTCGTTCACCGATGCTGATTTTGGTCCGGCCGCAGAGCTTCCGCTCGACAGCGGGATCGTTTATCAGCCGAGCAATCTGTATCCATCCAAAGACCAACTCGAAATTCTCTTCCGACAGAATGCCTCCTACTCCTATATCTTGAAGCAGGCCGGCATGGACCCGGAAAAGCTCGCCGAACTCGTTCTTGCACACACCGGTCTCGAGATGACAACGGATGAGGCCAGAACGGCGCTGGTTAGAGACGAACAGGGCTTCGCCGGCACGAAGGAATTTCATTCTTACTACGGTAGTCCCAATAACATTGCCGCTGCGGTGCTCGGGCAAGCCCTGGCTCGGCATACCTATGTTGTATGGTCGACGGGAGAGCACACGAGTACCCCCGTCCCGACCTACGGACGTGGACCGGGTGCCGAGAAGCTGAGGGGAATCTATCCCAACACGCACATTTACTCAGTGATGCGTGACACCCTGGAACGGCGCAAGTAGAACAAGCCACCATAGAGAACAATCAGAATCCCAGGCAGTACGCTCATGGTTCGTATGGCCTCAGTGCCAACTGTGTTGTCGAGGATTCTGCCCATAATGGGCAATACCGCCGCGACCGAAAGCGTGCCTAATCCACCCATGATGGACAGACCGAACGCGCCGCTCTGCGGCAAGTTCTCCGACACAAACGCGAGTGTCGTTGGCCAAAATAAAGTAACACCTATGGCGAATATTGCGGCGGCCACGAAAACGAACGAGCCTGACGCAGCAGCCAGCAAATGCATGCCAACGAATGAAAATATTGCCGAGAACCACAGCATACCGACTGTGCTCGTTTTCGCTTGAATCGGTCCTGCATAGGCGCGGCCAATGATCATGATGCCGTTAATGAAGGCCAACACGAGTAGTGCGTTAACGCCCGTTGATGCCAACAGTGACTCAATGCGCTGCGTAGTACCTACTTCGGTCGCTGCGGACAACATCATGCATGCACCAATAAACAAGTACAGCGGTGTGACCAGGCTCTTCAGGGCATCGGCCGTGCTGACGCCCATTTCGACGCGTTCCGTTAGCGGGAAAGACTGACCCCGGAAGAGGTAGCCGTAGATAACGAGCGGTATGAACAGCGTCGCAACGACAACCTGCCAGCTTAGTGCGGCTAAATCCATAAGGAGGTAGCCCAGTATCGAACCGATGACGATGCCGGCCGGCCACCAAAGATGAAATCGATTGAGCATTCTTGTTTTTTGCTGCGGATACATGCTGGCGACGAGCGGATTACAAACCGCCTCGACCATGCCGTTGCCAAGTCCCATGAAAACCGTAGCCAGGAATAGCGATGTCAGATCGGTCGCGACCAGAGTGGCAACGATCCCTGTTGCATGAAGAACAAATGCCATCCACATGCCCTTTCTCATACCAAGGTAATCGACGATCGGGCCGCCAACAATCATCGCGAGCGTGAAACCCCAGAATGCGGGCATGAATGCATAGCCGATTTGTTCGAGCGTCAGGCCAACGCCGGCGGGGCCAAATACGGTCTCGAGCCTTGCGCGGATTGCGAACGTCATGGCAGTAAGAACAAGCGCTATGCAGCTGGCAGCGAACAACCGCCGTTCGTTGATCTGACCCATGGCAATATCCTCGACGTCACTATTTATTATTCTTGTTCGGAGTGCCCCGCCAGGACCATCCTTGATCCAAACCTTATCGTATAGCAACGGTTTAATACAGAAAGGAAGCAGCCTGCGGAATGGACTCGCTTCGCTCGTCATTCACGACTGGGGGTCGGCGCTTTGCTTCGATCTCGCCAATCGCCACCGCGACCGAATCGCGGGCATTGCGTATATGGGGGCAATCGTCCAACCACTCACCTGAGATGCGTGGCCGGAGTCAGCGCATTCATTCTTCCAAGAACTGCGCTCTCCTGCCGGCGAGCCTGCTGACGTTACAGAGATGGTGCAAGCCTATGCCGACTGGCTGTCAACGACCGATGTGCCAAAACTCTTTGTAAATGCCGAACCGGGAAGCATTCTAATCGGCGCGCAACGTGAGTTTTGTCGCTGCTGGCCAAATCAAACAGAAGTAACCGTGGCCGGCTCTCATTTTATTCAGGAGGACAGTCCGCACGAAATCGGCCAGGCGATTCGCGACTGGCTTTTGACATTGTAGAGAAACGGATGGGGATGATGGTGATGGCGCGACCCTGAAACCAACAAGAAAACTCCGATCACAGTGTGGGACTTTTGCGGGAGTCAGCTCTGCATCGTGGTACACGGTGCTGCAATTGTGTCCGTAGACACCTCCTGATTCACCAGTAAAAACAATCAGTTAACATCCAATATCTGGTTTCGGGAGACAGGGACCAGCTTGGTTCCTAACCAGGTGCCTCACATAAGATTGCTGCATGACGCGGATGCTTATTGCGTGTCATCTGCGTGATTCGCGAATGACCGCTTTCGGTGTGGATTCAACCGGTCCTCGCAACATCTAAACTCTAACTTCAGAGAAGAGGATGTTTCAAATGAGTTATCCAACGATGGATTTACTACACAGACGCGCAGAAGAAAGAGATGTGACGCCGATAGGTAAGTACCTATTCTTGGGCTTAGTGAATTGGCATAGATTCAAGCGTTCCGAATGTCTATGAAGCGGAATGGAGGAACATGCCCACAGTCGAATACTCCGTCTGGGACCGTACAACGCGTTTTTTTCACTGGCTGAATGTCCTGTGTGTGCTCGGGCTGATTGGCGTAGGGACGATGATCCTATACGCCGGGGATTTGGGTGTATCAACCGATGGAAAAATCGGATTGAAGACCTTGCATGTCTGGATCGGATACGTATTCCTTATTAACTTGTTATGGCGGCTCATCTGGGGATTCATCGGCGGCCCCTATGCTCGCTGGTCGTCCGTGTTGCCTGTGGGGAAGGGTTACGGAACGGCATTCCGATCATACGTGCGGGGCATGATGAAACGTGAGCCCTATTCCTATGCAGGACACAATCCAGTTGGCCGTATTGCCGTTACCCTGTTGCTGACCGCACTCCTAGTGCAAGGACTCAGCGGAATCCTCCTTGCAGGAACCGACGTGTACATGCCACCGTTCGGGCGGTACTTCGCAGAATGGGTCGCTGCTCCCGACATGGACCCATCCCAGGTCAGACCTTATGCGCCCGAGACGGTAAACGAAACGTCGTATAGCGAAATGCGAGACTTTCGCGCCCCAGTAATCGGAACGCACGTGACGACATACTACCTGCTGTTGATCTTGATCCTGCTACACGTTGTTGGAGTCGTCACAACAGAGTTGCGAAATGGTGGCACTATAATCTCAGCAATGATTACAGGCCGGAAAATTCTCTCTGTGAGTCCCGAGACCGAATTGGAGAAGCAACCAGTGGAGTAAGATCGGGACTGTCCGCAATGGATTGCGGCCTCAATGGGTCGACGCAACACCCGCAGGCACTAGGTGTTCAATTGGGACCCATGCGGGCAACTTGGCTCGTCATCTTGTCGCTTCACAAGCAGACGCATACGTCTGCAGTCGTTCTGCGCGATTTTTGCGGGGTTTTCCAGCTGCGAAATCTGAACAGGCCAAACCGCGATGAATTTGGCTGCACTTTCTAATCTGATGTTTCGATGAAGTCAAGTTGCGTATGCGACGCCCCCTTCTGTTCGATGATGTTACTTCAACGCAATTTGAGCTTCTTCAAGTATTAATCTGTACGCCTCATCGACCGAAGTGAAAACCTTAGTCAAATATTCTTTGTTGCATATACTGAAATTTTCAGCGTGCCAATCTGCACTATAAAACCTGTTCAGAGCGTCAATTGACCGATTTGAAATGACCATTTCGGCTGGACCGTTGAGCTCTTGTATCTTCTGAATTGCTTCCGCTCCATTCTTCGCAAGTTTTCTATAATGATCGCTCTCATTAATGCGAGCATCGTCGTGCTCTGATCCAGACTCCATGTAATAATCCAGCCTGACCGATACCGAATGCCTAAGCTTATACATCGCCTCAAGCAATCCAGAATAGTACTTTTCCTTCAAATGCCAACTTTGTTGATGAAGCCAGCTTCCCTTTGCCAACTCTAATTTTATACTTTCTGTTTCAGCAGTTGTCTTCTTGATTTGCCGTAGAAGCGAATCATAATTCTCGTTTGCGGCTTTGTCCTCTCCCTTCCGTTTGATATATGCGCCCAAGAATCCGCCGACGAAGGTTGTCAAGATGGCGGACAAATACAACCACCACGGGAATTCAAATCCGTCCTTTATGGCCCTACTAACGACTAATTCTATATCTTCTGGTGACAATTACTCTCTCACGTCGGAGCGGATGCATTGAAAAACTCAAGGAGATGTATTCGTGCGGAGCTTAGTCATTTCCAATGTGCGGGGACGAGCTTCTTGCCCTCTCTCCATCGCTCAGTAATGGAATCTTGAAACCAAGGCTCATTAATGTTCGCATGGTCCGTTATAATCACCTGAAAATTCGGTGCCAGCAATTGTGTAACGCGCAGTGCCAATTTATACATTCGACTAACCGCTTCTCGATCTTCTCCATGCTCTTCGCCCCTGTCTTTGTCCCAGTCTTGGTCCTCTGGAAAATATACTTGTGAAGGTTGATCGATAAAGAGGAACCTGGGAACCGGGCGTCTCCGCTCGGTGAACCATTTGTGCAAGGCGAAGTGTGAAATAAGATGGTAGCCAACCCAATTCTCGCCGCTACCCATACGCTCCATCGGAATTGGTCCATCTAGGCCGTCTGCGACCACTGTTAGTCGTTTTAGATCGAGACGAAGAGGAAATTCAGAGTGCTCTAGCCGCAAGTTTCTCGCCCATTCGCTCATGTCCCGCGACAAAATGGAAAGCACTGACTGAATGCGATCTTGAACTGCATCTACGCTCAGCTCCTCCTCAAGATTGGCAATTTGATCGCGTAGGTCTCTAATTTTTCGTTGCAATTCACTCGTGTCTTCTAGAACTGGCAAACTCTCTAAGTACAAACCAATTCTACCAAGCACATGCGCACGCCTGGCCGACCGATCTCGAAGACCTTCAAGCCGCTGGTTAGATGCTTGCAATGATTCCAGCGCTGTCCGATTGTCCCGCAATTGCCTTTTAGCGTCATCTACACGTTGTTCCAACGTTCGCACAACGAAGTGCATCTGAGGAGAACGCTCCTCCACGGCTCGAACCTGGTTTTCCAGTTCAGTAGCGGCTAGTTTCAATTCAATCACGGACGGTGGAGTCGAATCATCGGTGAACTCAGAGTTGCACACAGGACAAGCATGATGTGTCCCGTCGCTGGAGTCCTCAAATAACTCAATGCTCCTGAGACGCGCGAGTTGGGCCTCCGCCTCGTCAGAATAACCATGCTGATCTGCAGTCATTTCCTGTGCAGACCCAAGTTGATCCTTGACTCGGTGAAATTCTCGAGTCAGCGCGTTTCGTTCATTTTGAAGTCGCTCAAACTCGCCCCCCTCGTTCGCGATTTCGTCTTCTTCCGCTGGCTGGGATTGGGTTTGGACCTGTGTCAATAGGGTGACGCATTCGTCCCACTCCCCCGGAGTTTTCTTAGACGAAATAAGCCCCAAGTCGTATGCCTCCGACAGCAGCGAATGAGCTTTGGATAGGCCGCTGCCACGTATCGATTCAAACTCAGCGAGGTTCCGCTCCAAGCCACGTAGTTTTTGCCGTATATGCCGAAGCTCACCAGTTCTTGACACAAAGTCATCGTCCACTGCTCCAAGGAAGTAAGGAATAGTGTCCTTGATCGACTGTGGAATCCATTGCTCGCTTTGTTTGTGAAATAAATGGCGGTTACTTATTACTTCGCTCTGCTGCTGAAAACAGTAGAACAAGGCGTGCCTGATATTGGCGCTAAGCGCCTGCCTAGTTTGACCTGTCGGCGGCTCATGGATATTTTCAACAATGCCCGCGTGGGTAGAGAGCATTTTTTCTAACGCACCAGGATTCGTTGTTTGCGCAAGCATAGAGAATTCCGGGATAGGTACCTGCGACCCCACGTCATAGTAGATGTCGGAAGAGGCAGCTTTCGGCGGATTCGGCAGGCGACGCGCGATGAACGCCTGTCCTTGTTCTAGATGTATACGAATTCCAACCCACGCGACAGACTGTCGAATTATGCCCTCAGGAATTCCACATTCCGAGGCTCCCAAGCAGTAGTCCATGATTTCGATCAGCGCTGTCTTTCCGGTCTTCGACGCGCCCGTGATAACGTTGAGCTCTCCTGGCCGAAGCGTCAAGATACGCTTCTCTTCGTTTGTGCCATAAAGCACGATGTCATTGATTTGAAAACTCACGGGCGTATTCCCCAAAGTGCCATTATGGTGTTCGACGTTCCCGCCATAGCGAACCAACGACCCACAAACTGAGCACGGCCTGCGCAGTCGCGAGCCTCACCAGATAAGCGACCAATCGCTCGCTTGATATTTTTCTCGCTCAAAGGCGTTTCTAACTCACCACCCGCTCCCAGTCTTATCCAGTCGTGAATCATCCCAAACTGTATCGCTTCCGCAGTATGCGGTTTCAACGAAATAAGGTGGTCAAAAAACTGAACCCTCGCAGAGGCATTTTGCTGCAACCACGCGGCCATAGTGGTTCGGATGGATCCCGGCATCGAATCGCGTGTCGCCTTGTGGAGTACGAGAGGAAGCACCATGTAGGTTAGAGGAAACGCAAGCCCACGATCTTGAACACTGCAGTAGCCACTCATCGAAGAAGCCAGCACCGTACAACAGAATGACGGATTTAGAAGATTGGCCTCCTCAGTCGGTCTTTCCGTCCAAACCTTCACGCTGGCGCCTCCTTGCCCTCCAGAATTTGGCCAAGCCGCTCCTTAAATTCAATATGCCAGCCAACTTTCTGGTCATTTGAAAGAATTTGATACGTGCCTCGAGCGACAAACGGTTCCGTGACGCCAGGTCGGATCATTTGGTGGCTACCAGTTTCGACCCACCGATAGATCGTTTGCGCTGCCTCTATCTTCGCCTCTTCCGCCGCCGATTCGCCGAGGTCATCCTTGATCTGATGAAAATACAGATCCCACTCTTCTGTAAGCCGCTCCTCGTACCTGTCTAACTCTCCGACGAGAAGCAGTTCTTCACGCATCCAACGTGACCGGTGTTCGAATGCTCTGAAGAAATTCTTGATCGCATAGAAAATTCTTTTGTTGCCCACTTCAATTAGTTTGAGCTGATGCACAAACACATGATCTTGATAACCCGAGGCATCGACGCTGGCGCTCATAATATCCTCGTCAATGGGCAGACTTTCCTGCTTGAACTGCTCTCGAATCATTGCAGTTTCCGCATCAAGTTCTTCGCTGAGTATTGGGCGCACGTCGCCGGCAACCAAATGCTTAATAGCGCGCCGATACCACCAACCTTCCAGTCGTTCAAGGAATGACTCAAGAAACTTCTGTTCCACAGCGAAGAAAACCTCTTCTCTGAGCTTCAGATCTAGATCTTGAATATGCGGCGAATTGTCGACAATGCATACTTTTTCGATAAGCGCTTTGCGCTTATCTGCGTCCAAGGCGCGGTATGCGTCATAGCTCGATTGGTTCGCCTTATTGGTCGATGTTCCTGCAGTCGCATTAAGGCGCGTAATTGCAGTGTCAACATTTCGCGTATCACCGATTCGTAGATAGTATGCCGCGCTGCCCTCGGCCGCCTTTGCTGTTGTCAGCAGAAAATATGTCGCCTGTTCCGATACCGAACCCTTCGCGACCGCATTGCACCAAATTCGCAGTGTCTTCCAAAGATCGACGGACGAATCACTGAGATCGGCGGAATGTTCTACGTGATGTTTGGTTTGAAGAAGTTCGGGTGCTGCACCGGCAGGTTCGAAAACAACATCGTCAAGCGTTTCAATAGAAACGAGGAAGCTCTGGCTCTTACGCAGTCGGCGAAGGGATTCCAATAGTGCGCAGCGAACCTGATACAAATAGCCAAGTGTTGATGCCGCCGCAGAGTACTCGCCCCTAGGCGGTACTTCAGCCATCGCGTTACTCCTGCCAATGCAAGTTCAGATATTGCTCAAGATTGCGCATGACCGCGGTTTTGCGTGTTATTAGTCGCTCGCTCGCAGCCTGCGCCGTTCCGCTTCTCGATGGATCGAAAAACCAATGTTACAAAAGGAATGGCCATTAGACAGCAATATCTGTGAATCTGCGACCATAGATTCTTTTCCCTGGTGTTGGGAACTCAGATTTGACAAGTTACCTAGTAGAGATTGGCCGACGCTACCCGATACGGCGCTTTTCACTCCATATCTCGACGCCAGCGCCCTCCGCGATGTAATCTCGCCCTGCGCATCGCACTAAGTACCCACTTTTCGGTACGAAAATAGTTAACTTATCAATACCTACCATCTGCCTCCGCTGTGCGTTTTCGTCAACAGCCACAATGCACATCAGGTTCCACAGAGCCCTAACTTCATGCGTACGTGCGGAAGAATGCCTGGCAACTATCCAGGTGATCCAGCGCGGCGGCACTGACGTCGAAAAGAGTCTTGCGGGATATTTGCGCGCTTGGCGTTGGGATGCTGAAAACCCGAAGGACAACTGTCGGAGTTTCTCATTGATTGTCGTTGCGACTTGGCAACAAGCTTCGTCGCGCTCACTCAGGATTGCCAGTGGCAAACGGATCTTTTCAGTCTTGCGATGAGAGGGACCCACGTCCTCTGTACGGGCCACTGGACGTCATGTTACAAATTGTTACGTCTGTTAACAATGTTAACAGACGTAACAATTTGTAACACCTGGAAAAGTGATGGTCTCTGCCGCTAGTGAATTCGCGCTCCGAATTGTCGGTGGGAGATGAGGCTTGCTATCACCGGTCACTCAAATGGATCATCACGTGTTAAAGATTTTAACGTCTGTTTGCCTGGCAAACAGGCGTTAAAATGAATAACACCTAGCCCCGTGGCCACTAGCGGCGAACTGAGGCCCTCTGGTGGGATGTGTTTCCATTCGAACAGGCTCCGCCACACGAGTGGTGGGGTACGCGTTATAAAATATAACGTCTGTTCACACTGTGAACAGACGTTATATTTTATAACACTTGGCCCTGGAGCCGGCAGCAGCGGGCTCATGGCCTCCAGTGGAATCTGATTCGGCTCCTCCATCCGCAAATTGACGATCGAAGCGCTCCGACGGTGTTTGATGATGCTGGGGCTGTGAGTGCACCGGGCCAATGCCCGGGGCACTCAGGGTCTGTTGCGACGCGCGTCATTACCGCAACGCTGTAATGACGCGCGG
>Ga0255054_10000066_pt1 | contig 48788 bp, 46 predicted proteins | sample JV7_2_23_MG_FD_188634 | JGI IMG/M metagenome (GOLD analysis project Ga0255054, IMG submission 188634) | Seawater microbial communities from Jervis Inlet, British Columbia, Canada - JV7_2_23 | ecosystem: Environmental > Aquatic > Marine > Inlet | place: Canada: British Columbia | collected... | reverse complement strand
GTCGGCTCCCAGTACATGAACGCGTGATGGTCGTACTCGACCTGCGATGACGAGCCTTCGTCCAAGGTGATCTGGTCGACGCGGATCGGATCGCTCGGATCGCTGACATCGAATATCGAGACCTGCGTGCCCTGGACACGCCCGGTATCTGAGGCGTCCTGGCCGATGCCCATGAGAAGGCCGTCACCCACCGGATGCAGATAGGCGGAGTAACCGAGAATCTTCAGCTCGCCGACGACCTCAGGATTCGCCGGGTTGGACAGATCGACCGTGTAGAGCGGATCGGTCTGGCGGAAGGTGACCACGTAGGCGGTGTCGCCCATGAACCTCACCGAATAGATCTGCTCGGTCTCGCCAAGTCCGTCAACCGAGCCGACATCCACCAGCTCATTGCCGTCCTCCTCGAGGATTGTGACCAACGACTCGGACTCAAACCCCCCTCCCCACCAGGCGGGGGCCGTCGTCGAGGCGACTCTCAACATCCCTTCGTGCTCGTCCATTGCAAACTGGTTGAGCAAATACCCGCGTACCGACCCGGAGGCCACATAGCCGGTCGAATCGGTCCGGCTGATGTCGAACTTGTGGATCTCGGTGGTGACGCCATCCGGTTGTGGAGCGATGTCGCCGCCTTGTGCCCACATCCTCGTGTCCCAGTTCTGGGTGGCCACATAGAGACTGTCGGTGGAGGCGTAGATGGTGTCCCCGGTTGCGAGGAGGCCGGTTGCATCAACTACATCGAGACCAGCGCTCAGATCAATCGTGGTCACCGAGAGCATGTCAAGACCGGAGAACTCCTCAGGATGAGATGCCCGGTCACAGTCGAAGAGGGTTCCTTCAGCAGTGACCTCGCCATCAGCATCGGTAACGATGTAGTAGGGGATCCAGTTGTCCGGGGATGAGTTTCGGATTATCTCCTGGTTCTCCTCAATCGCCGTACGCTCCGAACGCAAGCCTGAACCGCTCGGATAACTCCACTCGAACCCGACCGGGCCCGACGTCGAAACGAAACGAACCGTGTCATCGACCATGCGAGCCGAGATATACCGGCCGTCGATGCTCATCGTGCGCACGACTTCGGGGTCGCCGCTGATGTCGACTTCGATGAGCTGCACGGTTGGAGTCTCAAAGATGGGTGGTGCGAACTCGGCGTCACCCTCGATGAGAGGAAAGCCGGTGGTCCACGACGAGCCGAAGAGAAGAACTGTATCTCCGGAGAGAAAAAGGCTCTGCAGCGAGAAGTTGTCCATTGGTAGCCGGCCAATGACCTCGGGCTTTTCGCCTGTCACATCCGCAACGATCAAAGTGCCCTCCGAGAGGACCACGATTCGCTTGCCGTCGGTCTTAACAATGTCCGGCTCATCGACACCGAGCACCTGGACATTGGTGTTTGAGAATCTCGCCGCTCCCCCATCGGCACCGGCGTCAGATACGGCGGCCACATCTTCGAACTGCTCGATCCCACCGATTGCCCACGGGTAGAGAAGCGAACCCTCGAGTCCGTAGGGCCCCACCAGTTCGACCGCCTCTGCAATCACATGATCGAGAAACGTTTCACAGGCATCGAACGGGATGAGGACGTTGGAAACGAGAAGACCCGTCGGCGAACGGGTATCGCGGGGTCTCGCCGTGGTCGATCCTGGGCCGGTATCGGTGGTGACGGTGCACGCTGCAATGACGACTGCAAGTGCGGCCAGCAGGCCAGTCAAACGAGTATTCCGACCGATCATTCGCTCATCTCCTTTTCAGCTCCTGGGCCTTGGATGCATATGGAGAGCCATTCGGTTCCCGGTGACACGTTTGGTGGTGAGGAGGCTCAATCGCTCAAACAGGAGACCTCGACAGACTCTCGATGGGATGTCACCATCCGAGAAACTCGCCGAAACGTTGCAACGACCACCTGACCTCGCAGCCGTTTCGTGCGGATGGCAGAGTTGTTGGTCATAGGCCGGCGGTTCGACGCTGTATCACTCGGTCGGCAGTCGGCGGATCGGCCGGCATCCAAATCGCGTTGCCCCGACACTCACGGAATGTGGGGGCGAGAACACGAACGGCTGTGGCCGATTTCGCCGCTCAGTCCAACCATCCTTGCCGGGTCGCCCTGATCAGCGCATCTGTCCGTCCTGAGGCACCCATTCGGGTATATAGCCGGCGCAATCGCCGATACATCTCCCTCTCCGAGTACCCGACGCGGCCACTCAGCTCGGCCACCGTTTCGCCCGTGGCGAGCCCGCGCAGCCAACCGAGCTCGCTGCGATCTAACCCAAGATGTGGGGAGCTCCTGTTCTCCGCCAGGGCTCGAGCGATATGAGCGGGGATGACGATGTTGTTGGCCATGGCCGCATCGAACGCGAGGACAACGTCGGTCGCATCAGCGTCCAGAGCGATGGAACCGACGGCACCGGCGGACAGGGAGGACTGAAAGCTGTCCACGTCGACCTTGTCGATGAGGGTCACCACCACTGAGTCGGGCTGCTCCGCCTTCAACTCGATCACGACATCGAGATCACGGCTGTCCTGCACTGCTACGAGGACAGCAGCACCACGATTACGCCGCACCCAGGAAAGCGGATCCGTCACCGCCTCTAACGCGAAACCTCTCGACGACAACAGCCTTTTCAAACCCACCACGTATACAGGTGGAGCCTTGAAGACCCCGACCAATCTGGGCATCGCAACCCCCTGTCAGACACCCAGCCCGTCCCCACAGTGAAATGTACTCGAATTGGTCATCGCTGCGCCCAGATCTGTCATGAACCTGCCATACCGGTCGGAGCGCCGCCCCTGTGTGTCATTTCCGGACAGCAGGTCGCCAGGTAGATCTGTCTCCACACGACCGCCACGGTCTTGGCGGCAGCAACAAACACGAAGGGATGCGATGGCTGCAAAAGCGGGCGATCAGATTCTGGAACGAATAGTCACCGATCGACAGGCCAGCCGGCTCTCGGGGCTCTCCGGGGTGGCAGCCGAGGAACTTTCGGGGCTCCGCCTCGCCGACATCAATGATCGCCTGTCTGATCTGCTCCCAGTGGAGTTCCTCTGGTGGCGACGGATCTGTGGGACTGTGGTCAAACGGGACCCGATGACCGGCGAGCTACTCCCCGTGCCAGGGGCGACCGTCGAGGTCCAGGACACCGATTGCTCGTTCCTTACCTACTCGCCGGGTGGAGGCCTGATCTGGATCTACCCGGGTCTGTGCACCAGCGAGACAATCGCCACCACAGTGACCGATGAATGCGGGCAATTCTGCGTCTGGGTTCCACGTTGGGAAATCGACTGGATCCTGAAGTGGAGAATGGAGCGGATCTGCTTCCCGCTGGAGCGACCCAGGATCATCGACTTCATAGACCCAACGATCATCGACCCGCCGGGGCCCGTATTCGACCCGGGATGGATTGATCCTGTGCCCGAGATCAGGCTCCGGGACGAGATTGGGGACCGGTTCGGCCCGGGTGTCGCCGAACGGGTGGCGCTGGCCCAGCCCGCGGCCGAGATCGGCTCCTCAGGGTCGGCATTCAACAGGATGCTTGAGGAACCGGCGCCTTCGTTTGCACCGCCCCGCCCGCAAGGGGAGCCGAAGGAGGTTGTTGGCTACACCCCCGATCCTCTCGGCCCGGTGGACTGGGATCACTGGATTGGGCCCTTTATCGCATGCAAGGACGTCTTCGTCCCCGAGTGGAGCGCTTCGTTCGACGTACCCGACATCACCTTCCGGGTCACCCAAGAGATCGCCGGGACTGATGTGGTCATCTACACAGAAGGTCTCTTCGACGTGCGTTGGGACGACAGCGGCTCGAGCGACGTGGTGCTCGAAGCCTCGCCCGCCGCCAGGGCTGTGGAGACATGCCACGGGCCGGAAGTCGATTGTGAAGACGTCCCCGCCATCGTTGCAGCCTCCCTGATGCCGCTGACACCGGGCTATCACGACGATGCCACCGGCTTCGGCCTGCGGGTAAACCGGCCCAGCGTCAACGGGGAGACCCAGCCCGGCTTCCCGTTGCTCGAAAACGCCGAGTCACCGATTGCAGACCGACTCGACTTGTTTGGCTGCGCCCACATCGACGGGGCCACCCACTACCGGCTCCTCTACTCGTACGAGGGTGGGCCTCAACAGCCGCTGACCGGTTTCTCTTGGCCGGGGCGCCGGGCCTCTGACGGAGCCGTGATCACGATCACACCAGACTCTGACGGATGGGTACAGCTCCAGGACCTCATGGAGCCCTGGAACCACTTGCTTACTGCATGGCCCACACAGCGCTCATCCTTTGGCAATGGCCAATATGAGGTCTGGCTGGAGGCAGGTGCACCAGGCGGATCCTCCAACCAGATCAGCAGCTCACACACCTTCACGGTGGACAACTCATATCCTCATTGGGACACGTTTGCTGTTCAATACAGGGTGGGGACAGGGCTGTGGACTGCACTCGATCTTGGTGATTGTCCCAAGATCTTCCGCGGGCCGACCGACCAAATCGAGATCCGGCTGACCTGGCAGGCGAGTGCCGACCATTTGCGGAACGCCATCGTCGGGTTCTCCGGTTGCTCGATGTCGTCGCAACCCTCGGCCTCGACCGGCACGGCCACTCGTCGCTGGTGGTGGCAAGAGAGCGTCGGCTCGAAGACAACTACCGGCGTCCGGGTCGCCGAATGGACTATCGACCCGAGCTACGACGCCGGGTGCTACACGCTGTCTGGTTCGGCATACGGCCGTGCATACAACCCCGCGGTGCCCGGGCTCGACCTGAGCAACGACTACTTCGGGTTCGAGAATCGACGCAGGGTCCACAAACGAGAGGCCATATCGATCGTGGATGGCTCACCATGAAGGGGGCCGTACACTCGATCGCGTGGTTGAACCGCTCACCACTACGGACCTTCAAGCGCTTGTCGAGAGTCATAGTGACGAGCTCGCCTCTACTCCCGGCATCATCGATTGGGGGGTTGGCCTAGGGTCGGATTCGCGTCCAGTTGTCCAGATCTTTACGACCTCCCATCCAGGCGAGTCAGTAATGCTCCGGCTCGGCCGTTGGTTTGGTGACCAGATCGAGGTCATCGACTTCGACAGCCCCGCCGAAGCCCAGTAATCAATACAGGAGAGAAACATGGCTCGGCCTTCACGAGAGAACCTGGTGCGATATGCCCAGGAGACCAACGAGGACTACCTGTTCGGTTTCGACAACGTCATCGGCGTCGGCACCGGATTGCGGGAAAGGAATGACGAGCTCACCAACGAGATATGTGTCCAGGTTTTCGTCGAGCGCAAGCTTCCGGTAGACCGGCTGGGACCGAGTCAGGTCATCCCTGGTCGGGTTCGCGGGTTCGAAGGAGCCAACGTGCGCACCGACATCATTGCCGCGGCTATCCCCGAGGCCCAACAGGACACCACTCGTTACCGTCCCGTGCCGGGAGGGTGCTCGATCGGCCCCGAGCGCAGTGTCAGCGCTGGAACACTCGGTGGTTGGGCCTGTGACAACACCGACGACACAATCGTCATGCTGTCCAACAACCATGTCATCTCCAACCTGGACACGATGCCAGTTCTGCGACGCATCGTGCAGCCGGGCCGCTTGGATGGTGGCGTCCTTCCCGGCGACGTGATCGGAAGGCTCAAGCGGCACCAACCGGTCAATACCGTCGCCAACCCGCCAACGGTGCCGATACCCACCTCTGTCGTCGACGCGGCCATCGGATCGATCAACGACGACATCGATATCGACCACGACGTCCTTGGAATCGGGCCGGCGATCTACGAGCTTCGCGCTCCGGCGGTGAATATGAACGTGCAGAAGAGGGGAAGGACCACGCGTCTTACCAACAATGGGCGGATCACCACTGTCGGAGGCACCTTCCGCTGCACCTACCGGAATCGGACCCGGATCTCGCGGATACAAAACGCATTTCGTATCAGTTCCACCGACGGCAACGTGTTCAGCGCCGCCGGTGACTCAGGATCGCTGATATTCGATCAGGCAGTCGGACAGCTCAACGGGACGCTGCCCGTCGTCGGACTGCTCTATGCCGGAGGCACGTTCAACAACGGGACACCCTTCACCGACGCGGTGGACATCAACTCGGTTTTTGGGGCGTTGAACTTGTCGACTGTGTGCACCTGTGTCGCCCGTGCGCTCATCAGGGCCATCTTCGGCGCCGATTCAGCCGAGACAGCGGCAGGCGGCGGAGCCCGTGCCACCGAGCGCAACCTCCGCAAACTGCGTCAGCGCCTCGAAGAGTCCGATCTCGGGGCTTCCATCGAGCAGATGGTCACTCGAGAGGCTGCGACCGCGGGAAAGATCCTGGCGACGGATGAAAGGGCGTTCGAGGAGGCGGTGGCAGTGCTGATGCCGCTCAAGGACCGGCTGACCGGACCCAAGGTGCTGGAGACACCAATCGATGATGATCTGGTGGAATGTGTTGCGCAGTTGGGCAAGACGTTCGCCCGCTACGACCGGGGACTGGGGAGGGGGATGACGGTCATCCAGGGAGCACTGAAGGAGCTGCGTGGTGAATCAATAGGCCAGATCCTCGACATGGCGAAACCCCAGAAGAGTGGCAAGAAGAAGTAGGGGCTCACCAGTCGATCCGTTCATGGGCAGACGTGGTTTTCCTCCACCAGCTCGATAGACGACCCGCCAGACGGAATAGGACGTGTTAGAGCGGAGAGGTTGTTCCTCTGGCCCGTTCTGTTGGAGGGGGTTGGCAGGGCGTTGTGTTCCGGGGTAAGCCATACGGTGGGTGGCCAGCGTAGGGTCGTGCCATGACCAAGATCAGACGACTGACGGACTCCTGTCTTCTTGTCGCGAGCGACTCTGCGGCGACTCTCTTCGATCCTGGATTCCACACCTTCGGGAGTGGGGAGGTCGACCTGGACACGATCGGGGACGTGTCTCGGGTCTTCATCACCCACGAGCACGGCGACCATGCCCATCCCAGATTCATTGCATGGCTGTTGGATCGCGGGACGGACATTCAAGTGTTCTCTAACGAGGCCGTAGCGGCTCTTCTTGCTCCGCACGACATCGTGGTGAACACTTCGGTTCCCGAAGACACCTCCGTTGAAGATGTGCTCCACGAGGTGATCCCGAACGGAAACGCTCCCCCCAACCGGGCATTCACGATTGAGGACCTATTTACCCACCTCGGTGATAGTCGACAGCCGTCGCGGTCTGGGCCGATCCTGGCCCTGCCACTCCTAGTCCCCTGGGGCTCCACGACGGGCGCTGTGCAATTCGCCCGCCGGCTAGAGCCAAGACAGGTGATTCCGGTCCACGACTTCTATCTCAATGAGAAGGGTCGGCGATTCATCACAGAAATGGCAGGCAGCGTTCTTGCCGAGGACGGTATCGAGTTGGTCAAGCTGGACTGGGGCGACAGCTTCAGCTTCTAGCACCCCGCGCTCCAACCAAGTCGCCATGCTGCTCCTAGTTGCATAGTTGGTGCACGGCACTGCGACCCATGGTCTTGCAGGCGCGTCAAAGAAGAACTAGGACGTGTTGGGGTGAGAAGGCCCTTGGTTGTTTGGGATTCGGGTGGTCGGGCGACCGGCGTCAAACGTGGGTCAAACGGGAGCCTTCTGTCTCAAGACACGCAGTGTCCCCCGAGGCCACGGCAAGCTAGGAGAACGTATGGCCACTTGCATTCTCAAGATCCGAGATAGTGGTTGGTGCGAAAGCGCTTCGGCCTCGGACCGACAGTTGAGCGGGCACTGAGACGGGCCGCCGCGCATGAGAAGTGGGACTGGGGTGCGTCGGTCATCTTTGGCAGGGTCCCGCAGCGACATGACAACTAACTGGCTGTGCCGTCGGAGGTGATATCGCACCGCTGATACCCGGCATGATCTACGGCCCTGGTCTCTCTAACGCGTCCTAGTTACGTAGTTGGTGCACGGCACCCTGATCAGGCATTTTGTGAGACGGTCAAGGCCGCTGCCGGGACCGGGACGTGTTGGGGCGGAGAAGGTTGTGACTGTTGGGGTAATTCAGCGCGTAGGAGTGGTGGGGTCAAACGGTTGTCACTCGGAGTTGGCACGGCTGCGTGACCGAAGAATCGTCACAAACGGGATTCGAGTACGGTCGCCCAGCCGTGCCAGGTGCGCAGGTTGCGCTCCTCGAACCCTTCGTTTCATGAATCGCTATCGGCAAGGTCCATTGCTTCGGTCGCAATGTGGTGACCCAGCTTGCGATAGCTGTCGAACCTCTCCTGGCCGTACCATTGTATGAAGGTCGAGTGGTAGGGGAATTTCCGGTCCCGACTTCGATAGTCGACTAGTGGGCTAGAGGCAGTCAAAGCAAGCTTCATGACGATCAATCGAGCTTTCACGCTCGTGTCGGGATACGTAATCGTTCCGATAGCGGTAGCGTTCTTGGCAGTGTGATTGGAGCCTTCCTCCAACGCAAACCTCTCGACGTCGATGTCAATTTCGATACGCAGTTCTTCCCAGGCCAACTTGGCCACCGTGGTGAGCTGTCGGCCAAGATGCTTCGCATTCATGTAAGCGTCAGCACACCAAATCTCGGCACACCTGGCGCGGAGCAACGCCAAGAGACCAAGGTTGTCGTAGTGCCCCCCATCCGTCACATAGATGCGTTTTGCATTCGGACTGTGTGATCCGAGGACCTCTCCGACGATCTGGCTCGCTCCTGGTCCAAGTCGGCCGTGTTCACTCGCTCGATACGTCCATCTCGAAGGGCGACCCGGTCGAAGGTCGACTACTTCGCGGCGTACAGTCGAAAGAGGGTTCGGAAGCCAAACTCCAAGACGAGCATTGAGCAATGCCATGATCGGCCGAGCTCCGCTGCTTGTCTTCGACCCCATACTTGGCGAGTATGCGGCCCCCGTCATTGCGACAGCGCCCATCAAGGACACCTCACGCTCGCTGCCCTTTCCAAGGATCGACGTCCGAGACTTTCCTAACTCGAGCTTCCTTGTGTCGAAAGAGGCGTCCGGTTCTCCTGCAATTCCAGATCGATCGTGGCTGAATACGAAGGAGGCGGCATTGTCCCTTCGGCCCCTGACGTTCGCCGTAGCGCACACAAGAATGCGCGGATGCCGATGCTGCTCGTCCTGGGGCGGAACCAAAGTCGATATCCGAGCCTCGGTCGGCGGGGACACCGCATTCACACCTCCGGCCGTATTGCGCCGGATGGCGAAACACCTCGACATCAGATTGCGATAAGGCCGATGCAAAGACACGACATCGTGGACGTAACCCGCCCAAAGTCCTCCAATGAGGACGGCGAAAAAGGCGACAGACAACACAAAAGACTCTTCCTCCGAGAGTTCCTCAGCGAGCGCAGCGGTGACCTTCGGCTCGAGGGCAGCTACAACCCAACTCACAGCCACGACAAAGAACAGTCGAGACACGTTTTTGGCAACGGCGTTGGAAGTATTCCTGATTAGCCGACTCGATGCGAAGGGTAAGACCGAGACAACCGCGTATAAAACAGCAATCGTCAGCAAAACGATCGGATGCTGAGACCACCATTGGGGGCTCGAGAGCCAATCGGTTCTGGTGAGGAGGTCGAGAAAGGTCGGAGCAGAGGAAATGATCAGCACGCTCCCGAGGATGAATAGAGGCCAGACCCGCGATGCGCGATCAGATTGCAAAGTGGCGCCAAGCGCAACCACTCCTCCGAATAGCGCCGGAATGGCCAGGTATGACACCGGGTCTTCCAATGTCGGGATGCCAACGTCGACTATTCGAGGAAGCTGTTCCGCAGACAAAACCGCAAACAACGTTACGAACGTACCTATCCAGATGAAGAGAAATGCCGCCGCGAGAAGACTGACAAATACAGAAGGTATGACGATCACCGGGAGTTGCCACAAAGGGCTCGTCAGATAGCGCCCGTTTCTCAATATGTGCGAGGTCTCAGGCGATTCTGGCGCGAGCGGAAAGACGTCCGGCGGGTCACTCGCCATGTTCAAGAACGCTGATGAGACGATATATGCACCGCCCGATACCGCTGCGATGTAGTTCGCCGCTTTTGGCCCCCGGAGCATGCCGCGCCTTTCCTGGAGGGCTTGGAGCGCGCCAAGCGAGAACGATGCGGATCGAAGGCCGCCTCCTGAAAGACAGATACCGACGAGGTTTGGATCACCGTCCGGCTTTTCCCACGGGAGTAGTGAATCTGAGTCAACCACTCGATCTCCCCTTCCAAATGTCAGAGTCACTCTAGAGCCGGCTTTCGTCACCGGCGCTGGCTGGGGGTAAATAGGTGGTTGGGCCTACTCGGTCGAGGCGACTGCGGACGAACTAGGACGGGTTGGGGTGCGAAGGTCCGTAGTCATTGGGAATTCCTGGCGGTCGCTTCGTTGGTGTCAAACGACTGACGACGATCATGAACGCGCTGGAGCATCCCGATTGACACTCGCAGTGATTTCCGAACGAATCAGGTGGAGTTGGGATGATGAGTCCTGTGGTTGTTGGGGATTTGGTCTCACAACGCGGCCACTTCAAACGGAAACCAAACAGAGATAGGTCGGCACACCTCAATGCAGGCCAGTTTCGCAAATGCCTTTTCCCGTACAGTGATACGTCGATGACAGATTCGAACGAAGCTCTCGAACTACTGAACCGCCTTCTCGAAGAGGAGAGAATCGACGACGATGAGTTCGCCGTACTGGGTGCCTGGGGAGACGGGCGGTTTCAATGCAACTTCGTCACAGCCGACGGTGAGGAGTGCCAACGACCCAATGCCAGAGAAGCTGGATACGACACCGGGTTGGTTCTCTGCCATCAACACTTTCAAGAGCTTTCGACAGCTTCTTTCTTGGAGGCCTCCGATCACCTGAAGCAAGACGTTCGGGAGTTCTGGCAGCGAAACGCGTTCTTCATCCTGGTCGAGGGAGGGCTTCTCACGGTCTACGGCGCGGTCTTTGCGTCGGCAGATGCAGAATTCGTGACGGCAAACGCCAACTTCCGGACTGCGCTTATCGCCTTCGGCTTCCTCACCGCGTTGGTTTGGCTTTGGGTCCTGATTTGGAGCGTTGTCTGGATTTCCAGATGGCTCCAAGTCGTGGAGCGGATTGAAGAGTCCCTTCCGTTCCTTCGGCTTCATCGGCTTGCAGGACAAGGGATCCAAACTGGTTCAGCGGTTCAGAGCGTGACGGTTGTTCTTCCGCTGGCGGCCATCATCGGATGGTTCCTCGTTCTACCTGCCGAAAGTGAGGGAGGCTGGCCAGTGGCGGTATGGGGATTGCTGTTTCTCGGTGTCCAAGCTGCCGCGTTTCTCGTCATTCTCCCAGGGGCGAAGGCCGTATTCGATCGTGAGCTTCGGAACTCAGTCTGGGGGCGGCTCAAACCGAGTGGCACAGAAACGCAAGACCCGCTGGGATAACGGTCGACCGAAGAAATAGGTCGTGTAGGGGTGGGCAGGTCTATAGAGATTGGAGATTTCGGAGGTCAGGTAGGCAGTGTCAAACAGTGGTCGAACCACACGACTTCCTGCTGACCTAGTGATCGAATTGGAAGACGCCGCGCGTTCTTTCATCGGATCGGAGGCGCCCATTCGAATACGGGCTACAAGGAGAACTACCTCGTGTTGAGGCTGCAAAAGACATCGTCACTGGGCCTACGACCGTTTGGGACTGTGAGGCCAAACCAGGGCCAAAGACAGTAGGAGCACGATTCAATGGCGCGCTGGTATGGCTCCCCGTGGCGGCCGGAGTCATGGCCTTGTTCGTGCGTCCGCCGCGACAGCCGTGAGCGAGCCCATCACGACCGTCGGCTAATCGAGGGCTAGCAACTCGATCAGCTCGTCTCCATATGCCTCGAGCTTGGCGGGCCCGATTCCGGGGACACCGAGAAGTGCCTCGTTGGAGGAAGGGCGAAGCGACGCCAGCGCCTCGAGGGTTCGGTCGTTGAAGACCACATATGCGGGGACCCCCTGGGTGCGCGCCTGGGTGCGCCGCCAGTCACGCAGACGTCCAGTCACGTCGGCGTCGGCCATCCCGATACCCGGCGCCAGTCGGCCCTTGGCCCCGGTCTTTCCCACTCGCTCTCCCCATGGCACGGCCATCGTCGTCCCGGTTCCGGCCAGCGTAAGGAGCACCCCGGTCACGAGGATCTCAGTGACCGTTCCCCGGTAGCCGCCGCTGATCTCGAGGGCGTCTCCGACGGCCACATGGACCCCGTCCGCGAGGCTCGAGCCTGACTGGCGGTCTTCCCGCCGGGGTGGAGGCTCCGTGGGCCGGGGAGCGCTGCCGTCGATCTCGGTGAGGAATCGGGAGGGCCGGTCGCGGTCCGCCATGATCGAGACCGTGTCCCGCCCCCTGGTGATGGCGACGTGAAAAACCCGCCGTTCTTCCTCGATGTCGTCGGCGAGATCGTGCGGCATCGAGCCACGGTCGGCTCCGAACACCACCACATGGTCCCACTCCATGCCCTTGACCCGATGCACGGTCGACAGCAACACGCCGTCGGCGCTGCCTGGGGCAGAGAGACTCTCGCGGAGCCACGGCTCGAATTCGCCCGGCCCCGGGCCCAGAGCCGCCGCACGACGCAGGGCCGTGAGATCGTCGCCCTGTCCAGACTTGTCGGCGCGGGATCGCCCGGCGTCGAGAGCCGCGGCAGCGCGATCGAGACCGATTGTTTCGGACAGCACCTCGAGCAGAAGCGGGGTGGAAGTAACCGCCTCGGCGGCGGTGACGATGTCGTCGCAGAATTCGTCCCAGCGATCGCGGCGGCGTCCGTCGAGCGACTCTCCCATCCGGGCCAGATCCTCGATGACAAACGGGCCACGACGCCTTCCTATCGTCTCCCCGAAGACCCGAGTGATGCCTCGACCAGGGCGTCTGATGATCTCAAACAGGTCGTTGCGGGTCATCTCGGTTGGGTTGAGGGCGATGCGGATCCATGCAAGTGTCGCCCGCAGCAAGGTGCGCTCCAGGATGGCCACTGATAGGAGCGAGTCGAAAGGGAGGCCGCGCTCGGAGAGAGCGATGCGGACCGGGAGAAGACTCGAGTTGACCCGGGACAGGACCGCTATCGAGGAGGCATCCGCCCCCCAATCGAGGAGCTCGGCCACCCGGTCGGCGGCCACTATCGCCAGCTCGCTACCGGTCGCGGTGACCACTTTGAGCCCGCTCCGGTCGTTGTGGGCGGTGATCTTCTTGTCGACCCGGCGCAGGTTGTAGCTGACCAGGTTGGTTGCGGCTTCGACCACGTCTGCCGGGCTCCGGTAGTTGACCTCCAGGGCATGCTCCGCGGCGCCGGGAAAGAGCTCGTCGAAGTCGATCAGGTAGGACGGGTCGGCCCCCGAGTATCCATAGATCACCTGGTCGTCGTCACCGACACCGAACACCGTCATGCCCGGTCCGGCGAGCAGACGCACGAGGAGGAGATAGGCGGGGGTCAGGTCCTGGAACTCGTCGACCAGGAGGTGACGGCACCTCGCCTGCCAGTGGCTCCTGATCTCGGGGAGCCGGCAGAGGGCCTCCACCGCACCGTAGATCTGTTCGGCGTGGTCCGCTTCGCCGGCTCGTTCCAGACGGTCTCGGTAGCGAATAAATGTGTCGACGAGCCCGGGCACGTCGTCGCGCCCGGCCTCAACCTCCTCCGGGTGATGGAGGCCGATGCGCACTTCGTCGAGAGCTTCGATGTAGGGGCCAATAACATCGGTGTTGGCCCGGGGCGGGGCGGCGGTGATCGCCTCCAAGCGGCGTCGCTGCTCGGCCTCGTCGATGAGCCGCAACCCCGGCTTGGCCATTCGCAGGATCTCCCAGCCGATGGAGTGGATGGTGCGGACGTCGAGGGCCTCCCCTCCTGGGAGCCGGTCGAGCATCTCCTGGGCGGCCCTGCGGTTGTAGGCAAGGGCCGTGACCAGACCGGGCTCCACTCCGCGATCTTCGATGAGATGCCGGGCCCGCGCGGTCAGGACGCGCGTCTTCCCCGAGCCGGCCGGTGCGATCACCCGCGCCGGGCCGGCAACGTGGGAGACGGCGTCGAGCTGGTCTCCGGCGAGGTCTGCTCCGGGAACGATCGTCGAAGGGACCGGCGTCGCTCGGCCCATCTCGACCGACTCGTGGTGGACGACCAGACCGTCGATGTCGAGTGGTTGGCGGGGACCGCCGTCAATCCACATCGGCGTCCCATCATCGGCCACAACGTCCGCCGGCCCTGAGACGGTGACGCCGAGGCGGGCGGCAGCCTTGTGCGCCCACCACCACTCGACCGGGTCTGACCGTGCGTCGTATGAGTTGTGCCAGACCACCTTGGTGAGTCGCTCACGGAGGAAACTGAAGGCGGCGCCCAGCTCGTAGGGCGCGACGTCGGTCGTCTCCGGCTGGGTCAACCTTTTTGGGTCCACCTCGAGGACGTAGACGGTGGGGATGCGGTTGACGTAGCGGCGCTGCAACTCGTCGACCGTCTCCCCGAGCCGGGTCTGATCGTCCAGCAGCGCCCAGTCGATCAGGTACTGGTCGACTTCGGCCCAAGGGCCGGGCGGCGAGGTTCCGGGGCCGATGACCACGGAACGCCCGAGCAACGGAGGGCCAGCTGATATCACTCGTCTCAGGCTAGGAACTCGGGGTGACACTTCCGACGACGCCGCCCTTGGCGAGGTTTCGTACCCTCGAGGCAGATGAGCTCGAGGGTGGGGCCAGGCTCCCGGACTCCGCCACCAGGTCGCATGGCCTGAAGAGGTCTTCGTTGAGGCGGAGAAAGCACCCGGCAATCGCATTCCAGGTCGCGGCAGCTTCACCGACGGTCAGCGGGATTAGGTGTCGTTGGTCGGGTATTGGGCGAGAGTTTCGAAGAGGACGAGTACTTTGCTGCGCTCGGTTTCCAGGCGCTGACGAACCCCCCTGGGGTATCGTCGTGGCTATGGCCACTGCCGATGCTCAGACCGGCGGGAGTGGGTGGAGGAGCAAACCCGGCGTTTGGATTGTTCTCGCCATCATTTGGCTCGTGCTGGTGCTCGTTGTCGTGAATCAAATCGATGACGGCGCAACTACGAAACTGCAGCGACCGGGGTCGCAATTCCAAGGCGACGAATTCCGGGCGAGTGTCGCGCTAGTAGTCGATTCGATCGCCGTCGTGCTTTTTTTCGTGACATTCCGGCTTGCGGCCTCCTGGCTGAAGCGGAGTCGCATTACCTCGACAAAGGGTCTGGGCAGCAGGATCGAGCGAATGCAAGCGCTCACCATTGTCGCGTTTCTCTATGCCCTCGCGGACTTGACTGAAAACACGCTGACCTGGACTTTCGTGCACACCACGAGCACCCACAACAAACCGCTCCTCATATGGCTCTGGAGCGTCGCTCTACTCAAGTTACTGCTCCTTGCGGCAGCCGTCCTTGGTCTTGGATTCGCTGCAAGGAAACCGAAGTATCGCCAGCCGCGAGATGTCCGTGAACCGAAAAGGCCCGAGCCGGATATCGGTATCGCTCTCTCTGGGGGAGGAATACGTTCCGCTGCATATGCGATGGGAGCCATGCAAGGGCTCCTCAAGGAGCTGCCTGACGATACGAAGGCCCGCATGACGCACATCAGCGCGGTCAGTGGGGGTTCATACACAGCAGCCGGTAGAGCGATACTGCAGACCGAGTCCAGCCCCGATCTGACGGACGGACGTGAGCCTTTCTCGGAGAACTCCCCTGAGTTCAACCATCTTCTGAGGCGGACCGATTATCTCGCGCCAGGCGGTCGCGGCAAGCTTCAAGCCTTCAACCGCTGGCTTCGGGGCTTTCTGTGGAATCTCATCTTCCTCGGCCTGGGGATCTTCGTTGTGGCCCGGGTCACCGGCTGGTTGGTCGGATGGTATTTCGATCAGTATCTGGAGCAGGTTTCACTGAGAACTGGGGTGACCGCCGTCGTCGTAGCGTTGCTTGTGGCATCAGTACCTCAGATGTTGCGACGCCCGGACGATAGGAGAAGATCGTGGTTTTCCGCGGCCGACGTGCTCGTAGTCATTGCCGTCGGGCTCGGCTTTCTCTTCCTGATTGGTTCGTGGGACTCGATAGTCAGAGGCCTCAACGAGATCTGGGAATCCGTATCAGAGAAACTCCCAAGAATTTCGGAAGTAGCAGGGACTGTCACCCTGATCGCAGTCGGCACTGCCGTATACAGAGCACTGAGGCTTCCATACGTGACCCGGATCGCTAACGCAATCGCCGGTCTGATAGTCCCAGTCACCACAATTGTGATCTTCCTCGCCGTCGCGAGCGCCGGCCTGGGGGGCCCCAGCACCGACCTGTCGACGATATCGGCTTGGGAGTGGCTCGTAGTTCTCATAGCCGTCGCGCTATTCGCGGTGCTGGCAACCAGAGACGCCCAGATGTGGTCACCGCATCACTTCTACAAGAGCAGGCTCGCCAATGCGTTCGCACTGAAGAGGACCAGAGATGGAGTCTCCGAGCTCGACTCGACCGATCTTCAGACGTACGCCGAGCTTCACCACCAAGAGCGGTTTCCCAGCCCTGACCTGCTCATCTGTGCGACAGCGAATGTCTCATCGAATGCCGATCTTCCGTCCGGTTCCGGGGCTGTTTCCTGGGTCTTCCAAGCTAACGGCGCCGGTCTGTCCGAGTGGCCTGACACCCCAACCGCCATGCTCAGTGCCGACGAGATGGCCGACCGGCTCGGCAAGAGGCGCGAGGACTACACGTACGGAGCGGCGATGGCTGTGTCGGGGGCGGCGATCTCCCCTGCCATGGGACGACTCACTCGTCGCAGCCTTCAGGCACTAATGGCAGTCCTCAATATCCGGCTGGGTGTCTGGTACCCGAATCCCCGACGACCAGCGACCAGCTCACGCCGCCAGCCAAAGGTATTCCCGTATCTCTACAAGGAGATCATGGGCAATCATGGCCTGAACGACAAGTTTCTCTATGTCACGGACGGCGGCCATTGGGACAACCTCGGACTCGTGGAGCTCCTTCGGAAACGATGCAAGATCATCATCTGTTTCGATGGAGGCGGAAATCGACCGGGCGAATACGACTCACTCTCGATTGCCCTCCGCACCGCACAAACCCAGCTTGGAGTCACAGTCGAAGGACTCAACCCCGAGAAGACCATGGCTGTCGTCGACCAGCGGAATGTCCCTGAGGAGGGGTTGTCCCGGGTTTCAAGCCGTGTCCGCAAAGTGCCCTGGCGACTGATAGCAAATGACTGGCAGAAAGGGACCATCAAATACCGAGAAGAGAACGGGGAGGGACTCACCGGCGAGCTCTGGTACTGCAGATTGGGCCTTGTGGAAGACGCACCCTTCGAGTTGTTGGAGTATCAGAGGCAGAATCCTCCGTTCCCCTATCACCCAACAAGTCAGCAACTGTTTGCGAGCACGCGGTTCGAGGCATATCGCCAGGTTGGGAAGTTCACAGCCATGGATGTGGTCAAGTCGCTCGAAGACAAACGCCGATTCCGCTCGGACGAGCCGCCAGGCGAACCGTCTGTTCTATCCGAGCTGTGAAAAGACAACAAGGCAACACCGTTCGACCTAAGCCGGCGCGAATTCTGTCCCGTCACCCCCGTACCGTCGGATCGTGATTGGTTGTTCGTCGCCAGATCGGTTCTGTCTAGAGATTAGAACAGACGACGTCTATACAGTAGACTCGATATGACAGGTGCTCAAGTGGCGCTCAGGATGCGAAAGCTTGGCGTCACCTATCGCGAAGCCAGAGGAAGTCATCGCCTCTACCGGATCGATGACGCACCACAGTGGTGCCCATGCACAACAAAGACCTCCCCAAGGGAACACTGCGAAAGATTGAACGGGATCTAGAACCATGTCTGGGAAGAAGGTGGCTCACCAAATGGCCTATCGAGTGGTCTTCACGAAAGAAGGCAAAGACTGGACGGTGATCGCTCCCGACGTTCACCCGGCTCATAGCTGGGGCCCAAACCTCAGAAGTGCGACCGAACACATCAAGGAAGCCATCGCTCTCGTTCTCGATCTTCCCGAGGGGGCCGAGGAGACAATGGTCTTGGATGCCGAATATCAGATCGAGGGTTTGAGCGGACGTGAGCCCAATGTGTTCCGCGTCGCTCGGGATGCCCGACATGGCTTAAGAGATGCCCAAGAAGAAGCTGACGAAGCCCTGCGAGAAGCAATCGAAGAGGGGCGAAAGCACAACCTCTCAATCCGGGACATCGCGGCGATGACCGACGTCTCCTATCAGCGAGTGGCACAAATCGCGTCGACCCCCTAGAAAGCCGCGGCTCACGTTTGACATCGCGCCGTTCGACACAGCGATTCCGTGTGCGAACAGATCGCCCCTCCCCACCCCAACACATCCTGTTTCCAGGCAGCGCGGTTTGATACAAGGCAACGGAACACCTGGTCAGCGCGATGCGAGTCAGTCAGGAGCTGGAACGTGCCCGATCCGCCGGCTCGTAATCCCCATGAAGAACATCGGGGTCGAGATCGGCGCCGTTTGGCCAGACAATTGTGCCGATTGACGGATCAACCGACACCTGGCCAAATAGCTTGTCATCCCTGGCGATTCCTTCAAAAACCGGGCCCCACAAGAAAGGTGCCAGGTCGACCACGCGCTCCGACCCATCCGAGAACCAAAGGCGGACAGTGCGCCCCTTGACTACCTCGACTTTCGTGACGTCGACCATTACCTATCTTCTCCTACTGAAGTGGATCAATTCTACCCGGCGGTTCGTGATTGACAGCCCGATCCCAGCAGGCGGAGAGCTCTTCTTCGTGTAGATCCACCCACTCTCGAATGAGGCGCATCGCCCTCCTCGGCAGTCGACCCTCCAGAATGGTTCCGTCCAGGGCCACTCGACCTACATGACTGCCGTAACGAGCGTGGAAATGAGGCGGGTTGTGATCTCCGAAATACATCAGGATGGTGATCCCGTAGAAAGAACTGATTCGAGGCATCTAGTTGGATCGTATGGGGACGCACCGACATGTTTGATGCCTCTGATAGAACATCCTCTGCACCGAAACCAGGCAGCCCTCCCCGCTCCAACCCGCCCTAGTTCCAGGACCGATCCACGGTTCTGGTCAACTAGAGGACACCAGCAGTTCCTCCGATCAGTGATGGTGCCCCCTCATGATTCAAGACGAGGGCCGATCCTCCCCGGACCAATGTTGACCGGCCGCTCCTGAGCCCCCCACCCCCCTACAAAGGGCGGGCTCTTCGACTTCATGGGTGATGTCGTCCGGTTCCGAATCCTTACCGTCGAATACGTGCAATGATGGGAACGTCGTGCATTAGGGGTTTTGCACAGTGAGAATCCTGCAGCTGGCACCTCCGTGGTTGTCAGTGCCGCCTTCGGGTTATGGCGGGATCGAGTGGGTAGTGAGCGGGCTGGCCGATGGTCTCGTCGCCGCCGGACATGATGTGACGCTGTTCGCGTCCGGTGGTTCTCAGACGCGGGCGCGGCTCGAAACCGTCTTCGACCCACCCCCCTTTGAGCAGCTTGGCGATGCGCGGATCGAGTCCATCCAGGCACTTGAGGCCTACCGCCGCCGGGGGGACTATGACCTGATCCACGATCACACGGCGGCTGTGGGCCCGGCTCTTGCCTCCCTGACCGACGGGCCCCCGGTCGTACACACCCTCCACCTGCCGTGGCTCGATGAGCAGATCCGACTGGCCCGGCTGATCGCACCACCAGTGCGGTTGGTTGCGATCAGTAACGACCAGGCTGCCCGCGCCCCCGACGACATTCCTATAAGCGCAGTCGTCCACAACGGGGTCCCGGTAGACCGCTATCCCTTCACGACCGACAAGGACGACTATCTGCTGTTCGTCGGCCGCGCCAACCCAGACAAGGGACCTGAGGAGGCGATCGAGATCGCCCGTCTCCTGCGACGGCGTCTGATCATGGCGATAAAGGTCAACGAGCGCTCCGAGCGCAAATACTGGCGGGAGGTGTTACAGCCGCTCATCGACTCTGTTCCCGGCATCGAGGTGGTGTCGAATCCGAACCACGAGCTCAAGAGCAACCTCATGGCCCGGGCGGCGGTGGTGGTTGTCCCCATCCAATGGGCGGAGCCGTTCGGAATGGTCATGCCCGAAGCCAACGCCTGCGGGACCCCGGTGGTGGCATACCGCATGGGGTCGGCCCCCGAAGTCATCGCTCACGGCAAGACCGGGTTCGTGGTCCCGCCCGGCGACATCGATGCCTTCTGCGCGGCCGTCGACCAGACCGAGGAGCTGCTCCCTTACGATTGCCGGGCACACGTCGAGGAGCGATTCTCGGTGCCGCGGATGGTTGCCGACTATGAGCGGGTCTACGAAGCGGTGTCGAGCATCGACCTCCGCACACCGCTCGCCCGGTCATTGTGACCGAGGAACCGGATTCGTACCATGACTCCGGCAATCTACGAAGGAATGGTGCTGCGCCCGTGTGGTCGGATATTGGCAGAGTCCCCTCCCATTCCCTCGGCGAGATCTTCACGATCGCGGGACGAGCGTTCACAGTCTCGGGACGCAGCGGCAATATCGCCGCGACGGGACCCGAAGGATTCTTCAGCCACGACACCCGTTTTCTCTCCGGGCTCCATCTCCTGGTCAACGGCGTGGAGCCGGAGGTCGTGGACGCGGCGTCGATTGACGCCGACGAGGCCGTCTTTCTGCTCCGGAGCCGAGCGACGGAACAGGACGAACACGCCGAACCGGGACTCATAGTTCGACGGCATCGCTATCAGGGCCCCACCCTCCACGAGGATGTCATTATCGAGAACCGGACCGGGCAGGCGGCGACCGTCGCGGTCGAACTGCAGCTGAGCGTCGACTTCGCCGACCTGTTCGACGTACGGCGGGCAGGTCCGGAAACAGAACGTCCGATCCGTGCACGACCTTCCAACGACAAGTTGGTTTTCAGCTATGTCTCGAACAGTTTCGCGCGGGCGACGGAGATCGCCACCTCTGAGGACGCCACCTTCGAAGACGATCGCCTGATCCTCACCGGGCAGGTCGAGCCCAACCAACGGTGGAAGACCTGCCTCGACGTTGTCCCGGTAGTCGATGGCACCGCCGTGTCGATCGAGCGGTCATGCACCATCGGCCTCCATCCTCACTCGGTGCCCACCGCTCCCAGCCAGATCGCTCACCCACCGGAGTTGCGCTCGTCGGCCGACGCACTCGAGCACCTATGGGCACACAGTCTCAGTGACCTGGCTGCCCTCGAAATCAGGATGGGCGGCCAGCGCGCTTTTGCGGCCGGCATCCCCTGGTTCGTTGCGCTCTTCGGACGTGACAGCGTGATCACTTCCATCGAAGCGATGCTGCTCGACCCCGACGCCGCCCTCGACATCGCCCAGCTGTTAGCCAGTCTCCAGGGCACCAAATCAGACCCGTCGGTATCGGAGGAGCCGGGAAAGATCCTCCATGAAGTGCGCCTCGGCGAGCGAAGTCTCCCCCACGACCGCATGAGTGTCTATTACGGATCGGTAGACACGACCCCGCTGTGGTGCATGTTGCTCCACAAGCTGCATCGGTGGGGCGCCCGCCCGGCAGCATTGAAAGCGATGCTGCCCAACCTCCGGGCGGCAGTCGATTGGATCCGGGGCGGGCTCGAGACCGGTGACGGCTTTCTCACTTACCAGGGCGATGTCACCCGGCTCCGCAACCAGGGTTGGAAGGACTCGGGCGATTCGATGGTCGATGGTCAAGGACGCCAACTCGAGTTGCCCATTGCGGTTGTGGAGGCGCAGGGTTATGCCGTGGAGGCGTTTCGGTCGGCGGCCCGACTCGAGAGCGAGATGGGAGACCCCGAACGGGAGCCTGCGCTTCGCGCCGAGGCCGACGAGCTACAACGGCGCATCGAGGACCGTTTCTGGCGCGATGATCTGGGGACTTTTGCGATGGCGATCGGCAAGAACGGATCGGTGGCCGACACGGTCTCGTCCAACCCAGGCCACTTGCTGTGGGCAGAAGCGGTTCGCCCGGAACGAGCGGCGGCAGTCGCCAAAACACTGGTCAGCGATGAGATGTGGTCGGGGTGGGGCATCCGCACCCTCGCCCGAGACCACCCGTCATACCACCCGATCTCTTATCACCGGGGCAGCGTGTGGCCCCACGACACCATGTTGGCCATCACTGGACTGCTTTCCTACGGCCACGTCGACGAAGCACTCACGTTGGCGGGAGGATTACTGGCAGCATCGCCACACTTCTCCTACCAGCTGCCGGAGTTGTTCTCAGGTATCTCCCGCGACGAGGTAGCTCACCCAATTGGGTATCCGACCAGCTCGTCACCCCAGGCATGGGCGGCGGCAGTACCGATCTACCTGACCGAACAACTGCTCGGAATCCGTCCGGACCTGCCGGCCGGGCGGGTAGTGGTCTCGCCGCGGCTTCCCGACGACATCGAACTCGTGCTTGACGGGCTCCGGCTCGGAGACGGTGTGCTATCGATACGCGCCGAAGGACGCCGGGCCCAGTTCCTCGAGGTGCCTCCCGGCATCGACGTGGTTGTGCGCTGACGCCGTCTGAACCTCAGACTCCGGCTCCCACGCCCCTCTCCTCCCCAACACGTCTTTTGTTGACATTGTCCACACTCTTGTTTACAATGTCAACATGGGGAGACAGGCGATGACCACAATTCAGGAGTTTGCCGTTGTCGCAACCGGCGACAATCTCGATGACAACGACTTCCTCAACCGGCTGTTCGAGGCCACCGGTGGAGACATTACCTTCGAGTGCGATCGGCACGGAGAGGTTGCCACCATCTGGTTCGACCGGGAGGCAGACACCCTCAACGAGGCCGTCTTCGAAGCCATAATCCAGCTGCACAGATTGCCTGAACTGAGGATTCGATCTGTCGAGATCGACGACATCGTCACTCAAGACCAGATCCGAGAAAAGACTGGACTTTCTAGACAGGTCGTCTCCATGCACGTCAACGAACAGCGAGGGACCAAACATTTCCCGTTGCCGATCGCTGGTATCCCCCAGCTTGTCCGCGTGTGGCGCCTTGCTGACATCTACGACTACTTCGACAGAACAGAGGACGCTGAATCGCTCCGCCGGCGGCGTTCGGCGGTGAACGAAGCATGGACTAGGGCCCTTGATACAACTTCTTCCTAGGAACCACGCCCCATTAATCCGGTTTGTGGCGAACCTACAGGCGCAATCGGGCGAGGCCGAGGTCAGACTCTCCTGAATTCTTTTCCCTTTCAGGCAACATCATGATGCTATGATGTGATTATGGCAAAGACGCGCACCACCTTGACCATAGAGGAGGAGGTCCTCCGGGCCGTGAAGGTGCGAGCCGCACGCACAGGAAAGGGCGAGAGCGAGGTCATCGAAGAAGCGATCCGCAGAGACCTTGGACTCGATCTGCTCGATCGACTGTGGGCACGCAACGACATGGCCGAGGATGAAGCGATGGGCCTCGCCATGGAGGCCCAGCAAGCAGCGCGCAAGAAACCCGGTCATTGAGGGCGGTCCTCGACCCAAATGTGATCATCTCGGCGGTGCTCTCACCTGGGGGTCCGCCGGCCCGTGCGCTCCGCCTCTGGCTCGAGGGTGCATATGAACTCGTCTGCTCGCCTCTTCTCCTCGACGAAACGGCAAGGGCCCTCGTCTACCCCAAGCTGAGGACACACATCGACGCCGACGAGGCTGACGAACTGCTCGATCTCCTCAGACGAGGAGCACTGCTAGTTGAAGATCCAAACGATCCACCAGAAGTCTCCTCCACTGACCCGAAGGACGACTATCTGATTGCCCTAGCGGCGAAGTCTCGTTCCTTACTCGTGTCAGGCGATGGGGATCTTCTAGAACTCTCGGAAAAGATACCGGTCTACTCACCCAGAGAGTTCCTGTCTCTGTTTCAGGAATGCCCGTGACCCCAACACGTCCTAGTTCCAGGGGGTCGCGGTTGGCCCCGACTAGTTCAGTCCGAGCACGGTGAGGATTGCAGAGTCGACGCCCCACTCCTCCTCGGGCGTCAGGTGTCCAGCGATGTCTCCAAACCGGGTCACGTCGACGGCGCCCATCTGCTCGACTAGAACCTTGGTCATGGTGCCTTCGACATTCATTTCAGGTCGGAATGATGCCGGTTTGGCGCTGACGGATGTCGGAGCCACCAGGACTACCGAGCGGGGAAGAAAGGCATCGGACTGCAACACAACACCAAAGCGTTTCCCGCGTTGCTCATGGCCTTTCCCCCTAGGCAGGCGAAGCGAGTAGATGTCACCCCGGCGCACGCAGACTCTCCATCAGATCTGCCACCGCCGCCATCTCCAGCCGGTCGTCGTCATCGGACTCCAGTGCCGCTACTTCGGAGGCCAGGGCGTTCATGTCCTGAAGTCGAGAAGCGGCCTCTACCAAGGCTTTTCGGATTGCTTCGGAGCGGCTCATGCCGGTCGCCTCGAGCTGGCCGAGCGCTTGCAGGGCCTCGTCATCGAGTCTCACCGAAACTGCCTGAGTCATGGTCCTAGTGTATCGCGAACTGTCATACATTGGAAGGGCTCCACCCCAACACGGCCTCGCTCCAGGCGTCCGACTAAGTCGGAGCAGAAACCTTCCATCCGTAAGAGCGTGCGGCATCAGTCATTGGTCCGTCGAATGTAATGACACCACTGAGGGTGGTCTCAAACAAGGCCGCCGTGGCCAAGTGGATGGCATCCAATGAGCGCAGTACTGGAGGACCCAAGACGCCTGCGTCACTAAGCACCTGGTTGTTGATCCGCACCAGCTCAATTCGACTCAGAACCTCTCCTGCTCGGCGAAGAAAGGGGTCTCCAAGCGTCAGCACTGCCCTACTCACCTCCGTGCGGACAAGGGCACTCGCGACCAAAGGCCGCCGCCGTCTGAGGAATCGGCGGAGAGCAGCTGACTCCGGTTCTCGAGCGACCAACTTGACGATCGCCGACGAGTCGATGTACCAGACTTTTTCAGCGCTCATCAGCGCGCAAGCGCTCAAGTACCGAGGAGGGCGCCTCCTGGCCCGGGGTGAGCTCTAGGGGGAGGGGCAAATCATCTAGGTCACCCTTGCCTTCATGAAGATCGCCCGAAGCGCGGAGTCGCTCAAGTGGCGGTACTTCGGGGATCGGCGTCAAGAGAGCAACCGGACGACCACGATCAGTGACTTCAATCGTCTCCCCGGCCTCGACACGCCGAAGGTACTCGCTCGCTCTCTGGCGGAGTTCCCTGATTCCGATCCTGGTCATAGTGCTACAAATAGCACATTAGCAGAGGTGGATCAATACCCCCGTTGCACCCCTCCTCTGACCCAACATGTCCTAGTTCCAGGGACGGCGCTCTATGTAACAGTGATCACCAGAGTGCCGTCAGCGCCCTTCAACATTCGCACGCAGCCAGTCGTCGATAGCCCTCCAATCGAGATCGCCGGCTTCCATTAGCCCGATGATGACTCGATGGTGATCCTCGGAGTCGCCTCCCAGCTCAAAGCCGTTCAATCTCAAATGAACGTCGGCCGCGGCCACGGCCACCCGCTTGTTTCCATCCAGAAATGGGTGGTTCTGGATGAGGCTTTCCAGGAGTGCAGAGGCCTCAGCAATCGGGTCGTCGTAGTACCCGGTCTGTGGGCGGAATACGGCAGCCTCGAGAGCACCGAAGTCGCGGACACCATCGGTTCCTCCGAACTCTTCTACAACCAAAGCGTGGATGACAAGAACCTCAACGACCGTGAGGTACTCGACCAACTACTTGGCCAGCTCTTCGTAAAGGCTCCGGTGACGCGCTATCGACGCCTTGGCGTGGGCGACCACCTCCGGACGGGGAGCCTCACCCTTCTTTCTCTCGACCCACTCAGTCAGGGCCTCGTCGAGAACAGCCTGGAATTGTCGACCTTCAGCGGCGGCGATACTGCGAACTTCCTCGAGAAGCTCGGGCCTGGCCTGTGACGAGAACTTTTGCATTGCCATCGTCCGATCATGATACATCACGATGAATCATGATCGAAGCCTGCCCAACCAAACCCGCGCTAGCTCCAGGGTGCGATCAAGTCAGTTGATGTCGAGCACGAGCCCTAACACGTTGCGAATCTGCGATAACACCGCAGGGCCGACATTGCCTCTGACGATGTCGATCCGGCCGACTGACACGGATCGAATGTGTTGACACTGGGCTGAGGAGACACTCTGCAAATGGTTTCGCTGATCAGGCATGATCTCGACCTCTGAGCCGAAGTCCCGAACGGTTGAGGTCAAGGGAACTACTTGGACGACATTGGCTGATTCATCAAGTATTTCTTGAGCTGTAACGATGACCACCGGATGTCGGAACCCTGCCTCACTGCCCGCAGGGACTCCCAAATCGAGGTCTACGACATCACCCGAGGTCAGCATCGAGCCACTCGATTTCATCGTGTGTGAGTGGTGTGCTCAGCTGTGTTCCTATCCGCTGCTGCCTCAGGCGGCGTGCTGCGATAGCGACCGCCTCTCCGACGGTCGTCCCGAGTTCTTCCGCGAGACGCTTGAGTTCCTCGTGCGTCTCCCGATCCACGCGGACACTGGTACTTGGCATACGACTTAGCATACGCTATCGCATGCAGTATTGTCAACAGATGTCCTCGGTCCAGGACGGACTGAAGAAACTCTTATCGTTGCTAGTGGACTCCTACCCCGGGAAGATCGGCGAATGCTCGTTTGTCTCTGGTAACCACAACTCTGCCGGTGGCTCGTGCTGTCGCGGCGATTAGGAGGTCGTGGGCTCCGCGGGGACGGCCCGCTTGCTTCACAGCCGCAAGAAGATGCGCGTGCTCGACAGCCACGACAGTGTCGTAGGGAATGACCGGAATCGAAGTGATGACCTCCTCGACGTACCCAGCTCGAGCGACCCGATGTTTCTCTGTGGCTAGTTCGACACCCACCAGAAGCTCAGCAACCGTGATCGCTGCAATAGCTACGTCATCCTCGTCCCGGATCACTTCGTCGAGGTCAGACTCCGTCCGTTCGGCGTCGATCAATAGCGTTGTATCGAGCAAGACCAAGCTCATGGCCGATGGTCGATTTCAATCAACTCGCGAAGCCGATCCAGGTCCTCGGACCAGGAAGGATCCGGTCGGTGCCGGCGTATGAGCACCTTCACATCAGCACCACGGCCTCGGCTGACCGGCTCGAGGTGTGCGACTGCCTTTCCCCGGCGGACAATGGTATAGCTCTCCTTGCCGTGCTCGACTTTGTCCAGCACATCGGCAAAGCGCCTTGCGGCCTCGGTAGCAGAGATGTCTGGCATGAGAATCAGATTATCAGATCCAGATCGCAATGGGAACCCTCTTGTGAGTTGTATGCCCCACCACGACCTGATCCCAGGGGTCACATCGGGACGATCGACACGACCTCTATCGGATCGGTAAAGCCCTTCAACTCCACAACACGACGCTCAGTGCCGACGCCGGGGGGAATGAGATCCAAGAGGTCGGCGGTGACCAGGATCTCAGCCGGCTGAGCCGCACCACAGAGCCGAGCCGCCTTATGCACTTCCTCGCCCGCCAGAGTCGATGAGATTTCGGTGACCTCGCCTCGATTGATCCCGATCCTCACCTGAGGAGCGAAGCCCTGCTCGCGACGGTGAGCCGCCAGCGTGTTCTGGATTTCAATAGCGCACCCGATGGCGTTGTCGCCTTCGCTGAAGGCCACAAAGAAGCCATCGCCGGTGTTTTCGACCTCGTGTCCGTCGTGATCGGCAAACAGCGCCCGCAGAGTTCGATGATGCCAACGCAGCAGTGCCTCCCAGGACTCGTCGCCGATCACACCAATGAGCCCCGTGGAATCAACAATGTCGGTGAACATCAAAGCGGCCACACGCCGATCACTGACCGCGGCGTCTGACCTCATCGAGTCGAGAGCTTCAGTCGCCGTCTTGATGTCCCTCATCGCCCCGAGATCGATGAATGCGGTCTTCGCCGCGGCGTATTCGAGCTCAGCGAGGACACCATCTCCGAGCTGGTTGTATCCCTCGGCGAGAAGCACCCGCGATTTGGCCGCGAGATAGGGCAGGTCGTCTCTCAGTCTGAGCTCCGTGGCTTTTCTGAACTTCTCAACTGCCCCGGCAGCATCTCCTCCCGCAAGCAGCACCGCTCCGGCCGCGTGCTCGGAGTGCGCGATGAGGGCACTAGTTCCATACTGCGTCGCAGTGGCAGACAACTCATCGGCATGAGCTTGCGCCGCCTCTGGATCCTCCGACGCCAGAGCCACCTCAACCGCTGTTGGCAGGAGGCGGGCTCGTTGAAGCAAAGACTTAGTTGAATCGAGGCTTCTGGTGATCAGCGCCCAAGCACCAGCGGGGTTGCCTCGGGCCAGCTCGAGCTTCGCCAGACCAGGCTGCGGATCCCGCCCAAAGCCATGTGCCTGGCGGAAGGCTTCCTCGGCCTTCTCGTGATCGCCCATGTTGAATCGGATCTCACCAACCTCGTACATCGCCTCCCCGGTGAAGCCGAGAAACGTGCCCAGCTCCCCTGATGCCCTGGTGGCCTCCTCCTCAGCTGACACCCAGTCTCCTCGCAGCTTCATGATCTCGGCACGATGGACACGACAGATGCCGGGGAATCCCGAATTGTTCCCAGCACGCTCACACCATCGCTTAGCGGCGTCGCTCCAATCACCTGCACGTCGGTAGTCCGCGAGTTGTTCGCAAATATCGATCATGTTGCAGTAGACGCGACCGGTGGTGACCGGATCGAGCTCCCCTCCAACGGCGGCCACCATTGCCTCATCCATAAGACCCATGCCCGCCTCGACGTCGCCGCCTGCGACCATTATCCGACCTCGATCGTGGAGGCTCAGAGCCTGGAGGTTCCTGTCCGCATGCTCTTCTGCACATTCATATGCGGTATGTGACAGCTGGAGGCCTCTTTCCAGATCGTTGTCGGATTCAAACGCCACCACGGCCAGGGTCCGAAGCAGCCAGGCGCTTTCGACCGTGTCACCCTCGGTCCCAAGCAGCTCCGACGCCCTCTTCAGCCAGCCCATCCCAGGGGCCGGCGAGCCCTTGTGGAAGTGGTCGTCTGCGAGGTGGACGGCAAGCATCCCCGCCTTGATGGTGTCGCCCTTCTCGCTGTAGGCGGCGTACGCACGTTCCCTGATGTCGATGCATCGGTCTGGCTGTCCGGTCCACCACGCAGAAAGGGCGTAGTCCTCCAATTCGAGAGGACCGATCTCCTGCTCATCGTCGGCGCGGTGCCACAGGTCGTATGCCTCCGCCCAGGCGTTGCGGGCCATAGCGTCGCGACCGGATTCGATGAGTTCTGCGGTTGTCACTTTTCTCTCACGTAGGGAGTAGGACGCCGTAAATCTACTCCGCTTCTGCAAGCCGCCGTCACGGATTCAACAGCGCTCCGAGTCGGGGCTGACTCAAGCAAACAAACGGATTAGAGGGGGAGGCCCCTACGGGTGCCTGGCTCTCCACCCCAAAGTGTCCTGGTTCCAGGTGTGAACCCTCCGCGGCAGCCGGTCGTTTAGCAGCCGGTCGCATCCCTGAGCACTCGACAGGACTCCGCCAGCCGCGCTGCCCCTAGCTTCGTTATGCGACGACGGAAAGCGTCCCGGTGCAGAGTGTGCAAATTGTCGAAGTTGGCGACGCATTCTGTGGGCACCCCGTCTGTGTCGGGTGCCAGATCCAGCTCGGAGGCCAGTCCACGACGCGTTCGAGTCAAGGCGGCCACGACGACGGAACCGATCTGACCGGCAACCGGGTCTCGGGTGAGAACGAGTACAGGACGGTCGCCACCAGGGGTTTCAGCGAACCAGATCTCACCTCGTTGCATCGGCCACCCAGTCGGACCAGTCCTCGGCCGGACCCCAATCAGCAATGTCGGCCAGTGCGTTCTCATCGTCGGTCAGCGGAGTAAGCCTCCACGCTTCGATGTCGCCCTCGGCCCGGAGACGAACCAGGTAACGATGGAGTGCATCGCGGAGAAGCTCGGAACGATCAATGCCGAGCCGCTCTGCCCAGAGTTGCGCCTCAGCAGCATCATCGTCGGCTAACCGAAAACTGAACATCGTCATACGGAGACGATACTACGTATGACAGGCACCAATCAACCCCCTTGCAGTCACGGATCGATAAGGATGATCGTCCAATCAGAGAAGGCTTCTGTCGAGCACGATGTTGACGTCGTGATCAGGATCAGCTCATCTGCGTCGGCGACCTCGGTGTAAGTCGTGATTTCATCGAAGTCACAAGGTGCGAATGCCGTGACTGCGCCCAGCCGCAACTCCTGACTCCACGAATGCACCAGAGACTTCTCGGTCGCCAGGGCGAATTCCGAGTATCGCTGGTCGTCAATCTCATCGAGCTCGGCGGGCACCCTGTTCCAAACCTCGGCCATTGGAAACGAGCTGTCAACCACTACCAGAACCCGACCTGTCTCCCGCACGACGTTGACGACCACAACAAAGATCCCCAGCGCGACCGCCAGTCCGATCACCCAGAAAGCCAGTGGTTTCACTTTGCCTAGGTCCCAGCGTTGAACAGTGAAGCCATCTTGAACTCGACATCTTCTTCAGTGGCGTTGATGCTGGCTGCCTCTACGAGAGAGGACAGCCGGGCAAGCTCGTCGAGGTCGGCTTCGAATCCGACGGTATATACGGGAATCCCGAGCCCGGCGATCACCGGTGCCGCGTCATCGAATTCCAGTCCGCTTTGAGTCTCGCCGTCGGTTAGAACGAACAGCAAAGGCTTTATGTTCGGATCCGCATTTCGGGCGTCCACGAGCATGGACAAACCAACAAGGATGCCGTCGTACATAGCGGTACCGCCATTTGCGTCCATCTCCTCGATCGCCGCGGCGAATCTGCCCTGCTGGTTGAGATCAAACTGAGCGATATCGAGTCGTTTGCTGGTGACATCGCTGAATTCGACCATGCCAACAGAACTGGTGGGACTGATGAAGCCAAGGGCGGACTCCAGCGCGGTGGATACGGCGAGGATCCGAGTGCCGGCCATGGAGCCGCTGACGTCGCTCACGAAGACCGCGTAGACGGGACGGCCCGCGTCCTTCTTGTCCTTCCACAACTGCTGCGCCTCGATGAGAGTCTGCCCTGAGGGGATGGCAACGGTCGAGTCGTATTCGGGCGGCTCGAACCCCAGGTCGGCTGCCCGATCACGGAACTCCTGGCTATCGGCATGAGCGGCGAACAGCTCGAGCACCTCGAGCTCCTGCGCCGAAGCACCCTCCACCGCATAAAGCGGGTTGTCATGATTGATCCCAAAGGGAATGAACTCGAATCCCGACCTCAGCGAATCGGTGTTCACATAGGTCTGATATTCCATCACGAATGCATCGAGGGTGCCGTTCTCTTTTTCCACAGACTCCCTTATCTGCAGTGTCGTCAGAGCCACAAAGGGGACGTTCTCCTGGAATGTCTCGAACACGCTTGCCACGTCGGGTGCAAGCAGTCGGTCTTCGTCGCCATCGGCGAAGTCATCGAGGACAGACAGCAAGAAATTGAGGCCGGTACTCGAGGCGAACGGGTTGGTGTAGCCCATGACGACATCGCCGGCGACAACCGCCTCGATGAGGGTGGCGGCGTCCAGCACACCATATTTCGCGGCGAGGTCCTCAACAGTCTCAGATTTCATAACGAGCCCGGCAACGTTCGGCACCAGCTGCTCCCGAACCGGGGTCATGGACCGATGGACCTTCGCCATCTCAATCCACAAGTGATTTGAGGGGCTGAACCCGGCCGGTAGATCCCTGCCCGCCGCGATGAACTGATAGCCCGTCCCCGAAGCGATGCGACGGATCGCAACTTGTGCGCCCGAGCCATCACTCAATGTCTGGTTGGAGCCATTGAAAGACTCGGCAACGTCCACCATCCAGCCGTCGGTCCCCTCACCCGACTTCTCGGTGGAAACGAATATCTCGGCGACTACCTGATTCCCGCCGGTTCTGGGGGATCCAACGATCGGGAAAATGTCGATGTCGGGAAGAGTCTCGGCCAGATCCTGGGTGTCGAGCGAGACCGGGGCCCGCCGGGTCACCGGGTTGTCCTGCCAACCTATGTCGTCGACGAGTTCGTCGAGTCTCTGTTCGGCTTCCGCCTGATCGAGTTGCTCGACTTCACCAAAACCACAAGCCGCCACGAGCAGAGCGAACACCGCCAATGCGGCGACCCATCGGACAGAACTCTTATTGGTCCTCACCTTCGCTCCCCCTGCGACCCCGCTCATCTCAACTTGCCGTGTCGGGATTGATCGCTGAGCTCGCCGCCTGGCCCTTCTCGAGCCGCTCGATCGCCTCTTCGCCTTCTTCGGTCAGCCGGTCGAGTTCCAGAATGGTGGTGGCCATCTGGGGAAGAGCTTCCTTGCGATAACGCGAGATCTCATCGAGGGCGATGTTGATGTCCGCGAAGGCCGATCGCAGGGAATCCATGTCGAGCATGGTGCTCGCCGCCCTCTCGTGGATCTCGGTTCCCTGAGTCTTCAAACGCTCGGCGGTTCCGGCAATGAGGTCGGATGTCGTCCGATTGATCGCTTCGACCTTGTCGAGCACGATCTTCTGGTGGGCCAACGCCAAAGCCACAGTCACTGCCACCTGGAGGGCACTGATGGTCACATCGACACTTCGATTGACACCCCTGATGAGCTCTCTGTTGTTGCGGGTGATCAGCTCTGTCGCCAGAACGCCCTGCTGATTCACTACAAGCTGTTGCTGCAGGTCCATCGTCCTTTGTCGCAAGGCAAAGACCAGCTCCTCTTCGATGAACTGGCGGCGTGGATCGTCACTCGTTATCTCGCGCTCGAGCTTGTATTGAATGCTCGCGTCGAGCGCCTGCGCCAGAGCAATCTGATCTGCCAGGGACAGAGTCACGTCCCGCATCTGCTTCTGATCTTCACCGAGCGTCACGTTGTCTCGCTTCAACTGGTCTGCGCCGCTCTCCAGCGACTTGATGATCGAGTCGATCACGACCTGTGAGCTTTCGTACTTCATGAAGTACCGCTTCAAAGGCGTTCCCACACCCGGGATGCTTCCAACGAGCCGGGTGAACCACCCTGGATCGAGGTCGACCGAGGCGGGGTCCATCTTCTCCACCTCGATTCGGAGGTCGACCAACGACTTGGCGACCGCCCCACCATCTTCACCGCCACGAGACATCTCCCGCACGGGTTGCTGCAGCATCTTGCTGCGGGTAGCCGAACGGCGCTGAAGGTCCCGGCCCATCTCATCAACCGTGACCCGGGTGGCATCGCGGGAGGATTGGTCGGACGGGTCAAAGGTGAGCAGTTGGTCGGCATATTCTCCAGCCTTCTGCCGCAACTCGGCGTCCGGCTCCGGCTCTGCGAGTGCCAGCTCCGCTCTTGTCTGCTCGACGTTCAAGTCGAGATGAAGCTCGGGGCCCTCTGCTTGAGCTGCCTGCTGTGAATCTGTCATCGTCGATACCCGCCTGGCGTCATGGGCTCATCAGCCCCTTCCTTGAATCTCATACTGCGTACTTGCTTGCTCGTTCTGCCATTTCCCGAAGGGCGGCCATAGCTGCGTCGGCATCCTGTGGCTCCTTGCCGATGGGAGCGTCAGCCAGCGCCGTGGCCGTCCGGTCGATCAGTGTCATCGCCGACTCGTTCTGTGCCAGCAAGTCAGAAATTCTCTTCTCCTGCCCCTCCCGTAGAGAGCGCCGATCGTTCAGCGACTCCCGCTCGGCAACGGCTGACTCACCCTGTTGATCTTGAAGGTCTCCCAGCCGGGAGTCGATGTACTCGTTGTCGATCGCACTGATGCTTCGCATGGCCACAGCCACCTCGCTGAGATTGTCGAGTGCTGCCAGATAGACCTGTTGCGCCGTTGACAGATATCGGGCATAGGTCAGCTCTCCGGCCTCCAATCTGCGGTTGAGAACCTCCACCAGGTTGTCACGCTTCTCCTCGAGCGCATTGAGCTGGTACGCGGGCCGGGTGTCGTCGAGCGCTTCCAACTCCTCGGTGAGCTTTGCCATTTCTTCGACGCCGACCTCAGGCAGCTCTGGCACCTGGAACTGGAGGCGAGCAAGGGTGCCGGTGGCCGACATCGCAATGGGCCAGGCGACGATCGCCACGGCACCAATAGCCAGGAGAATCATGGTCATGAAGAAGGGTGGCTCCAGAAGCGCCAGAATGATCCAAATGCCGAAGGCGACCAAGGCGATGGCGAGCCACGTGGCCGGATACGCCACTACCGCCTTCCACCAGCTCTTCATTTCTACCCACCCCGATCATGCCGCAACATCAGTCGACTGCCGAGTGGCGCAACCACTGCTTTCAAGTCGCTTCGAACCTTGACACTGAACCTATCACACAGGCTTCGGTTAGCGATCGGAGGATGGCTCGTGCTCACCGAGGTCGACGGCTTCGAGGCGCTGTAGGGACTCGACGTCGCTCAGCCCTGCGGCCACCAGCCTCGTTGCCTGCCTCTCGATTGCATCCTCAAACCAGTTCCTGACGAGTCGCCCGTTGCCAAAACCTTCACCACGCTCAGCGTCGTCAAGTCGGCGGCGAAGCAAGACCTCCCCCTCCGACGAGAGTTTGTATCCGGCCCCGTCGCAGAACAATCCGAAGATCTCAGTCAGCTCGTCGGTCGAATAGTCGCGAAAATGCAGGGTTGTCCTGAATCTCGAGGCGAGACCGGGATTCGAGCCGAGCAACTCCTCCATGGGCCGCGGATACCCCGCCGCGATTACAACGAGGTCGCCCCTCTCGTCTTCCATTTCCTTGACGAGGGCGTCGATCGCCTCTTTGCCGTAGTCCTGATCACCCCGCCCGGCCAATGAGTAGGCCTCGTCGATGAACAGAACGCCGCCGAGGGCTTGCTCTACGTTCGCCTTTACTTTGGGAGCTGTTTGGCCCACATAGCTGCCCACGAGCTGTGACCGGTCGACCTCGACGAGATGCCCACGAGATACCACTCCGAGGCTCCCGTATATCTCTGCGACCAGCCGCGCCAGCGTTGTTTTGCCCGTCCCCGGATTCCCTGTGAACACCAGGTGATGCGAAGAATCGTGGGTGGGCAGCTCAGCTTCCCTCCTGAGTTTCTGGACACGAATGAAGTCGACCAACTCCCGGATGTCCTGCTTTGGCACCTGTAATCCAATGAGCGTGTCCATCTCGGCGAGAAGCGATTCGACACTCGCCTCCGGTTCCACCGGTGCTGAAGCCTCAGCGTCGCCGTTCTGTGCGTCGGCTGAGATCCCGTGCTCCTCGATGTGGTTGGTGATGTGCTGGGTCAATGCGGCCAGAGCAATCTGTTCGGCAACCGTGCCCTCGTCATCGGCCAATATCACAGCCTCGGCGAACGCCAGGACGGCCCCGGCGAGGTCGACTGAGTATCTCGTTCCCGCTTCCTCATCGAGCTGTGCGAGGACTCTGATGCCGATGGGGACACCATCGCGCACCAGGGAGCCCTGCGTACTGTTGATCGCCCGCCTCAGCTCCGACATTTCCCCCGAAAGATGGCCCTGAGAGATGACACGTTGTTCGGTTGAGTCAGAACCCTGCATTTGGGCTATTTCGTCGTCAGAAATGCCATCTGATGTCAGCAAGAAGTTCTGCACCCCGACCCGATCCATGCGCATCAGACCTTCGGTGTCGGCAATCGACTCACCACCGAATGCGACCAGGCGACGCCAGGTTTCGGGCTCCTCGGTGGTAGCTCGACGCCAGATACTCCTGGAGCGGTTGTAGAACTCCTTTGCCGCGACGGGAGCAAAATCGATCCCAGGGTCCAAGGTTCCCTCCGTGCCTTTGGTGTCACGCAACTCCAGTCCACCATACAGATGGGTGGGCACCCGAGGATTCGACGTCTAACGCAGGTCAGGCGGACTGGCCACTGCCTCCTACGTTATCCCCGCGTAGACAACGCAGCAGGACGAATGCAATGACGGCAGAGACCAAGACCAACATGATGGTCAACCGGTTCCTTGCCGAGTCCGAGGATGTCCCGGATGGATCTTGAGACAACTTGGCCTCGTTCCAGTCGTGGTCTATTTCGACCCGTCCCTGCTGGCGTCTTACCCCGGGAAATCTGCGTCTTGGTTTGGACCGTTTATCCATATATGCACATTCGTCAACGCGTCCTTCGCTCCTATTGACCAACCGCCCGGGCCTCCATGCAGGAGACTCCTTCGGGCCCAACTGTGGCGCTATGGGGGGTATCCGGAGGAAGGTCGAGCCGATCTCCCGGCCTGAGGAAGACGTCGCCATCGAGGATGTGGAACGTGATGGAACCCTCGACGCAGAACAGCACTTTGTGGAAGGGATGGCGATGCTCCCCGTAGGTATAGCCGGGCTCATTGGACCAGGCTCGAGGCACCAAACCCTCGGCGGCAAAGGCGTCGGCGGCAATTGATTCGGGGTCGGTGATCACAGGTAGTCGCCGATCCGTGACGGATAGTCGGGGAAGTACCGGGGAATGACACTGAGATCGAACCGCCCCAATATCGACTCTTTGGGCTCACGATCGAGGAGAAAGCGGAACGAGGCCTCGATCAGTTCCTCTGCACTCCGGCTGCCCCCGAATCGGCCCAGATCGGCTGCCGAAACAGTCACGTGGTGGGTGCTCGTAGACCCGGTCTCGGACACTGTCACTTTGTAGACGTCGTCTCCCGCCTGATCCAATGCGATCTCTGCCATCACCCAAACCTACTGCGCTTATACCCGACGGGGTTCCGTAGCATCGGCGATGCTGTGAGACGGTGGATTGTGCCTTGTGTGCTGGTGGCATCGATGATGGCGGGTTGTGCTCCTACGTCAGTGCAAACATCCACGTCGGTGCCAACACCGACGTTTCAAGCCGCCGATTCGGTCCCCGAAGAGGACGTCGCTGACACGGTCCCCGAGGAGGATCCATACGCCTCGGCGCGGGCGGCGATGGTCGAAACCCAGATCGTGGCCCGGGGTGTGGGTGACCCTGCGGTGCTGGAGGCGATGCGGACCGTCCCCCGGCACGAGTTCGTGACCGCGGACTACCTGGATCAGGCCTACGACGATCACCCACTTCCAATCGGGGAAGGCCAGACCATCTCCCAGCCTTACATCGTCGCCTGGATGTCCGAACTGCTCGAGGTCGAAGCCGGTGACAGGGTGCTCGAAATCGGCACCGGATCCGGCTATCAGGCAGCGGTTCTCGCCGAGATGGGAGTCGAGGTCTACACCGTGGAGATCATCCCGGCACTGGCCGTGGCGGTCGCTCCTCGTCTCGTTCGCCTCGGCTATGAGGAGGTCAATACGCTCGAAGCGGACGGCTACTTCGGTTGGGACGAGCATGGTCCCTACGAGGCCATCATCGTCACCGCCGCTCCCGACCACCTACCGCAACCGCTTCTGCTCCAGCTCGCCGCAGGAGGGCGGCTGGTGATCCCGGTGGGCCCCGTGGGCTCGTTTCAGACGATGTGGCGCTTCACCCTCGCCGAGTCGGATGAGGTCCTGGCGGAGAACCTGGGCTTTGTCTCGTTCGTGCCGTTCACCCGGGAGGGGTCCGAAGGGGAGGTCCCGGTGCCCGACCCGACGAAGCGCTGACCCGGGTCCGGGTCCTCGCCAGCAAGGCCGCACCTCCGTAGCAGGCCGCGCCGACCAGCATGACGGCAGTGAAACCCCAGGAGAGCGCGGCCAAGGCGGCTGCGATCGCGGCGACCACCGAGGCTGCTCCGTTGATACCCCAGGCCCAGGGGATGAGTCGTGGAGCGCTGGTCTCGAGGTAGGCGATCCCTTTGGGGAACATTGTTCCCATCAGGAACCCCACCGGGACCACCGAAACGGCCACCAGGGTCGCCCGCAGCCAAAGGGGCGCCCCCAGGGAGAGCCTGATCACTCCGGTCACCAGCAATGGTTGCACAGCGGCGACCACGGTGAGAAGGATCGCAGTCCCAAGCCAAGGGAGACGCTCAGACATGAGACTGCCGAAACCGGAGGCGACCAGTACCGAAGCCAGGACCACCGCCAGCGCGGTGGTGGGCCGCCCCAGGACCAGAATGTATCGTTGGAAGATCGGGATTTCGACCAGTAGAAAAGCAAGACCCAGCAATCCGAAATAACCCGCAGTCCAGCCCAATCCCGGTCCCCGGCGGGCCCTAATCGTCAGCGGCCCCAGGATGAGCAGGCCTGCAGCCAGAATCGAAAGCAAGAGCAGCGCCACCAACACGAAGTAGCCCGCACCTCCGAAGGGTTGCCAGGTGCGACCCAGGGTCGCCAGCACGTCGCCGGTCTGCTCGAAGGTGAAGTAGTGATGAAAGAACGGGTGATTGTCGGTGGGCGGAGCTATGTCGAAGGCGTAGGACTCGTAGAGGTCGCCTGGAGTGGACCGGGCCAGCAGAGGGGAGGCCAGCCGGAAATAGTCGTCTTCGGGAAGCCGGTTGAACCTGTTGGCGTCCCTCCCTTCGAGACCCGGGAACGCCACCAGGTCGAAGCGGAGTCTCTCGGCGAAGTCCCCTATTAGAGCTAGCTGATCTACTCCGAAACCGTCCGGCGAGACCAACACCACGATGTTGGAAAACCCGCGCAACGCCACCACCGACGAAGCGGGATCTCCTCCTTGGCGACGGATCGCCTCGCCGGCAAGGGCAACGGCCCGCATCCCCTCCGACGGCGGTGTTTGCAGCCAGCGGACCACGGCCAGGATCCCGCCGGGTCGCAGAGCCTCGAGATAGGCGGACATCGCCTCGAGCGTCAGGTTGTAGTCCTCGGCCAGGCTGTAGGCCCCCGAGGTCACCGGGCGAAATGGGGCGTCGAGGGCGAGATGGACGACATCGAAGGAAGCGTCTGCTCTCTCCACGAAAGTGCGAGGCTCTTCGACAACCACTTCGACCGCGCGGTGGCGGTACGCGGGGGCCGCCGATGACGCCTCCGCCACCAGCGGGTTGGGCTCTACCGCCGTCACATTCCCGGCTCCCGAAGCCAGCGCGGTGAGCACCGCCAGGCCCCCGCCGGCGTCGAGGACCAGCGTCTCCCCGCCCGGCTTCAGCTCGTAGGGCAGGGCGTGGAGGAGGTAGGGGACAAAGTCCGCCTGTTCGGGCTCGACCAGTGGGATCGGGCTTAGGTTGTCGCCGTCGACAGTCACTCCCTGCTGTGCGGGTGGAATGCCGCGATAGCTGAGGGAGAGCCCGGGCAGAGAGCGGATTCCATCGCTTTCGACGTGATCCACCCGAGACGCCGGAGTCCAGCCTGTCGAGAGCAGCGACGCGCCAGGGTATCTCAGCGCTGCGCTCAGCTCCTTGTAGGGCGAGAGCCGCAGTTCGATACTCTCCGAACCTGCGATCAGCAGCCCGGCTGTAGCAGCCACCAGGACTGCCACCGCGGGCAGGGCCTTCCGTCCGAACGAGCCCGCCGCGAGGAGGAAAGGAACCGCCACAGCGGCGACGCCCGCTGTGGCCACGATCGCCCCTTCGCCGCCTAGACGATCGATGGCGACCAGTGCCAGAGGTGCACCCAAACCTGCTCCCACCAGACTCGCGGCGTAGACCCGGTGCGCGGGCACACGACGTGGCTGGTCCCATCCTGCGAGAAGCGCCGTGATCAGTGCACCGGCAAAGAAGAACGGGGTGGCCAGGGCCAGATAGACGAGGGCGAGATAGAGGAGCTGTTGCCGGTCCCACGCGACGGTGAAAGAGTCGAAAGGCACCCGGTTGGCAACTAGATAACCACCGATGATGGCGGCAGCCTGCAGGGCGGCGAACGTGGCCCAGCGTCCCGGGCCTCCTCGTCCCAGACGTGGCCAGACGAAGATAAACGACCCGGCGGCACCGAACCCGAGCAGGGCGAGGCTCACCGCCACGAATGCAAAGTGATGAAACTGGGCCACCGCGAATATCCGGGTCAGGACCACTTCGAGCATCAAGACAGCCGCCGAGGACAGGGCGGTGCCGAGTAGCACCACGGATCCGGATCGTTCAGCCATTGCCGGCCGAAAGAACGTCATCGAGGAACGCCACAACCTCGTTCACCAACCGGTCACCGGCGATCAGAGCGAAGTCGTTGTGATCAGCCCCCTCTATCAAGGCAAAATGTTTCGGTCCGGGTGCCGCCTCGAATAGCGTTTCGCTCTGTCCGAGAGGAACGATGCTGTCGGCCGAGCCGGCGATGATCAGGGTCGGTGAGTCGATTTCGCTGACCGTTTCCAGGTTCGGATACCGGTCCCACAACATGAGGGACGTAGGCAGGAACGGGTAGTGCGTTGCTCCGATATCCCGAAGTGAGGTGAATGGCGAGCGCAACACCAGGGCGGTCGGAGGTTGGTGTCGGGCGAGCCCGAGGGCGACTCCGGCCCCGAGCGACTCGCCAAAGTAGGCGATTCGGCCCGGGTCGACGTCGGGACGGGTCTTCAGATAGGCAACAGCTGCACGGGCGTCGGAGGCCAGCCCAACCTCGGACGGTCTCCCGGGATTGCCGCCATAACCCCGGTAGTCGACAAGCAGCACGGCAAACCCACGCCCGGCCAGGGCTTCCGCGAGGGGAACGCGGTGCGCCCGGTTCCCGGCATTGCCGTTGAACACCACGACGGTCCCGCGGCTTTCCCCACCGGCGGCAGGCACGTACCAGGCCACCAGGGACAGCCCGTCCTCTGTTGCGTAGGTCACCTCCTCGATGTCGAGCAGAAAAGTGGCAGGGTCGGGAACGTCCTGTGTCGGGAAGTAGATCAGACGCCGCTGCGAGATCCATATCAGGCCGAGCGTGGCCAACACGGCCAGCGACACCACCGCAACCGCTTTCATAACGGCTCGCAAGGTCCAGGTTGCCCGCGTCGAGCGTGCGGATTCGTGGTCTGTGGCATGCTGTCTCGCATCGTACGACGAAATGAAACCGCCCTTCCGGCCCAACACGTCCTAGTTCCAGGCGAGCGAACCCACCGGTAGTCTCAGACGGATGCCCGGCCCATACGCGGCGCAGTCGACGGATAGAGACTCCCGGACGCTGCACAGACCCGAGACAAGGACCAGCGATGGCGACTCCGACGCCGTCGCTCACATCGTCCTCAAGGACGAACAGATGCGTGGCTACGTGGGCGGCGAACCAATCAAGGCCTTGTGCGGCAAGGTCTGGGTGCCTTCACGTGACTATCAGGGGTTACCCATCTGCCAGGCGTGCGTCGACGAACGGGACCGACGCCTTGCCGGTATGAAGAGGATGAACTGATCCGCAGCGACGTGTGAGTTTGACTCACACCCCCCATGTAGGTCGGATACATCTCGTCTTGCGACGAGGTCCAACCACTGAGGATGACCCGACCGAGAGGACAAAGGCCCAAACAGCCTCTTCAGCCTTCCGAAAACGGTCCTACGGCCCTAGCCGGAGCGATCGCCTCGATGGAAGATCAGGGGTAGGAGCCGACACGCCTCAGGAGGCCCCCGGTGAAGTACCGAATCGAACGGAACGTTCAAGGCGAGTGGATCATGACCGGCGTCTGGAAGCGAGGTCACGCTGTCCTCGCCGACCCGCTGCTCAACAAAGGGACCGCCTTCACATCCGAAGAGCGGGACCTCTTCGAGCTGGACGGCATGCTCCCCTATCAGGAGACCGATCGAGACCATCAGGTGCAGCGCGCCTACGAACACGTTCTCGACAAGGGCGACAACCCCTTGGAGAAGTATGTGGCCATGGCGAGTCTCCTCGACCGCAACGAAACACTCTTCTACCAGTTGCTCGCCACGAGAGTGGAAGAACTGCTCCCCATCGTCTACACGCCAACGGTCGGCCAAGCAGCGATCACCTTCAGCCACATTTTTCGACGTGGCCGTGGCCTGTGGATTACCCCCGATCACAAGGGGCGAATCTTCGAGGTGCTGGGCCACGCCCGCAATGAAGTGGTGAAGCTGATCGTCGTCACCGACAACGAACGCATTCTGAGTCTGGGTGACCAGGGAGTCGGAGGGATGGTGATCCCGGTCGGCAAACTCGCCCTCTACACCCTGGGTAGCGGGATACACCCCGTCTACACCCTCCCGATCAGCCTCGATGTAGGAACCGACAACGAGGACCTGTTAGCCGACGACCTCTACGTGGGCTGGCGACACCCCCGTCTCCGTGGTGAGGAGTATTACGAGCTTGTCGACGAATTCGTCGATGCAGTCAAACGCCGCTGGCCTCGCGCCGTTCTCCAATGGGAAGACTTCAAAAAGGCAAATGCCTTCACCCTCCTCGACCGCTACCGAAGAGCAGTGACGTCATTCAACGACGACATTCAGGGGACGGCCGCGGTGGTGGTCGCCGGGATCATCGCCTACTGCCGCGCTACTGGCACCAAACTGAGTGATCAGCGCGTGATGCTGGTCGGAGCCGGAGCCGCCGGGGTCGGAATCGGCCGCCAGCTTCACCACGAGCTCGAAGAGTCGGGTCTCGTAGGCGACGGCCTGAGAACGGCGATCGCCCTATTCGATTCTCGTGGCCTTGTCATCGACGATGGTTCGGATCTCGACGACCACAAACGTGACCTGGCATGGCCCGAAGAGGTGGCTGCTGCCGCGGGCCTCGACCGATCCTCCGATCTGGCTGCGGCGGTGCAGGCCATTCAACCGACCGTGCTGATCGGGACAACAGGCAAGGCGGGGGTCTTCACCGAGCCGATCATCCGTGGCCTGGTCAAGCACGTAGAAAACCCTTTGGTGATGGCACTGTCCAACCCGACCTCGAAGTCCGAGGCCGTACCGGACGACATCTTCAAATGGACCGACGGACGCGCCTACGTAGCGACCGGAAGCCCATTCGAACCGGTCGAATACGGAGGACGAACATTGGGAGTTAACCAATGCAACAACGTCTACGTGTTCCCCGGTGTTGGAATGGGTGCAATCGTGTCCGAAGCAACAGAGGTCACGGACTCGATGTTCGCCGCGGCAGCCCACGCTCTCGCCGAGCAGGTCGACAGCCCAACCCTGGCGGCGGGAATGCTGTATCCCCCTCTGACCGAGCTCCGGTCGATCAGCCGGTCCATTGCGGCGGCCGTGGCGAGAGAGGCTCGCGACTCCGGGGTCGGAACCGAGGCAACCGACGCCGAAATCGACGAACGGCTAGATCACGAGATCTGGAACCTCGACTATCCAACGTTGCGTCCCGCGTAACACCTCTCCCAATCCGCCGGCGTCGCGGTCCAATTATCTGGACTTTCGACCCTGTACAGGCCTAGCGCTTTGTCAGATCCTGGTTGATGGACCTACATGACCAAGGAGGGTCACATGAGAGCCGTACGTCTTCTCGAATGGAAGTCGGAGCCGAGACTGGTGGAGGTAGCGACCCACAACCCGGACCGGGCGGTGTCGTAGTCAAGATCGGAGGTGCAGGCGCATGCTACTCCGATATCCATCTCATGGACGAATTCGAAGAAGGCCTCCTGCCCTGGAGCCCACCATTCACTCTCGGTCATGAGAACGCCGGATGGATCCATGCCCTCGGAGAAGGTGTCAGAGGTCTGGAGGTCGGTCAGCCGGTTGCCGTGTACGGCCCGTGGGGCTGCGGCAAGTGTGTTCGCTGTCGGGTCGGATTGGAGACCATGTGCGAGAACCCGGCCGAGGCACCGATGCCCGCCGGCGGAGGTGGACTTGGCCTGGATAGCGGGATGGCCGAATACATGCTCATCCCCAGCTCACGCTTTGTCATTCCTCTGCCTGACGGCCTCGACCCTGTCCATGCCGCACCCCTGACCGACGCCGCCCTGACCCCTTATCACGCCATAAAGAGATCCCTTCCCAAACTGGGCCCGGATGCCACTGCGGTCGTGATCGGAGTAGGTGGCCTTGGTCACATGGGCGTACAGATCCTCAAAGCCATCACCGGAGCAAGCGTCATTGCCGTCGACACCCGCGAATCGGCCTTGGAGCTGGCCAAGAAGCAAGGTGCAGACCTCACGCTCGTGTCTGGTGATGACACCGTGGAGAAGATTCGCGAAGCGACCGGAGGTCGCGGGGCAGACGTCGTGCTCGATTTCGTTGGCGCCGACGCCACCCTGGCCATGGGAGCTGCCGCCGCTCGGCAGATGGGTGACCTGACCATCGTCGGAATTGCTGGAGGCACACTGCCTGTGTCCTTCTTCTCAATCCCGTACGAGGTCAGTGTCCAGACCACCTACTGGGGGTCACGCCCGGAACTGGTCGAGCTGCTAACCCTGGCCGCTCGGGGATTGATCGAGTCGATAATCACGACATACACCCTCGAAGAAGCCACTGACGTCTACAAGAAGCTCAAGGCTGGAGACATCGACGGCCGGGCAGTGATTGTTCCCAACGCCTCACCCTGAAAGGAATCCTTGATGTTCACAACCGAACAGGCAGCCGAAGCACTTTCAGCAGCTGGAATCGACATATCTGGAGAGGAATACGGCCTCGAAGAAGTACGCCAAGGCATGGACGTGGAGTTGGAGCACGGGACCAGATTCCCCGACCTCGACGTCACCTCCAATGACCCGGTCATCACGGTCAAGATCGCCCTCGCACACCTGAGGGAGTTCCCCGACTACTACGACCGGCTCGTGGTCATGGAAAGGGAGGGCGAAGCAGCCTGGGCCGTCCAGCACGACACCGACATGGGAATCGTCTGACCTAACTCACCGGTAGTCTCAGACGGATGCCCGGCCCATACGCTGCGCAGTCGACGGAGAGAGACTCCCGGACGCTGCACAAACCCGAGACAAGGACCAGCGATGGCGACTCCGACGCCGTGGCTCACATCGTCCCCAAGGATGACCAGATGCGTGGCTATGTCGGAGGCGAACCAATCAGAGCCTTGTGTGGCAAGGTCTGGGTGCCATCACGTGACTATCAGGGGTTGCCGATCTGCCAGGCGTGCGTCGACGAACGGGACCGACGCGTCGCCGGTATGAAGAGGATGAACTGATCCGCAGCGACGCGTGAGTTTGACTCACACCCACCATGTAGGTCAGATACAACGCTTCGACCAATACGAGAGGATCTCGCGATGACATCCGCTGCTGCGCGCGCTGTAGAAGCAACCAAAATCTATGGGGAAAGCGACACGACCGTTACCGCCATTGACCGGGTGTCGGTTGAGTTCGAGCAAGGCAACTACACGGCGATCATGGGTCCGAGTGGATCCGGTAAGTCCACGCTCATGCATTGCATGGCGGGACTCGACCACCTGACGTCAGGGCAAGCATTCATCGGCGATCAAGATCTCGGCGAGCTTGCGGACCGCGAGCTCACCGAGCTGCGACGTGACCGGGTGGGCTTCATCTTTCAGACCTTCAACCTGGTCCCGACCCTGACCGCTATCGAGAACATCACTCTGCCCATCGACATCGCCGGTCGTGACGCAGACGCCGAATGGCTCGACTCGGTCGTGAAGAACCTCGGGCTCGACGACCGACTCGCCCACAGGCCCGCCGAGCTGTCAGGTGGCCAACAACAGCGAGTGGCGGCTGCTCGAGCATTGGCAAGTCGACCGGAGATGATCTTCGCCGACGAGCCGAGCGGCAACCTCGACTCCGCCGCAAGTTCTGAGCTTCTCGGGCTTCTTCGCAGCGCTGTTCGCGAATATGGACAGACAATCGTGATGGTCACCCACGACCCGATCGCGGCCAGCTACGCCGACCGTGTCGTCTTTCTCCAGGACGGCCGCATTGTCGACGAGATGACAGGGCCGACGACCGAGAAGGTTCTAGACAGAATCAAGTCACTCGAGGTCTGAGATGCTGCGGGTCACCTTCAAGGGTCTCTGGGCTCACAAGCTGCGGCTGGGCCTGACCGCCCTCGCAGTCGTCCTCGGCGTTGGCTTCATCGCCGGCACCTTCATCTACACCGACACCATCGGCAAGGCATTCGATGGCATCTTCGATGACGCCTTCGAAGGGGTCGACATCGTGATCTCAGCCGATTCGGAGCTCCAGTTCGGAGAGGGCATTTATCTCCCTGAGGAGGAAGTCCTCGCCCTGGCTGACGTGGAGGGTGTCGAGCGGCTGGATCCGTTTCTTCAAGGCTTCGGAATCGTCGTCCTCGACAACGAAGGTGAGCCGGTCGGTGGCCAGGGTCCGCCCCAATTTGCCTTCAGCTTCATGGAGACGGACGGCGACGCCGGTGGCTTCCGCCTCCGCGAAGGCGACTACCCCCATGGCCCCGACCAAGTGGTGATCGATGCCGCAACTGTGGCCGCCAACAACTTTTCGCTGGGAGACAGTGTCTCGATCGTGTCGCCAACCGGACCGGCCACCTCCTACAGCCTCGTTGGGATTACCGGTTTTGGAGAGCAAGACAACCTCGGCGGCGCAACGTCTGCTTTGTTCGACCTTCCCACCCTGCAAACGATTCTCGAACGTGAGGAACAGCTAACGGGTGCCAGCATCCAGGTCGTACCGGGGGCCGACGTTGATGACGTCATCGCCCGACTCGAGCCGACGCTCCCCGAGGGAGCCCGGGCCATATCAGGCCAGACCGCGGCAGAGGAACAGGCCGGGGAGGTCCAGGAGGGACTGGCGTTCTTCAACACTTTCCTTCTCAGTTTTGGCTTTATTGCCTTATTCGTGGGCACGTTCACCATCGCCAACACATTTCGGATCATCGTGAGCCAGCGAACCAGGGAGCTGGCACTGCTGAGGGCACTCGGCGCCTCGGCACGGCAGGTGAACCGGATGGTGCTGATCGAGGCGGTCGTAATCGGTGTTGTTGCCTCCATCGTCGGCATCGTTGTCGGTCTTGGTCTCGCCCTGCTCCTCAAAGTCCTGCTCGAAGGTTTCGGCCTTTCGTTGCCATCGGCATCGCTGACTTTGCAGCCACGAACGATTGTCGTGGCGCTCATCGTCGGCATAGGGGTCACCGTGGTGTCTGCGATTCTCCCCGCCAGACGAGCATCACGGGTGGCACCGATGGCCGCCCTCCGCGCGGACCTGGTCGCTCCACGTCGCAAGGCGTTGACCAACCGCGCCATCATCGGCTCGATCGTCACCGCTTCCGGTCTCGTAGTGCTGCTCTTTGGTCTGTTCGTAAGCCCTGAGACGGGGCCAGATGCCATTGTGTATGTGGGCGTCGGCGCCGGGGTCACCTTCATCGGAGTGTCGCTGCTCAGTCCTCTTGTGGCTCGACCGGTGGCAAGGGTGATCGGCTGGCCGTTCACCAAGCTGTACCGCCTCCCCGGCAAGCTGGCCCAGGAGAATGCAATCCGCGCCCCACGGCGCACTTCGGCGACCGCAGCGGCATTGATGATCGGGGTGACTCTGGTGACCCTCGCCGCAGTGATGGCAGCGTCGATCCGGGGGGCGATCGATGAAATCATCGGAACCGGCATTGAAGCCGACGTCATCATCCGCTCGACCAGCGACTTCGACCCGACCGCGTCCTTCACTCCCGAGTTGGCGGCTCGGGCGGCTGAGGATGAAAGCGTCGACGAGGTGTCCCGGCAGCAGACCGGCTTCGCTCTGTTCAACGAGACCGAAGCGTTGGTTATCGGAATCGAGCCGAACTACCAGGACTTCTTCCCGCCCGACAGCACCGAAGGTGTGCTGATTCCAGGCCCTGGCGAGGTTGTCATAGAGAAGGGCATCTCCGAAGACAACCAACTCCCCCTCGGCTCGGATCTCGTGTTGACATTCGAAGCCACAGGAGTGAATGAATTCAAGGTCGTGGGCATTGCAACGGGCGATACATGGGCTGATGTCATTGCGCTGTCCCAAGCCGAATGGGTTGAGAACTATGAGGTCGAGTCGGACACGCAAGTCTTCGTTCGAGCTGCTCCCGGATTCACCCCGGAGGATGTCCAATCCAATCTGACAGTGCTGGCCGAAGATGTTCCCACGGCTCAAGTGCAGACATTCGACGAGCTCCAAAGCGACGTCGAACAGCAGATCAACCAGCTCTTGAATCTGATCACCGGGTTGTTGGCGCTGGCCGTGTTCATCGCCCTGATCGGGGTCACCAACACCATGACGCTCTCTGTATTCGAGAGGACACGTGAGATCGGCTTGTTGAGGGCTGTCGGGCTGAGCCGCCTGCAGACAAGGAGGATGATCCGCTCCGAAGCGTCGATCATCGCTGTTTTCGGAGCCGTGCTCGGCATCATGATTGGCCTGTTCTTTGCATGGGCGATCATCCAGGCCCTGGGCGAAGAAGGGTTCGATAGCTTCGTGATTCCCTTCGGCACGTTGGCGCTCTGGATCCTCGCCACCGGCGTGCTCGGAGTCGTCTTTGCGATCTTCCCCGCCTGGCGGGCATCACGTCTCGACGTCCTGGAGGCCATCGCCCACGAATAGTCCGGCTCACTCCAAGTCGGGATCCGAGGAGAACCTATATGCGGCATCCACTCTTTCGACGAGGCATCCCAGGGCTGCGCAGCGACAACCAGAATCAGACGACGGTGAACTCCACCAGTGGTGCCAGCTCGACCCACCGGGGCAGGATGTGATCGGCTTTGGCCTTCTCGTTGCCCCAACTCTCGGTGAGGATCCGGTGCAGAACGTCCGCTCGCTCACCCTCACTGGTTATCACTCGCGCCTCGGCCGTTATGTCCGCTTCCAGCCCACGCTTGAAGTGGATCGTGAACTGGGGGTTGGCTTTCATGTTGGCCAACCAGTCACGCTTGCGACCGGGATGACCCGTGATGTAGTAGCTCCCGTCAAGATGAGTGAAGTTGATCTCGATCCTGCGGTCGGCTCCGCTCTTCGCTCCGACCGTCGTGATGTCAACGACGCCGCCTCTGTCCAGCGCTGTTTCGACTTTTGTATCCATATGACTTCGAACCTGACCGTCGATCCCCGTATTCCTCGCCCGTCTAGGACACGACCTCGGCCGAAGACGGCTCCGTACCCGGCTCGGGTGCGGGCTCGAGGTGCTGGGGCGGGAGGAACTTCAGGACCAGGAACCCACCCAGGGCGGCGATCGCCACCGGGAGCCAAATCGCAACCCCCATGGCATCGACAAAACCCTGCCTTGATGCCAGCGCAAGTGCCTCACCGGCCTGTGCGGGCAGCTGGGAAGCCACCTGGAGGGCAGCGCCAATCGAATTGGAGGCGGCCCC
>Ga0255054_10000064_pt1 | contig 49293 bp, 48 predicted proteins | sample JV7_2_23_MG_FD_188634 | JGI IMG/M metagenome (GOLD analysis project Ga0255054, IMG submission 188634) | Seawater microbial communities from Jervis Inlet, British Columbia, Canada - JV7_2_23 | ecosystem: Environmental > Aquatic > Marine > Inlet | place: Canada: British Columbia | collected... | reverse complement strand
TGAATGAGACCCCATACTTCTTCAGGAAAGCGGCAGTCATGGCGATTCGTCCCGCCGAACTGGGAACCGCAAGGGAGATGAACTTGATGGACGATTGCAGAATCACAACCGGTCTGAGTGGGATCGGATAACCAACCGCAGCGAGCATGGCGGTTGCCTCGGGAAAGTAGACGAATTGCCCCATGATGAAGGCAGCGACGATGAAGGCCCATTCCGCGTCCTGGACCTCCTCCCAGACGGCGACAAAATCGATGTCCGACAGAAGTGAGATCAAGAAATAGACAGCGAACAGGGACACCGCCATCATCGCCAGGTTCTTTCCCTGAACCCTTCGGATCTGGACCTGCTCCTCGACTTCCGTGTCGGTGACCCTGGCTACTTCGTCATGCACCTCGCGAACGAACACCTTCGGCTTGGGAAGGGCTCGACGCTCCCTGGCACTCACTCCTGGAACTTGGATGTAGGGAAGTACCTCGGACAACACTTCCTCTCCAAACCCCTGGTGGGCACTCGCAACGGCTCTCTCCACGCCGAATAATCGGGCCATGGAGACAAGTAGCTCAACTATGTCGAGGGACAAAGCCGGTTCGAGAGCAGCGACAACTCCCGACCCAAAGTCACCAATCTGATGACCGTCCGCTGTCACTGTTATGGAAGCGCAGTTCAGACCGCCGTGGGAGATACGGCCGTTGTGAAGATCGGACACCGACCCCCAGATCGAGACAAGCTGGTCGTCCGTTACTCCTTCGGATTCCATCTCTGACAACCGCCGACCTGACCTGTCGACGGCAAGGATCGCCACATCATCCCCTCCCAGCCCCGCCGCCAGCACCAGAGGAACCGAGGCTCCGGTGCGTTCGGCCATCATGGTGACCAGTGCCTCATGCTCGACGCTCTGCATTCGAGTAAGAGCCATGGAAGGGGTGGTGTCCCGGTACCAGATGTATCGCCAGGTGCGGGAAAAGAACTGTGAGTCGGTGGCGTCACGACCGTACGCCTTGATCTCGACGCGTCCATGACCATCGCTCACGCCCACAAGTCGCCGCACTCCCCAGGATTGATCATCGTCGAGCGACAGGTCTGTTACATGTATTCCAAGACCGCTGAGGCCGGATGCGATAGATGCCATGTCAGGAAACCCACGTGGTGACCCGAACACCAACAATACGATGCCGGATGCAGCCGCCCCAAGCCCGAATGCACCGAGTGCGCTACTCGGAAGGCCAAGACCGAGACCAACCGCCGAAGCACCTACAACCAGAATCACGCCCCACCCGATGCGACGCATCGGTCTGGTGAGGTGGGGGGCCACCACAAGCAGCACCCCGGCGATGACAGCCACCCTGAACAGTGGAAACTGCGAGATCGGCTCCGCGAGCCCAAGCTCGGGAAGAAACCGTGGCCAAGTTCCACTAATCAGTCGAACCAGGGTTGTCACCAGAATCGCGATGGTGACGCCGACCAGGGCCACGTCCCGAACGGCATCCAACCGATGCCTCCACTGGACCAATACGGCCACAATCAGGCCGATGACATAGAGGAGGCCAAGGGCGTAGATCGCTGACAATGTCCCGGCCAGCCAATCCGGAACAGATCCGACAATCTCTGACACGGTGGCTTGGACATCATCGACTCTGTTGTATGCCCGCCACGACCACAAGAAGAGGAGAATCCCCAGCATCACCCCGGTGGCATCGGCAGCTCGACGCACCCGGGGTTGTTCCGTTGCGGCTATCAGATATCGACTGCGAGCCATGATCAGCTTTCTTCCGCAAGGTGCTCGTTGATCCAAACGGTCGCATCCTCATGGGCCTGTTTCACCGTCGACCCGACCCACTCATCGGAGGTGTACATGCCCTCAGAGCCGAGCAGCTCGGCCACGCCGGATGCACGAAGTTGGTCGTTGACTCGGGCGTCGGCGTACACAAGCACCAACCTGCTGTTCACCTCTATGAGGGAACTCGCATATCGGGCGAGCACGTCCATGAAGGTCGAGCCCAGATCGCTCTTGCCACGGAGTCGGATGATGACCACTGAATTGGTGGAAGTCGACACCACGTTGGGCAATTCCTCCTCAAAGAGAGAGGCTGAAGCGAAGAAGAGGCTTCCGTAAGGCTGGAGAACAATGGCCTCATTAGGACCAACCTCGGTCGGCGCTTCCACCTCTCGAAGACGACCGTCGTCACGAACGATCCACTTACGCACTGTGACCCGGTTCGACTGCTTGATCACGAAGAGAATCAACGAGATTCCAATGCCCACCAGAACGGCATTCTGGAGAGGGATGATCATGGTCAGAACAAAGGTGACGGCCATCACCACCGCCCCGGTGGTACCGGTGCGCCACACGGCTTTGATGTCGCCAGGCTTCACCGTTCGATAACCAACGATCATCAGAAGACCGGCCAAGGCGGGCATCGCGATGTATCCGACAAGATCACCAAGCACCAGGATGGAGATAGCCATCACGACACCAGCGATCAGCAACGCCGCTTTGGATCGAGCGCCCGCAGTCTTCACCAGCGAGCTTGCCGACATCGAGCCGCCCACCGGCATCCCCTGGAAGATGCCAGCGGCAATGTTGGCGGCGCCCTGGCCGACAAAGTCCTGTGACACGTCGGGATACTCGCCGTCGGGTTTGGGGAAGCTCGCCGAAATCCCCGCACCCTGCACAAGCCCTATGAATGCCAGAGAAGCGGCGGGCAGCAGAAGTGTGGGTATCAATCTCAGGTCGGGCCATACCGGAAAGGGCAAGGATCCCGGGATCTCGGCTACGGCTCGAAGTTGTTGGACGTCCCAACCAACAATGGGTACCACGATTGATGTCACGATGATTGCCACCACCATGCCCAGCGGACCAAGACGGGTCTTCTCGAGCACAATGATCAGGATGATCGTCACGGTCCCAATCACCATTGAGGGCCAATGGGCTTCTCCGAGGTTGAAGAGGAGGTTGAATGCCCTCACGACGCGGTTGGCGCCCTCGGCTTCATAACCGCTGAAGTTGTCCAGCTGTCCCAGGACGATGTTGACGCCGACGGCGTTGATGAATCCGACCATCACCGAATTCGACACCCAGCGGAGTAACGAGCCGAGCTTGAAGAGTCCGGCGACGAGCATGACAGCGCCAGTCAAGACGGCAAGGGTGAACAAGGCCCGCTCGGGGTCTTCGCCAGAGTGGACCGAAGGCACATCGGCAACGACTATCGCCATCGCCCCGGTGGCCTGAACCGCCATGAACGTGGCGCTGGTGAACAATGCCCCGGTAACGGTCCCCACCATGTAGCCGTACAACCCGAAGACCGGATTCACTCCGGCTAGAAGCCCACCAGCAAGACCATCCGGCACACTCTCGACACCGAGCACCAGACCCGCAACGGCGTCCTCGCGCAACGTCTTTCGGTTGTAGAACGAACGAAGCCAGGGTTTGAGTCGGTCCATGGAGAAGTATTGACTCTAGGACCTGCCGAGGGTCGGCCTCTATTTGAACAGGGCCTCGCTACCCCCCTGAGGCACCCAGCGCGATCAGTGCTTCGGGGCTCAAGAAGTCTTGAGCGATGAGAATGCCACCGGAGTCACGCATTGCGTTGCGGAATCCGATTGCCCACACATGCTCGACAACAAGCATCATCGCCGCTCCTCCGGCAGGAATGTCGTCGGCGATCGATGAGAGTGACTCCTCGTCGAGTCCGTACTCATACTCATCAAGGGCCGAAATGGCACCAGCCACGGCTCCGAGTTCGGCTCCTTCGGCGCCGCCGGCACCAAGCCCGATCAGGCCACCGACCCAGGCTCCGTAAACCATGGCTTCGTCGGCAGTCAGGTCGGACATCTCGGCGGCGAGAATGTCCCCGCTCTCGTCCTTGTAGACGCCGAGCATGTCTACAACCCTGATGGCGCCTGACTCACTTGCCGCGATCAGCTCGGAGAGGATGCTGCCATCCAACTGAGGGTCGGTGAACCCAACAACCAACATCTGGAGAGGTCCGATTTCTTCCACTTCTAACTCCTATCGATAGTTGTCTGGTTTTTAGCACTTCATCCCGAAGGGGAACAATCCGGTGGTGGACCGACGCCAGAGTCGGGCAAGGTTGTGTTAGTCGGTGTCGGCTTTCAAGAACGCGTGACCCTCGGCCAGTTGATCGTCGGTGAGGACCTCAGGCGAGTAGGCGGGCAGGCTATTCGGGCGCTCCCGGATCCACCACTAGGCGCTATCCGCCGCCTCGACCTCGGCCGCCAGACCGTCGAGATCACCTGCCACCGGGGAGTGACTCAGGATCTTCAAGCCAGCGAGAAGCTGCGAATGGGCTGTGGCTTGCTCCGGGCGGGCGACGACCCAAATTGGCACGTCGTCGCGGATCACCTCCTTGTAGCGAGCGAGAATTGCCCGGTGCTGGGGACGATCGAGGTCTAACTGGAAGACGATTCCATGGGCTGCCTCGACCACGGGACAGCCCTCAGCTTTGAGTATGGGGCAGAGCGTCTTCGCCGGCGGGCCGTGGCAAACAAGCACGTCGTGACCCAGTCGTTCCAGGAAGTCGGCGTCTGGAGGAATCCCCTCCGGTAGGTCGAAAAGGATGGGACTGTCTGGCTGGATGGACATCGGTCACCTCCTTGGGCCTCATTGGTACCTTCGGGCGGCACGAGACAAAAGAGGAAGAAGTCACCTTTGTGGCAACCGTCGCCCACAAGCTGCGACACTGAAATCCCGACTAGGGCAGAGGCACCAATCTGACCTCGATCCGCTGATTCGGATTAAACGCGATCCCGGCCAGGATCGTGACGTCGGTCGCCGTTAGCTCATTTATCAACTGGTAGCGCTCTCGGAGCTCAGCCACCGGCTGATCGGGATAGAGATAATTGGTGATGAGCGAGTCGGCGATGACGGGGTTGCCCAGTAGGTCGAGCTCCGTCCGCAACTGCTCCAGAGCAGTGGCGAATTGGATATCGGTAGGCCCGTTCTCGATCAGGTCGGCGAGGTCCGCGATCACCTCTTCCGACATGCGGCCAAGGTCGTGGGGGTCGCCGGTGGCGCTCACAAAGGCCTCGGCGAACGGATCAGGATCCCGCTGAAGATCAACGCCTGCAAATATCGAGTAGGAGGCTGACAGATCTTCTCGTATGCGATTTCGCAGCCGACTATTGACAATCAACTCTAGGAGACGAGCTGTGAGCCGGTCCTTCTGAGACGGTTCGAACGGGTTCGTGAACGACATTGCGATACGGCCCTGAGGGTCCTGACCCGCTTCGACTGTCGACACCTGCACCTCACGAGGCGGCAGAGGCTGGTTATCAACCCAACGCTCACGATCGGGGGCGCCCGGGAGGGTGCCGATGTATCGGGCAGCCAGGTCCGTCATCTCACCGATGTCAAAGTCTCCGACAAACGCAAAGGCGAAGTCCCCGGCGTTGGCAAAGCGCTCGCGGTAGACAGCCTCGGCAATGGCGACGTCGAAGTCAGCAAGTTGGTCGGCGGTCGGTATCACGAAGTATCGGGGATCGTCGCCGTAATAACCCCGATCGAGAGCCTCCTGAAACACGATGTCGGGCAGATCATCTCGCGACGCATTCAGAGTCGCCATCTCGTCGAGCACCGCCGTAACGGCAACGTCATCGACGCGAGGTGCCGTCATGTAAAGATGAGTCAGCTGGAAGAGGACCTCAGCATCGCCGACTCCCGCGCTGCCGGTGAGCCCTTCCCGGGTTTCTGAAATCCATGGGAACACATCCACGATCCTGTCGGCCAACAGCCGTTGCAGTGTTGGTACATCGGCCGGTCCGACGCCGCTCCTGGCAATGATGGCGGTGATCAAGAAGACCTCGGGGAGATCCTCTACCTCGATCTGGGACGTTCCTCCGAAGCTCTCGGCCGACATGAACACCGTCTCCTCGGCAATCTCGCTCTGCCAGAGAAAGACCGTCGCACCGTTCTCGAACCTCAGCGTCGTGTAGCCGAAGGTTCTGTCCACCTCGCGGGAGATCGGAGAAGTGGCATCCGGAGCTGCCATGAGAACCTCGACGTCGGAGTCGGTGTCCTCCCTGGCCACGATCTCTGCTGATGCAACCTCGTCGATGATCCCGAGAATGCGCTCTGAGTTGGGAACAACCGAATCGGAGTCATCGGGACCCACCGCCAGAATGACCGGTGCTGTGTCCGCATTCGAGCTCAGCGCTTCTTCGAGATCCGCTTTGGTCAGACGATCGAGTACTCCGGACTCGACACGAAACCTCTGCTCGGGGCTCATCAGGTGACCGCCGGCCAGGTGATACCCCACTATCTGGTCGGCATAGGCTGCATCCTGTCTCGACTCCTGCTGCTCGTGCAACTGTCCCGATGCTGCGGCAAATCGAGTCACCGCTCGATCGAACTCGGCGTCAGTGAAACCAAACTCGTCGAGCCGCTCGACCTCCACCAAGATAAGCCTGAGAGCCTCTTCGAGATCTGGCGGTCTCGCTTGGGCGTCGATTCCCTCCAGCAGGATCGCTCGCCCGTAATTCAGCTCCACCGCAGATGACCCAAGCAGGGGAGCGTCTCCTTTCAGGGCATCGTCGTTGAGGCGGTTTGCCAGGATGCTCAAGCCCATGGATAGCGCCACCGAAGATTGATATTGGCCCACGGTCTCCAGCCTCGAGGATTCGCTTGGCCAGAGGACCGTCACCGAGGCACTGGCTGCCTCCTGGTCCGCCAAGCTCGAGGCCCGGGATTCCAGTGGAGGCTCATAAGTCCCCGGAACGAAGGGTCGCGGGTTGCCCGGGGCATCGAGGTCGGCAAAAGCAGACCGGATACGATCCTCCATCTCGTCAACGTCGAAGTCGCCAACGGCCACCACTGCCATCAAATCAGGCCGATACCAGTCGTCGTAGAAGCGACGAAGCCGCTCTGGAGTGGTTGCTTCAATCGACTCGGCGGTTCCGATCGGCAGCTTTCCCTCATACACCGTGCCCGGAAGGACCAGTTGTTGAAAGGCCTCTCCGACGCGACCGCCGTACCCCTGCGCCCTCAGCCTCCACTCGTCGACGACTATTCCTCTCTCTTCGACTACATCTGTCTCGGTGAGCGTTGCCTCACCAGCCCATTCCCGCAGTACATCGATTCCGAGGGCGATCAAATCGTCGTCTGCAGACAATGAGAGCTCATAGACAGTCTCGTCGAATGACGTGTGGGCGTTGATATCGGGACCGAACCGGGGGCCAAACGACTCCAGGACCGCGATCAGCTCGTTTCGGGGGAACCGCTCCGTCCCGTTGAACATCATGTGCTCGAGGAAGTGGGCGGAGCCGGCCTGATCGTCATCCTCCTGTAGCGAGCCAACGTTGACCAGAAGTTTCAGCTCGACCCTTTCGCCGGGAGAATCGTTGAACCGGATGTAATAGGTCAGATCATTGTCGAGGGTTCCGAATCGCACGTCTGGATCGACGGGCAGTGACTCCTCCAGCGCCGGGTCCAGGGTTGCAGCGGTTGTCCCCACCGGCGTCGAAGAGCCTGGCTTTGGAAGAGTGGTGGTGCTGGGTACGGTCGAAGCCGTGCACGCGGTAATAGCCACCGCGAACAGGACGGTTATCGATCCTCTCAGTTTGATCCTCGAATTACGCTTCACGACTGGAGTTTGACCATACGACAATCAACCCTCGAATCGATTGGACTCTTTGTGTAGTTGGCCCGTTATGTATTTGATTTGTCGAAAGGAGAAGTGATGAGCCTCGGAATTGGACTACTTGGCGCCCAGTTGCGCCCAGGGGAAACTGATTGGTCTCGTGCGTATGAAGAGACCGTCAAGTTGGCAGTGGAGGCCGAACGACTTGGCCTCAGCTCGGTCTGGACGACGGAGCACCACTTCGTGGACGACGGATACATGCCCTCTCTCGCGGTGGTCAGTGGAGCGATAGCTGCTGCCACCTCTAGGATCGAGATTGGCACAGGTGTGATCCTCGCTCCGTTACATCATCCTCTGCGTCTTGCCGAAGACGCTGCCACGGTGAGCCTGCTGAGCGGCGGCCGTTTCACTCTGGGTCTGGGACTCGGATGGAGCGAGACAGAATTCGCCGGACTCGGAGCGAACCCGAGAACTCGGGGTGCGGCCATGGAGGAGATCCTGTCCATCCTTCCAAGGGCCTGGTCAGGAGAGCCGTTTCGCCACAAGGGGAAGATCTACGACCTACCAGAACTGGCGGTACGACCAAAGCCCTCGAAACACATTCAGATACTGATCGGCGGTGGCGCAGAACCCGCGATCCGCCGGGCTGCCCGTCTGGCTGACGGGATCTATGCCAACACTCCCCGCAACATCTTTCTCCAACAGTTGGATTGGATTCGTGATGAGTGTGACCGGGTGGGACGCGACCCGTCCGAACTACGAATAGTCCACTATTCGGTGATGCTCCCAGCCAACTCTGAGGCCGAAGCATTGGAGCGGTATACACAACATCTTTGGCAACTGATGTGGAAGTACTCTGACATGGAGGCGTCGGCAACCCGCCCGGGCCCGCCCCCTACGGCCCCAGAATTCACTGAGGAGAACCGAGACCAGCTCTTCGGGCGGGCAACGCTCGTTGGATCACCAGACCAGATCGTCTCCTCGCTGCTTGATCTCCGTCAAGCTGCCGGTGTTCCGGTGGAGTTCGTCGCCCGCAGCCACTTCCCGACTCTTGAATATTCAGACCAAGTGGAGCTCATGCAGACCCTTGCCGAAGAGGTGGCCGTACACATCTGAGCGGCCCTCAAGTTAGTCCGCCGTAGGTGATGTTGGTGAGGGCAGCCATTTCGCGATCGAAGGTTGTCAGGTCGTCGATGCACAGTTGATCGAGTCGAGTGTGCCCACATGCCCTCGCCAGCAGCGACATGAGCTCCGTACTTGCCCTGAAGAAGCGATTGAGTCGCTCGGCGGCTTCCTCCACCGGCAAACGCGCCCGTAAGTGGGGGCGCTGTGTGGCGATTCCAACCGGACAGTTGTTGGTTGCACAGGCACGCATACCCAAACAGCCGATCGCCTGCATCGCCGAGTTGGCAACAGCGACGGCATCAGCGCCGAGAGCCATGGCTTTGGCAAAATCGGCGGGGGTGCGCAGACCACCGGTCACGATGAGTGTGACGTCGTCGCGTCCTCGGACCTCGAGATGGCGTCGGGCCCTCGCCAGGGCGGGGATTGTGGGCACCGAGATGTTGTCCCGAAACAAGACCGGGGCCGCACCTGTTCCACCACCACGTCCGTCCAAGATGATGTAATCGACGCCGATCCGGAGAGCGGCATCCATGTCGTCCTCAATGTGCTGTGCCGACATCTTGACGCCGATCGGGATTCCGTCTGTCTTCACCTTGACCTCCTCGGCAAACCGGCGAAAGTCGTGCTCATTCTCGAAGTCCTCGAACCGGCTGGGCGAGATGGCATCCTCACCGGGCTGGAGGCCCCTGACGGCGGCTATCTCCGGCGTCACTTTCAGACCGGGGAGATGTCCCCCGGTGCCGGTCTTGGCACCTTGTCCGAGCTTGAAGTGGAAGGCTTGGGTCTTGGCGACTTTGTCGAAGCTGAACCCGAACTTCCCGGAGGCATATTCGTAGAAGTACCGCGAGTTGGCCTCCTGCTCCTCGGGGAGCATCCCTCCCTCTCCCGAGCAGATCCCTGTGCCGGCCAGTTCGGCGCCTTTCGACATTGCCACCTTGGCCTCGAAGGACAAAGAACCGAAACTCATATCAGACACAAACAGGGGGATATCCAGGGTCAACGGACGGTCGGCGTCGGGACCGATGACGACCTCCGTTGCCACGGGGACGTCGTCGAGCTGGGGCAGTCGAGCCAACTGCGCCGTCACCAATTGGATGTCGTCCCATTTTGGAAGCTCACTGAACGGAACGCCCATTGACCCGACGGGACCGTGATGGCCGAGATAGTCCAGCCCTTCATTACCAAGCCGACGGATCAGGGCCCGATGCGGTTCCTCGGGCGAGCCATGATGGTCCTGGTAGGCGCCCTGATAAGCGGAGCGATCATAGGGTTGGGGGTGGGATTCCTCCCACATCAGGATCTCTTCCTCGTCGACGAAGAGTGAACCGTCCTTGATCCACGATGAGAACTTGTTGAGCTTCTCGTCGTTCGTATAACTGCTCACTCCCGTCATGTAGACGTAATCCCATCCGTGGAGACTGCAGATGAGATCGTTCCCGGAGATATGACCGTCGGCGAGCATGGCGCCTCTGTGGAGACACCGGCCGTACATCACCGAGTGGTTGTCGTCCCATCTGACTATGACCAGGTCTATGTTGCCGACCAGGGCACCAATCGGCTTCCGATCCGGAACTTCGCTCCATTCAGCGATCTTGACGGGCTTCACATCAAACCTCCTATCAAAGAGACCAGGCTAGGTCCGTGTTGTACGCAGTAGCGCTGTATCACCGCTGAACCACGGGTTTCGTACATCCTGTTGCAGCCTTACGGTCGGCCCGGCCTGTGGATTGATTACCGGATTGCACCTGGATTGGGCGCCCTTGGTGGTGGGTGGGTGCGTATATTCGGGCTGGTAACGACCGAAAGGAATTAGATGTCGTTTTGGGACAGTCTTGTAGACCGTCTGCAAAGTTTTGGTGAGACGGTGATCGAGTGGGCCATCCTGTTGGGGATCGCTCTTGTGGTGTTGGTGGTTGGCCGTTGGATCATCGGACTGATACGCAAAGCAATCCAGAAGGTTCTCGACGCTAAAGCGTTGGATGGTATTTGGAAACGTTCCGGTGTGGCCAAAGCCTTGGCAGAGGGCGACCAGACGCCAGCGTCGATCGTTGCCACCATTGTCTACGCCTACCTGATGGTCGGGTTGTTGGTGGTGGTAACCCGGATTCTTGGACTGTTGGCCATCGAAGTGCTGCTGATACGGCTACTGGCGTGGATACCGCTGCTACTCATCGCAGCCGCCATTGTCATCATCGCTGCCGCCGCCGGCAGTTGGGTCGCTGGTCTGGTGAAACCCTTCGCCGACGAACAGAACGTCCCCTGGCTGACATATGTGGTTCACATCGGAGTGATCCTCTTCGGACTGTTGTTCGCCATGGACATCCTCCGGGTGAGTTTCGCCGAAGACGTCGTCAAGATCGTGATCGGCTCAACCATGATCGCCCTGGCCATCGCTTTCGGTGTCGGCGGGATAGACACCGCAAAGAAATGGTGGGCCAAATACGCCAGTCCCTCAGACACGGGATCCGATCACAGCTCGTCCAACTTCTAGCAAAACAGAGCGGGGTGACGAGTGCCACACACTCATCACCCCGCACTCTCCGCAATGTGGGGGGCCCATGATCTGATCGGTCGTCAGCGTCGTCTCACCCCTCTTGAGCCTGCTCCGCTACCACCCAGGAAGAACCCGGCACCGAGTAGGAACCCGGTGTCATACCAACCACCGTTGTTGTGGACCTCATAGATGCTCACGGTGTCTGAGAACAGGGAGATGATCCAGGTGATCGGGACGATGATTCCCTGCCATAGCCCTAACCAGAAACCCGCCAACTCTCCCTCCGCCGAAGGAACATCAACGGCCGGATTGGCTCCAGCGGCACATGCCGACAGGACGAGCAGCAGGACAATAGCAAGGAGGGCCCATTGCAGACTCTTGGACTTGGTTTTCGCCTTCACTGTGTTCTCCTCGTTGGAAGGTTGCTGTTTTCAGTTCAATTGAGGCTAAAGGGTGGGTATCGGTCGGTGACCAGCAAGGATGCGTAAGCCTGCACTCGAAGTACCCATCTCCCGACTCCGACCACATAGTCGAAGAGTGCCCGTGGGTAACGGCCGGTAAACAGCACAGCGAACCACGCAATGAAGATCGCGAAGATGGCGCCGACTGCCAGGACGGCGAGCACGATGTAGTGGGGGATGGCGAGCAGCCATTTCACCAAAGGCAGCCAACGATTGAGGTCTTGTTCGACATCGGGGTAGTCGATTTCGACATGCACCGACTGCTCATCGGTGGTCGAGGGATACTCATCGGTGAGCAGTGCCAGGTAGGCGCCGACTCGCATTATGAAACGAGCGAACTCTCGTCCAAAGTCGAACCACCAACGTGGATACCGCTGCCGAAACACGATCATCAGCATCGTCGCAGCAAAGAGTCCGGCGGCGATCCCCCCACCGCTCTCCGTGGCCTGAGTCACCACTTTGCCGGCCTCCGTGACGACCACAGTTGTCACGGTCGAGCCAGACGTTGCCGAGATCAGCGACACGATGATCAGGATCGGGATGGCCCAAATCAACCGGAAGAACGTCGAGAACCGGTCAAGTCTCTCCGGATAGTCGATGTCCAACCGGGCTGGGTACAACTCGGCCTCGGTAACCACGATATGCCTCCTTCGTTGTGACAACACATACCGGCCCCGACACTAGGGGTCACGGACCAACCGCTGTTGCCATAACCAGGTGAAATCCTGTGCGCTCCACGAGTGAGTGACCCCGTGAGCTGGCAAATGTGGCGACGAGTTTCTCGAGGTTGCGCTATGAACTGTCCTGAAGTGTTTCCGGCGTAGGAGTGTCGGCGATTACGTCTGGTAAGTCGGTTTCCACGTTTCGCAGGGGTCGGACGGCGAAGCCGGCCAGGGAGACGACTGTCAGACCCAGTCCCATGAGCACATACATGAAGCCAATTCCCCGTCCCGGGCCCGTGCCGATGACTTGTCCGATTGACCCGGCAAGCGCGCCGTCGTCGGCGAGAAGTGGCTCAAAGAAGCCGTCGGCGAGTGGGCCCGCGAGGATGTATGCGATCGGTGTCGCCATGGTGGCAATGACTCGACGCGTAGCGAACACTCTCCCCTGGTAGTCGGGAGCGACCTTGGTTTGCCACAATGTCTGGCTCGTGGCGCTGATGAGGGGGACAAGGGCCATCAGCCCCATCGTCCAGGCAGCGATCCATATCCCGGACGCCCGGAAGCCGGAGAGCGCAACGCACATACCGCCGACAGCCATCGACGCCAGCATGAACCGCATTCGATGTTTCGGCCCGACCCAACTGCTGGCCACGATGCTGCCCAGAAGCATCGCGATGCCCACCGTTGAGAACACCGACCCCACAACGGCTTCGGTGGTGAAAGAGAGGAGCAGCGGAAACACAAGGATGTTGTGAAATCCGAGGAGAAAATTGAGAATCGCAGCCAAAAACAGAAAGAGGAGAAGACCGATCCGCCCGGTGAGGTAGCGGAGACCATCAACGGTCTCACCGATAAACGATGTCCTCTCGTCCTCGGCTTCGCTCGGTTCTGGATCAGGGAACCGCACCACCAAAAGGGTCACAACGGCCACAACGAAGGTAGCCACGTCGATGATGAGGATGGCGCCCAACCCGATTGTTGCTATCAACAGCCCTGCCAACACCGGGGTCAGAACAAAACCGAGAGCCTGGTTGACGTTGGTGAGACCGTTCGCCCGGCTGAGCTGTTTCTTGGGAACCAGCAGAGTCACCGATGCCAGATAGGCCGGCACCTGAAAGGTCTCCCCAATCGCTCCCACCACCGAAGCCCCGACGATGTGCCACAGCTCGAGGTTCCCGGTGAGCCAGAGCACCGCCAGTGCCACTGACGAGATGCCGGCAAGAGTGTCGGCTCCGATCATGATCAGACGACGATCGAAACGGTCCACAAAAGTGCCGGCGAATGGTCCGATGATGATTGCTGGCACAGAAGCGGCGAGGATGACCATGGCCAGGGAGGTGACCGAATTCGTCTCGCCGAAGACCCAGAACGCCACACCGAAACGGGTCAGACCGGACCCGACCACCGAGACCAGTTGACCTCCCCAGACGACGAAGAAGGTGCGCATGCCCATGCGCCCCACAGCGACACTCACTGAACGCGACGGTACGTCATTCCGAGATCAAGATCACCGCGGCCAGTGCGAGGATCACCAGGTTGCCCATCACCACGGCGATCGTCTGCGTCCGAGAGGAGAGTCGATTTCCGGCAAACCCTCCGATGACGGCAAGCAGGGTCTGCCAGGAGAGGGATGCGAGGAAGGCTCCAAGAACGAATACGACCCCGGCGCCCGCAGTCAGGTCCGAGGCGACACCAAGACCGATGATCACGGCGGCGAAATAGACGACGGTGGTCGGATTGATGATGGTGAGTCCGAGGAATCGAACAAAGGTGCCGGCCAACTCGGATCGGTCGGGATAGGTGAATTCGGTTACCTCGGGCGAGGTTCGCGCCCTGCGGAGACCGATGACTGCAATGATCACGAGGACGATTGCACTGACGATTCGGAGCGAGTCTCCGACCGAGTCGACGGCCCTGGCTAGTGCCGCTCCTCCGAGGACGGCCAGTCCAGCGTAAGCCAGATCCGCGGTGGCCGCCCCTGCTCCGGCAGCGAAAGCGCATCGAAACCCACACTTGATACCCACCTGAACGATGAGGATCGCAATCGCACCGACCGGGATGGCGATCCCGTACCCGGCGACCACACCTGTGAGGAAGGGTTCCATGGATCGGCAAACCTAAACGTGTAAAGAGACCGGAGCCCGTCCTTCGGTGGACCTTGCCTGTGACCGAGCACCAACTCCACGCAGATTGTATGTCAGAAATAGGAAATGGACCTGCCTTCCTCCTGGCGTCGAGAAGGTGGCGAGGCCCAAAGATTCCTAACCGAGTTTCTGCTTCCGTGTTTAGCGTCGCCGGAAGCGTCCACGACGTTCCTTTGATGATAGCGCGATCCCGCACATACCGACTGCGGTTTGACAATGGTGCTCAAGTCGGGTTGTCGGGCTAGACGGAGACGCGAGTCGGGGACTCTTCGGTGGTTCCCATTTTCTCCGTCGGGCCAGGCCCTTGGTCCATAACGGTGGGGATCCGAACCCAGGAGAGAAGTCGTCCGGTCGAAGAGGCTCATCGACCGATGTAAGTTCTCTCGTATCAACGGAAATGGCTTGAGGGTCTGAATCCTTGGCAGGGACATGATGATTGAACTTGGTGAGTTTGGAATCTTCAGACGCGCTGGTGAGACAACTCCCGAGATCGCCCGAGAAGTGGAGCGGCTCGGATTCGGTGCTCTTTGGCTAGGCGGTTCACCGAGTGGCGACCTTCGGACCATCGAGATGCTGCTGGACGCCACGGATTCGATCCCCATAGCCACCGGGATCGTAAACATATGGCATGACGCTGCCGGCACTGTCGCCAACTCCTATCACCGTGTGAGCGAACGCCATCCGGGACGGTTCCTCCTCGGTGTCGGCATCGGGCACCCAGAGGCGACCTCTGAGTATCGCCGTCCATTTGCCACCATTCTCGATTACCTGGGCCAACTCGATGCAGCGGGCGTACCAAGGGAGAACCTCGTGCTTGCCGCTCTAGGCCCCAAGGTCTTGGCTGCCGCAGCCGACCACACCAGAGGCGCCCACCCGTATCTAACGACGCCTCGCCACACCCGGTTCGCTCGGGGGGTCATCGGCGACAGCCCGCTACTCGCCCCGGAGCAGACCGTGGTCGTCGAATCCGACCAGGAGCGGGCTCGTGAGATCGGTAGGACGATGGTCAGCCGATATCTCAGACTGGTGAACTATCGCAACAACCTGCTGAGGGAGGGATGGACCGAACCCGAACTGAGCGACGGTGGCAGCGATCACCTCGTCGATGAGCTGGTCTTGGCCGGCACTCCCCAGGAGATCGTCGAAGGCTTACGCCGGCATCTCACCGCCGGGGCCGACCACGTGTCGATCCAGACCTTGGGACCGGACCCTGTGTTCGGGTATCGAGCACTCGCCGAGATCCTCTTCCGCTCTAAGCCTCAATAGAGGGGCCGCACTCCCACGCAAAGACAGGGGTTTCGTCTGCGCGCTCGACTGGACTTGAACCCACACCCTTATGATCCGCGGTCAGAGAGATGCCGTCCCAACCGAGGCCGTCGCGACCCGATTCGCAGTGACCAGTTGACAAATCGGAGATACGGCGGGAAACCGGGATAATCCCAGTTGGCTGTCATTCAGAGAAGCGTGAACGCACCTTTATTGAGTGACACCCCATTTGGTGGGAGATGACCTCAGAGCTCACATTGCAGGAATCGTCTACAGGGTTCGTTGAGGAGGCGGAACCACGGTTGATGATTGTTACCCGAACCGGTCGATGATGGCTGCGATGATCTCGTCCGGGGCGTCCTCTTGGATGTAGTGCTTCGCTTCGGGGAGTTCCACCACTACTCGGTTGGGAAAGACCTCTTTCGAACGCTACGACCCCGAATGGGCATCAAATCCATCGCCCAGCGACGGACAGGCTGGCCCAGTCCGGGTGGCGTTTCGCCCGACCGAGCTTCGGACGGGATGAAAGCGCCCTAGAAGTGCTGAGTAGACGCTACGCCGCGGGCGAACTCACCGATGAGGAGTTCGATGCTAAACGCCGCAGACTCGAGGGTGGGTCGTCATGAGACGCCTCATCATCTTCACAGTGTTTGCAGCCGGGATGTTGCTGGCAATGCGAAAGATGGCCGAGGGAGGGGGCTTTGCCATGGGGGAGAGGTGTTCGGAGATGTGTGATCGGATGTTGGCCAACACGCCGGAGTCGTTTCCTCCCAATCGTATGATGGCCGACCTCGAAGCCCTCAAAGAGCGACCGCTCGCATCCTTGAGAAGCTGGAGGAACCTGAGGAGGTAGCCGGCCACAGGGATAGCGACTCCGTGGCGAAGACCGATTGGGCCGGACATTCACTTCGGGGCCGCTTGCGCCGCAGGGGCATCAGCCTTGTTTTGAGGATGAAGCCGTATACGAGTGGCTGCTATCCCATTCCCGCACATAACGGCACTTATGGGCGGCCGGATCGGGCGTCTTTCGGGCAGTCGCTGGCTATTTCCGTGGCCAATGGGAACCACAGTCCGGTATCTGCGCCTGCCTGTGAAATGTCGGTGGCACCGACAGAGAAGGTAGGTCTCGGGCGCGACGCGGCCTCGGTCATCATCCGCTAGTCGGTAGCCTCTCATCACCATGGGAGCAGGTCGGTCGGAAGGTATTCGCGAGACGATGCAGAGCTGGCGGCATGAGATTCACGCGTCCCCGGGCATTCGGTTCGCTGTCGAGGAGACGGCCGCCAGAGTCGCTTCGGTCTTGGACTCGGTAGGTGTTGAAGTAGCACAGGGTATTGGCGTGACTGGTGTCGTCGGTCTTTTGCGAAGAGGTTCGGCCGCTCGCGGAATAGGCCTACGTGCCGATATGGATGCCCTCCCTATCCAATCCACCAGCGACGTCCCATATCGGTCCCAAATCCATGGCCGACACCACGGTTGTGGTCATGACGGTCATACCGCGATGTTGCTCGGAGCAGCGGCGACTCTTGCCGACAGCGGCGCATTCGACGGGACGGTGCACTTCATTTTTCAGCCGAATGAGGAAGAGGGACACGGTGCCCAAGCCATGATCGATGATGGCCTCTTCGAGCGATGGCAGATCGATGAGGTATACGGCATGCACTGCGCCCCGAGCATCCCTGCCGGCCATTTCTCGATGCGATCGGGCCCAATGATGACCTTCGAGGACAACTTCGTCATCGAGTTGGACGGGCGCGGCGGCCATTCATCCGCTCCGCACATGGGCCACGATCCAATGGTTGCCGCAGCCCAGATTGTTTCAGCGTTGCAGACCGTGGTTTCCCGGTCGCTGAGCCCGCTGGAGTCGGGAGTCATCTCGGTAACGGAGTTGACCACGGACGGCTCGCGCAATGTGATCCCGTCGAGAGTGACGATTAAAGGAGACACTCGTGGTTTCAACGATGGCGTCCAGAGGATGATCGAAGCACGGATGGGCGATATTGTCGCCGGGATCAGCGCAGCCAGCGGGATTGGTCACTCGTTCGACTACAGCCACGAGTTTGTTGCCGTGGTCAACACGCCGGTTGAGACAGGTGCGGCTGTCCGGGCCGCGGTCGACGTTGTTGGAGACGAGGCCGTCGATGACGACTGTGAGCCGAGCACCGGCTCGGAGGATTTTGCGCGGATGCTCGCGCATCGTCCTGGTTGTTACGTGCTGATAGGCAATGGGGCCGACGGCTCCCACGGTCTGCCCTGGCACAACCCCGGCTTCGACTTCAACGACGACATCCTCGGCATCGGTGCCGACTACTGGACGACTTTGACGGAGAAGCGTCTCCCGATTTCGGGCTGATAGGCGGGAGGTTTCGTTATTCCATAGCCGCACATAATGCCGGTTATGGGCGGCTCGCAATGCCGGTTCGATAGTGTCGTGGACATGAGCCTTGAGATTCTGAGCGATGTGGATTTCTCCGCTTGGGAGGAGCCGGACCCGAGTTCGGAGCCGAGGGTGTTCTTTGAGTCTTGGCTTGACTTTCAGCGTCATGAGTTCGTTCGGAAGTTGCGTGATCTTTCTCAAGATCAGCTCGTTGCCTGGTCGATCCCTCCCGTCGAACTATCCGTGTTGGGCTTGGTTCGGCACATGACCCAGATGGAACATCACTATGTAGCTTGGGGATTCGGTGGAGGCGACTACCTGATGGTCTACGGGGAAGAGGACTATGCGGGTGGTTCGCTTGAGACTCTTGAGGAGGACCTTCACCTGTACTTTTTGGAAGTCGATAAGGCGAACCGGGCAATATCTGCAACGCCGTCCCTCGAATCCACCGGAGGGGGCACCGGACGAACGCTTCAGGCCACACTCGTCAAGATGGTCGATGAGTATGCACTTCACGCCGGTCAGGCTCACATGCTCAGATTCGCAGCCCTCGGCGAGATGATCCGATAGCAGCCGCACATAATGCGCTCTTATGCGTGGCTGGAGTTCCCCCCTCTGGCCGGACATGATTGTTATGCGGATGTGTTGATGGTCTGATAGTGACGTTGTGTGCTGTGGAGATCGGCCGCCGATTGATGGTGGCTAGGCGTAGCCTGAGTGTCTCTGCGACCTAACAGCCCTGCCTAATGGAATATCCGACGGGAACTGTCACCTTTCTCTTCACCGATGTTGAGGGTTCGACCCAGTTGTTGCATGAGTTGGGCGAACAGTATTCGGACACGCTTGACGCTCATTCCAAAATCATCGCGTCCCGTGTTGTTGCGGCAGGTGGCCTCGTTGTGAACACCGAAGGCGACGCGTTCTTTTGTGTGTTCTCCAACGCCGTTGATGCAGTGACAGCTGCAGTTGGGATTCAGCGGGATATTTTCGATTACGTCTGGCCGGCGAGTGGGGAGTTTCGTGTCCGGATGGGCATCCACACTGGCGAGGGAACTCTGGGAGCTCGCGATTACGTGGGAGTGGACGTGCATCGAGCGGCTCGGATCTCTGCTGCTGGTCACGGCGGCCAGGTTCTGGTGTCGGCTGAGACGTTTGCCCTAGTCGGCCGGAGGCTTTCCAGCGGTGTGTCCATGCGTGATCTGGGTGACCATCGTCTGAAGGATCTTCCACAAGCCGAGCATCTGTTTCAGATTGTGATCTCCGGGTTGGATGATGACTTCCCGGCGCTGACATCAGAGTCGGGACGGCCCCATAACCTTCCAGCAACGCTGAACGCTTTTGTCGGCCGTTCACAGGAGCTGATCATGATCAGCGAACGCCTCAGTGACTCTCGGCTGATCACACTGGTCGGACCGGGTGGCACCGGGAAGACCAGGTTGGCCATTGAAGTTGGAACCAGGGCGCTCGACAGATTTACGGATGGGGTTTGGTTTGCCCAGTTCGCATCAATATCTGACTTTGAAGGTGTGCAGCATTCGCTCGCTGCGGCCCTCCGATTGAGGGAACGACCCGGCACGGCGCTGGTGGACACGATCTCTGATCATCTGGCTCGGAAGTCGGTGTTGATTGTCTTCGACAACTGCGAGCACCTTCTTGGAGCCTGTGCGGAGCTTGCTGACCGTCTGCTGATGGCATGTCCCGATGTTCGCATTCTGGCGACCAGCCGCCAGGCGCTTGGAGTGGCGGGTGAGGTCGTTCATCAAGTTCCAGGGCTTACCGTTCCGAGCGACGGGATGTCCAAAGAGGATTTCATGGCATCTGAGGCAGTGGAACTGTTCGTTGATAGAGCGAGGGAGCGAAAGGGAGACTTCTCTCTCACAGTCGAGACTTCAGCGGCTGTCGTCCAAATATGTCGCCGTCTTGATGGCATCCCACTGGCGATAGAACTAGCGGCGGCTCGGGTAACCGTCTTGGGAGTCGGACAAATCGCTGATCGGCTCGATGACCGGTTCCGATTGCTAACCGCTGGGAAGGCTGTCGATCTTCCCCACCATCGGACGCTGCAACTCGCGATGGATTGGAGCTACGACTTACTTGATGCCGATGAAGCGACACTTTTCCGATGGCTCTCGGTTTTCGCCGGGGGTTTTTCTTTCGAAGCTGTCGAGTCGGTGTGCTCCACCGATGCTATGCCCGAGTCTGCAGTTCTTGATCTATTGCAAAGTCTCATCGAGAAATCCCTAGTGGTCGTGGATGATCACCAAGGATCAGCCCGATATCGGTTGCTTGAAACCGTACGCGTGTATGCCGGAGAGAAATTGGCTGGGTCCGGTGAGAAGGAAGCGGCATCACACAGTCATGGGAGTTATTACCTGCGTCTAGTTGAAGAGGCCGAACCCGTGCTGCAAGGTTCGGGTGACAGTTCGTCACAAGCAAGGGAACTCGACCGTCTCGGGCTCGATCACGGGAACTTCCGCGCGGCGATGAAGGAGCTCCTACATTCCGAACCCGACGTTGTTGGCAGACTTGCGGCAGCCCTATGGCGTTACTGGGAGGTTCGCGGGTATCTGAACGAAGGCAGCGAATGGCTAAAACGAGTTCTTGAAGCTGGGGAAGACCTAGCGCCTGAAGTCCGCGCGAAAGCTCTAGCTGGTGCAGGAAAACTCGCCTGGCGTCGGGGCGCCTTCGAAGAAGCAGAGCCACTATTTCGCGAAAGCCTCCAACTGTGGCGCGCAGTTCACGACCGGGCCGGAGAAGCCAACGCCCTCCATGGTCTAGCAAGAGCAGCGCTCAATCTAGGCGACCAGGAGGAGGCGCAATTGTGGGGAGAGCAGAGCCTGACGATCCAGACCGAACTCAAAAGCAAGCAAGGCATCGCCACCGCGATTAACACACTCGGTGAAGTCGCTCGATTCAGAGGCGATCTCCAACAAGCACAAGACAGGTATACAGAGAGCCTGGACATCTATGAAGAGATCGGAGACACAGCGGCCTTCATCACGGTCAAACACAACCTCGGATACACCGCCCTGGGCCAAGGCGACATCGAGCAAGCCGAGGCCAGATTCCTCGAAGCGTTGACTATCGCGCGAGACCTCCAAGATCATCTCGGTATCTTCTCGATGCTCGGAGGCCTTGCCGCAGTAGCGGTTACACAAGGAGAAGCCGAGCGAGCTGCAACGTTGTTTGGTGCTGCTAATGCAGTCGCCACAGATGGATATGCAGGCGATCGAGTGGATCAAATCGAGGTCCAACGCAATCTGGACGCAACCAAGGCAGCTCTCGAACCGGCGCCATTCCACCGTGCCTGGCTGACCGGTGAAGAAATGGAACGCGGAGCAGCCATCTCCTATGCGTTGGACCCTAAGCCGACCTCCGCTAGCCGCACATAACGCGCTCTTCTTCTGTATCCGTGGGTGGTTTGGGGAGGGTTGACACGGGTTGGACCCTGTCTGCTGTTGGGTTTGTGGCTGTCGAGAGGCTCGAAACTACGGGGAGCAGAACAGGGTGTATAACAGCAGAGTATGGGAGTGTGGGGACGGAGTTGTCGGTCGCTGTTGTCGAAATTGTCCACATAAACAACAAAGCCGGTCGAAGCCATCGACACCTACCTCGATCACGACCCGTTTCAAGGCCTGATCGAATCGAGAAACACCTAAATCCGGTTGCTCACCAGGATCGCGTTCGGTTCCACAGGCCTCCACCCCTACTCCTAATGCCCTCGCACTGTTAGCTCTCAGCAGCCTCTTAACCACAACTCCCGGGCCGAACCTGACCCACGGATACAGCACAAGAGCGACATAACGGCACTTATGGGCGGCTGATCACGGCCTCGCGAGAACTGCAAACTATTTGCCGGTTATGTGGACGGATTCGAGACTGATCTCTCCCTCTGCGTCGAACTTCTGTGACCAGAAGCCACTGATTTGGTTGCGCAAGGGAACAACCAAAGGCGGCGAACCGTCTTGAACAGGAGATTCTCTAGCGCGCCCGGCAGGACTTGAACCCACAACCTTCTGATCCGTAGTCAGACGCTCTATCCAGTTGAGCTACGAGCGCAGGGGAAGCCAAAAGGATAACCGGCAGCCCCCACCTGTCCGAAGTCCACCACAGTGGGGGTACGGTGGCTGAACAGACAAGGGAGCCCAAGCTGACACTCGAATCCGTAGCCGATCGCTACTGGAAGACCTACGCCGAATACTCGCCGACGGTCGCCACCGCCAGAGGCGAACACGACTTTGACGACCAGTTACGACGTTTCGACGACGCCTGGCTGGACGATATGGGATCTAGGTTTCGCTCACTCGCTGATGAGGCTGGCCACATCGATCAGAGTGCTCTCTCGACACAGGATCGGATTTCCGTCCAGCTTCTCATCCACGAGTGCGGGGTATGGAGCACCGACATCGAGCATCGGTTTCTGGTGGGAACCGTCGACCCTTACCTCGGCCCCCACACCCGTCTCCTCTCGGACACCCGAGAGAACACTGTCACCACAACAGACCAAGCAGAGGCCCTCCTCGGGCGTTATTCGAAGATCGACGATTACCTGAGGGACGCTCTACGTTTCCATCGAGTCAACGCAGATAATGGAATGACACCAGCCCGGGCCTCCGTCGACCGCGTAGTGGGTCAGCTCGACGGGTATCTCGCATCCGATCTCTCCAACGACCCCTTCCTTCAGTTGAAACTGCCCGAGGGAGCCAACGCCGACTTCTGGTTGGAGAGGGCGACAGATCTGGTCAACTCGATCATCAGACCGGCCTTTGTCGAGTATCGGGCTGGTCTTCTCGAACACATGGCGCCCATAGCCCGCCCCGACGACAAATGCGGTCTGGTGTGGATGACAAATGGCGAAGAGATCTACGCCAGCCTCATCCACAAGTACACCCAACTCGACACGTCAGCCCAAGTGATCCACGATTTGGGCCGCGAGTGGGCCACCGAGATCAACGCCGCAGAGTGGGTGGAGATCGGACAGGAGGCACTTGGCCTGGGAACCATGGAAGAAGTGTTCGAGCGGCTTCACTCCGACCCGTCACTGCGATTCAATTCCGAAGACGAGATGCTGGATCACGCCCGCGGTGCGATCGATCGCGCCTGGAACGCCGTCGACGATTGGTTTGGCGCCCGGCCCGACACACCGTGCACGGTGGTCCCCGTGCCGGCAGGCCAAGCACCGGCGATGCCTCCGGCCTACTACATGCAGCCACCTGTCGACGGGTCACGACCCGGCACCTACTTCCTCAACACCTACAAACCCGAGGAGCGCGACCTCTTCGAGTACGAGTCGATTCACTTCCACGAGGCGATCCCCGGTCACCACTTCGACCGCTCATTGGCGGCGGAACTCGATGGGATCCCAACCTTCCGGCGTTATGCCCAGGTGTACGCCCACACCGAGGGTTGGGGCCTCTACTCGGAGCGTCTTGCCGACGAGATGGGTCTCTACTCGTCAGCCACCGACAGGCTCGGAATGGTCAGCGCCGACGCCTGGCGAGCCGGACGTTTGGTTGTCGACACCGGGATGCACGTGCTGGGATGGAGCCGCCGCCAGGCCATCGAGTTTCTTAGGAAATGGACCCCCATCGGACTGCTCACCATCGAACAGGAGGTGGACCGATACATCGGGATGCCAGGTCAGGCCCTCTCCTACAAGATGGGCCAGATCGAGATCATGCGTCTTCGTCGTGATGCCGAGCAGCGTTTGGGTAACGTCTTCGACATCAAGGGCTTCCACGACACCATGCTCACCAACGGCGCAATGCCCCTCCCGCTGCTCGCCGATGCCGTCAACGACTGGATCGAATCGCTGGCCTGAATGGCACCTCGAATATGGTCTCTTGCGCGAAGAGAAGACGCGCCTCGCCCCGATTCAGTCCTCGAACGGGACCGGCATCAGCTCGAAGATCTCGATGGAGTAGTTGCCCGCGCCTTCACTGAGGTAAGGGTGACCATCGGTCAGGGCGCTGGCATGCTCCAGACTGTCTGCCTCGACGATCGAGTAGCCGGTGAGACCGATCCCGGGGCCGGTTGATCCATCGTCCACAATTGAGCCACCTGGTCCGAAAGGCGTACCGACGTCGGTCAGTGCCGGACCGACCTTTTCCATCCAAACGCCCCATTTGGCCATCACGGCAGCGCCTTCCTCTTCGGTCATGTCGGCCATGTCGGTGGCGTCGCCCTTGTAGATCATCATGAATCTTGACATTCTGCGCTCCTTCTCGTCCTATTTTAGTGATCACTATATCACATGAGCACCCGTGAGTTTCAATTTCCACTAAAATAGGGCTCCGATGGACACACTTCAGTTGGTTGCCGAGCCGCGACGCCGTGAGATCCTCGGTCTCGTCTGGGACGAGGAGATGGCGGCGAGTGACATCGCCAGTCGCTTTGATGTGACGTTTGGGGCTGTTTCTCAGCATCTGGCTGTGTTGCGGGAGGCGAGCCTCGTGACAGTTCGCAAGGACGGCAATCGCCGGCTCTACCGGGCCAACCAGGATGCACTTGCGCCTTACAAGGGGATCCTCGAGTCGATGTGGAGCGACACCCTTCAACATCTGGCCGAAACAATCGAGAACGCTGAGTCCGACAAATGAAGGACATCGTTCTCAAACAGCGGATAGAGGCCTCCCCCTCGACGGTGTATCGGTATCTCACCGAATCCGAGCAGTGGTCGCTGTGGCAGGGCGCGTCGGCATCCCTCGATGCGAACAAAGGCGGGATCTTCTCGATGGTGATGGGCAACGGAATGAACGCCCGAGGCCAATTCGTCGAGTTGGTGCCCGACAAGCGGGTGGTGTTCACATGGGGATGGGTCGACCGGCCCGGGATTCCACCCGGATCCACGACCGTGGACATCGAGCTGAGCGAGGATGCTGACGGGACCCTGCTCGTTCTCACCCACCGCGAAGTGCCCGGCGATGAGAGCGCCATGCAAGAGATGGGTTGGACCCATTACCTACCCCGCCTCGCGGCCGTGGCCGCCGGCGAGGATCCCGGTCCCGACGCCGGGCCTGGCGGCTGAACCAAAGGCCCGCCAAACGACAGGGACCACCTTGGCGGAGAGGGAGGGATTTGAACCCTCGAAGAAGCTATAAACCCCTTACTCGCTTAGCAGGCGAGCGCCTTCGACCGCTCGGCCACCTCTCCAAGTTTCGGTTGTGACGGTACCTGCGGAGGGGGTGGGATTCGAACCCACGAGACCCAAACGAGCCCAACGGTTTTCAAGACCGTCGCCTTAGACCACTCGGCCACCCCTCCGGGGGCCGTCACATTCTCGCGGTAAACGTCATGCGTTTGCACACACCGCGACCGAGACCCAATTTGTGCACACGCTGAGCGGCGGAGGGGGTGGGATTCGAACCCACGAGGAAGCGTCAGCCCCCTACGGCATTTCGAGTGCCGCGCACTAGACCAGACTATGCGACCCCTCCGAGAACGGCGCCGGAGCGCCGTCCCGGTAAGTCATAGGTTGTAGGCCGCAGGTCAACGGGTCGGCGCCCGACCCTATGGTCGGGATGACCTATCCACTACGACTCGCGGAGGGAGAGGGATTCGAACCCTCGAGGGAGCGTAAACCCCCAACGGCATTTCCAGTGCCGCGCACTAGACCAGACTATGCGATCCCTCCGGGCACCTGTCTGAAAGACAGATTCCGTCCTGACCAACGGGATGAGGAAGGATAATGGCCACAAGTGACTGAGCCCATATCGACAACCAACTACGAGCCCCCGATGCGAGTAGCCCTGGAAGCCGCCGAGGCGGCGGCCGAGGGTGGTGACGTGCCGGTGGGAGCAGTTCTTCTCGACGATTCGCTGGAAGTGGTGGCGGTCGACCGCAATCGACGTGAGCAACTCCGGGACCCGACCGCCCATGCAGAGATGCTGGTGTTGTCAACCCGATCGCGAGAGATCGGCGACTGGCGGCTGACCGGTCACACGCTGGTGGTGACCCTGGAACCGTGTCCGATGTGCGCCGGAGCTGCGGTCTGGGCCAGACTGGACCGCATCGTCTACGGGGCGAGCGACCCCAAAGCCGGCGCGGCCTGGTCCCTTTACAACATCCCGCAGGACCGACGTCTCAACCACCGCATCGAACTCGTCGAAGGCGTCCTCGTCGATGTGTGCAGTCGATTACTCGAGAGATTCTTCGCCGACAAACGCTGAGCCGGCAACCATTCGTCGGTCCCACATCCCATAGACAACTGCTCCAACGATCAACGTCAAACCGACCGACGCGAATGCCACCAGATAGTCGAACCCAACTATCAAGAACCCGACCGCCGGGGCGCCGAGCAGCAAGGCTATGTCAAACAGCGAAGTGAACACAGTCATCGCCGATCCTCGCTCCGAGATCCGAGCACGGTTGACTACCTCGCTGGAGAGCAGGGGGAATACCGCACCGTGAGCGGTACCGGTGACAATGGCGGCGAGCATCAGCGAGACTTCCGACCCGGCCAATGCCATGATTCCAAGACCCATCCCGTAGGCGGCAATCGAGCCCACCAGGAGAGGCCGATGAGGTATTCGGTCGTAGAACTGGCCCCCCGCGATCCGGGTTAGCGCTGCGGCGATTCCGTATGCCGCGAAAAAGGCCCCGGCGGTCCCGATCTGACGCTCGTCGACATAGGTGCGGGTAAAAGTGAACAGTGATTCGATTCCGACGGCAAAAAGCAGCGCAACAAACCACAGCGGGAGCATGTTCCTCTGAACCAGCGGCGCCCAGAAACTACGTCGTGGCTGACGACCTCGCACCGGAAGTGTCGGAAGGGTTCTGACTATAAGCCACGAGACAAACCCGATGACCCCCGCCAGCACGAACAACCCATCGAAGCCAAATCTGTCAATGACAACGTCCCCGATGTATCCGCCAATGGCGATCGGGATCAGACCGGACAAGCCGAATATGGCGAGGCCCTGTGTGCGGCGCTCCACGGGGATCGAGTCGGCTCCGTAGGTGAGCATCGCAGTGAACAACGTTATCTGGACAACCCTCCATGCGAGAAACAGCACCCACAGATACGGACCCCAAACATCTGCCGTGACCAAACTGAAGATCACGGCCACGTTGACGAGACCTCCAACGAGAAGGATCGTTCTCCGGTGAGTCAGGTCGAGGAGACGGCCCATTGCTGGACGGAGTAGCAGCGAAACCGCCGCCGAGGCGGCGTAGAGCACTCCAATCAGGGCCTCGGTAGCCCCAAGATCGGATAGATGTCCCGGGAGATGGATCATCAGCGCAAACGGAATCTCCTGAAGGAGAGCAGCCGTGAGGAGCCGGGAAAAGTTGGGACCGAAACGATGAGCTGACATGCGAACTCGTCAAGGTAACACCGACCGGATTCCATCCTCACCTCGCCGTAGCTGCAAGGCGTCTGTAGCCTTCCGGGTGATCGTGTAGGTGGGGCGCTAGGGGTGCCCTGAACCCGAAACCCTCTTCATGCGGGACCGAATCCCCCGTCCGAGGGGCACGACACGCCGGGGCGTACCGCCCGGATGCCGGACACGCGGTGTTGACGGCTGGGTCCTGCGCGGCGGAACACCATGAATCGGGTCAGGTCCGGAAGGAAGCAGCCCTAAGTGGATCGTTCCGGGTGCCGCAGGGTCACCTGGTTTGAGCCGGCGGCCGGTGTCAACGGTGTTCACCGTGTCTCGACGACGGGGTCACGATCACTCTGGTTTACGCAACCTCACGCCATAGACGAAGCCGAAGACGCCGTTGCGCCAGTGCGTCTCGTAGTCGAGTCGACGCCCGGCGAACAGCCTCTCGGGGGGCGGAAGGGTGTCGAGACTCTTGTGGAGGTACCAATACTCCTTGGGGGCACGAGCAAAGACCAGCCCAACCAGAGGTAGCATGATGGCGGTTCCCATGCGGTGGATGAAACGCAGGATCGGGTTGATAGGACGGCTCAGACCAATCACCACTGCCGCTGCTCCCGGCTTCAGGACTCGATGCATCTCGTCGAGAGTGACATCGACCGATGTCAGATTGCGAAATACATAGGCACTGAACACAGCATCAAAGCTGGCATCACGGAACGGCAGCGCCTCCCCGACGGCACCGGCTTTCGCCACCACGGGGCTCAGAGCCAGCATCTCGATGACCGGGTCGATTCCGATAACCGTACGGTCCTCGAAATCGGTATCACCGGTGCCACAGCCAAGGTCGAGCACTGACCCCTGGCTGAGTTGACGAATACCGAAAGCCCTCCACTTCCTCTCCTGGCCAAACGAAAGGACCCGATTCACTCGGTCGTACTGTGCGGCGATCTTGGCAAAGATCGGGTCGGAGACCTCGCTCACGGTTCGATGCTGTCGAACCCGGTGTAGGGACGGAGCGCCTCTGGGATCACGACCGAACCATCGGGCTGCTGGTGATTCTCCAGAATCGCGAGGATCGTTCGACCCACGGCGCACGCGGTGCCGTTCAGCGTGTGAACAATCCGGTTTCCCTTCTCACCCCTGGCTCGAATCTTGAGTCGCCTAGCCTGAAAATCCGTCGTGTTCGAGCACGAGGTGATCTCTCGGTAGTTCTGCTCTCCCGGAAACCAGGCCTCGATGTCGTACTTCTTGGCAGCCGACGCTCCCAGGTCGCCGGCAGCAACGTTGACGACGCGATACGGAACGTCGAGTTGGCGCACCAGTGACTCCTCGACTTCGAGCAACCGGTCATGCTCCTCGACAGAATCTTCAGGCTCGATGAAGACAAACATCTCCACCTTGTCGAACTGATGAACCCTGAAGATGCCGGCTGTGTCCTTCCCATATGTTCCCGCCTCTCTCCTGAAACAGGTGGAAAATCCTGCGTATCGGACCGGAAGGTCATCCCCGTCGAGGATCTCGTCACCGTGGTACGCCGCCATCGACACCTCCGAGGTTCCCACCAGGAAAAGCTCGTCTTTGGGGATGTCGTAGACCTGTTCGCGGGCCTCAGGGAAGAATCCGGTGCCTTCAAGAGCGTGCTCACGAACGAGGACGGGAGGGATCATCGGGGTAAACCCGGCCTCGGAGAGATTGTCCATGGCCCAGCGCACTAGCGAGAGCTCGAGAAGCGCACCCTTGCCCTTCAAGTAGCCAAACCGACTCCCCGAGACTTTGGAAGCGCGAGCGGTATCGATGATGTCGAGCGCCTCGCCGAGCGACGCATGGTCGGCTCCCTCGGTGGCGGCATCGCCGATCCGCTTGATCTCGACACCGTCCTCTTCGGTGAAGCCATCGGCTGCGGAGGGGTCGACCAAATTGGGAACTTCGAGAAAGGCGGTCCTGAAGCCTGCCGCTAGCTCGTCGGCTCTCCCCGCCGCATCCTTTTGGGCAGCCGCCAGACCGGAGACCTCTTCGATGGCAGTCTGCTTGGCGTCGCCATCGAGCGAGGCAATCTTCTTGCCTGCCTCGTTCTGAGACGCCCTCAGCTCTTCGGACTCCCGAAGTGCAGCACGATGAGAAGCGTCCAGCTCGATCAGGGCATCGAGATCGAGATCGGACCCGCGTCGCCGTAGCGATTCGACGATGAGCTCAGGATCGTCGCGGAGGAGTTTAGGGTCGATCATCGGGCAGCAGATGGTAACGATGCGTCGGGTATTCGAGCATTCTGTTTGCGCGAAAGATCAAGTACGACGCGCCATGCCTTAGGAAAGCCGGAATCAGCCTTCGTTGACGGTGAACTGGACCCGGATCTCGTTGTCGTTGCCGTTGGAATCATCGCCGGTGATGGCGAGGATGGCCGCAACCTCGTATATGCCTCCCGGTTCGACCTCCAGCGCGTCGAAAATGATCGTCACCTGCTGATTTGGCTGAAGCGCTGCCACCTCTGCCTGTTCGCGTATCTGCTCGGGTCCACCGGTGAGTGCCAAAACGAGCGCTTCAACTCCGCTCGCCACGTTGCCGACATTGGTCACAACGACCGAAAACACGATGCTATCGGTGATCGGAACCACCACCTGGTCGGATGGGTCTACCTGCCACTCGGGGTCGGAGACGATCTGGCTCACGGCGAGTCCGGGACGAAGGGCCAGCCCGCTGTTCGGGGACCGGGCGGAGTCGATGTACGAAACCGAGAGACTCACCAGACTGCCCTCCGCCGGCATCAGTATGACGGCAGGCATCGGTGTCAGCGGGTTGGGAATATCGATTCGTCGCATCTCCACCACAAGATCGGCATAGAAGGTGTCGCCGGCCCTCAGCTCGGCCAACGAGTCGGCCATCGTGTCGACAACCAGGAGACTCTCGGGGTTGTCCGCCGCTTCGAGAACCGAGGCACCGTACCCCTCCACCCCGTCCTCCCAGGTCCGTAATGCCTGGCGGTACATCGAGCGAACCGGGGTCAACGAGGGAGTGGGAGGGTCGTTCTCGACGAACGCCAGGCCCACGGCCAGATCCTCCATGATTCCGTCGATGACCGTCACAAACTCGGTTCTGTCGATGCGCTGGAGACGGGAAACAACATCACGGAGGGCGTCGCCACCCTTGGATATCTCGACGGCCTGACTCTGCATCTCCTCGAGATAATCAAGCTCGGCGCGGGTCTCATCACCGGAGGCCGAGACAATCAGGCCAACTATGACCGCGACACCCACGACTATGAGCAGGAAATAGCGTGCCACCGCTCGCCGGCGGGGTGGTGGATCAAACATCACCGTGGGCGAGGGGGGACTTGAACCCCCACGATCTTGCGATCACAGGAACCTGAATCCTGCGCGTCTGCCAATTCCGCCACTCGCCCTGTTGGAACCTGGGATCGTACAGAAGCAATATTGGTTGTGGTATTCCGCATGACGACCAAGCGGCCCTTAATCTCTCAATCCTTGAGCCTTGTCCGCAGTTTCGAGCGCCGCCTGGAACGTCTCTTCGAAGGCGCCGCAGGGAAGGCGTTCTCAGGTCATCTTCATCCGTCGGAAATCGCCGGGAAGCTGGCACGTGAGGCCGACCTCGCTCGTTATGAGCACGTGACAGGGCCCGCCACCGCCAACTCATACACGATCCTCGTCAATCCCCGCGACCTGAGCCTCGACCCCGGGGAGATGGAGAGGGTTTTGGCTGAGGAGGTCGACCGCTACACGGCAGACGAAGGGCTGCGTTTGGAAGGGCCAATTGCGGTGGCGATCGAAGCCTCCGTGGAGATTTCGCAGGGTACGGTCGTCTGTCACCTGAAGGTAATGCCGGGTCCAACCGTTCCATGGGCGCGTCTGGTCGGGTCGGAGACTGTCGAAGTGGGGCGCAACCGGGCTCTGATCGGCAGGTCGCCGGAGGCCGATGTCGTCCTTCCCTTCGAGGATATCAGTCGTCGACATGCGCTGATTTGGCGGCAGGACGGGCAGATCTGGATGAGGGATCTCGGATCGTCCAACGGCACGTCCCTCGATGGAGAGCCGGTTGGTCGGGAGGCCGCAGCAGTCAATCCCGGCACCGTCCTCACATTCTCGGACCACCTCTACCGACTTTCGAAACTCTGATGCCAGACGTGATCCTCGCCATTCTGCGGATCATCTTTCTCGGCTTGGTCTATCTGTTTGTTTGGCAGGTGGCCAGGGCGATCGGTTCGCACCTGGGAATCTCGGTGCGTCTCCGACAACGTGAGGGAAGAAAGATCCTCTTTGTCCGATCCGAAAGCCAGAAGGGCATCGAAGTCGAAATCACCGACGTGACCGTGCTGGGCAGGTCCGACGAGGCCGACCTAGTCATCGACGACCCCTACGCTTCCGATTTCCACATGCGGCTGGTGGCTCAGGAGAATGCGATGATGCTCCACGACTTGGGTAGCACGAACGGGACGTACGTGAATGGTCGTCGTGTCACCGCTCCGACCGAACTCCGACGCGGCGACAACATCCAGGTGGGCAAGACCGTCATGGAGGTTCGATGAGATACCTCTGGGCGACGGCGACCCACAAGGGGATGGTCAGGGAGAACAACGAAGACTCTCTTTATCCCGATTCCTCCGGCGAGTCTCACGGGCCGACGACTCTCGTGGTTGCCGATGGCATGGGGGGTCATGTCGCCGGAGAAGTCGCCTCGCGACTCGCCGTGAATGCGGCCGCGTCGAACGATCTTTTGCCGAGTGACCGGGTGGCAGCCGGCAACAGGGCGATCAGGGAGGAAGTGGCCAGAGAACCAAGTCTCGAAGGCATGGGGACGACCATGACCCTGGTGACACTGGGCGAGGACGGCACCGCTACCTTCGCACACGTGGGCGACAGTCGCGCCTACATGTACCGGGCCGGCGAACTTCGCCAGGTGACCGAGGATCACACCGTCGCCGCCGAGTACGTGGCCCTCGGCGAGATCTCCGCTGAAGAAGCGGCATCTCATCCACAGCGTCACATGCTGACCAGAACCCTCGGTCTCAGCCGATTTGTCAACATCGACGAGATCGAAATTACGCTCGAGCCCAAGGACAGGATCCTGCTGTGTTCGGACGGACTGAACGAGATGGTTGACGATGGCGCAATTGCAGCGGCGGTGGACGGGGGCACTGTCGATGATGTGGCCTGGAAACTGGTCGAGACGGCCAACGAGGCTGGTGGCGTCGACAACATCACAGTGATCGTCGTCGACGCCCTTGGCTGAGTGCGAGTGCCCCTCTAAGAGATGACCCGCAACACCGAAGCCGCCCTGATCATCGCGGCATCATTTCTGGCGGCGTTTGGGGTGACTCTCGTCAACTTCGCTCGCGGAGGCAGTGTCGACGTGCAGACCAGTCTCACCTTTCTGGTGTTCCTGATCACGTTCGGCGGCCTCCAGGTCGCCGTGCGCACGTGGGCGCCTCGTGCCACCCCCCTGCTCCTGGCGCCGATAGTCGCCCTCACCGCAATCGGGTTTCTAGAGGTGTACAGACTGGATGTCGTTCGAGCAGGGCTGCAACGATGGTGGTTGTTGATCGGGGCTGGTTTGGCGGCGCTGGTGCTTGCCCTGCTGTCCAAGCCGGGGACCTCGGTGCTCCGTCGCTATCGCAATCTCATTCTCGTGATCTCGATCGCCCTGCTGCTGATTCCCAACCTGTCGTCCGACTGGGCGTTCCCGCTGAAGGGTCTCGAGGTCAACGGATCACGTCTGTGGGTGGTGCTCGAGCTCGGCTTCACCCAGATGCAGTTCCAGCCTGCCGAGTTGGCGAAACTCGGTTTGGTTACGTTCGTTGCCGCCTATCTCGCCGACCATCAGCGTGCTCTGCGCGAGGCACAACGCCAGGTGGGACCACTCCGATTTCCGGAGCCCCGGCAATTGATACCACTGCTGGCTGCTTGGGGAGTCAGTGTGGTGATCCTCGTGTGGCAGCGCGATCTCGGAGCATCGCTTCTGTTGTTCGCCGGATTCGTGTTGCTTCTCTACGCCGCCACCGGCGCCACCGGCTATCTGGCTGCCGGTGGATTGCTGGCCTTGTTGGGAGGGGTGGCCTCGTTTGTGATGTTTGACCACGTGCAGCGTCGGGTTGTCGCATGGATTGCGCCATTCGAGAACTACCAGGACGAGGGGTTCCAGATCGCACAAGGGCTCTTTGCCCTCGGGTCCGGCAGCCTCGCAGGAGCGGGCCCGGGGTTGGGAAGGCCCGACCTGATCCCCAATGCGTCCACCGACTTCATTTTCGCTGCCGTGGGTGAGGAACTTGGGTTCGCAGGATCCGTGGCTGTGATCGCACTGTTCGCTCTTGTCGTCAGCGTCGGGCTGGGCATCGCTTTCCGAAGTCGCGACACCTTCCGTAAGCTGCTGGCTGCCGGTCTGACATTCATCTTCGGGATCCAGGTGTTTCTGATCATCGGCGGGATACTCCGCATCCTTCCACTGACTGGGATCACTCTGCCTTTCATGTCCTATGGCGGTTCGGCTCTTGTCGGCAATCTCGTCCTGATCGCCCTGCTGCTCCGAATCAGCCACGAGGAAGCGTCATGAACGGCCCCATTCGTCGAATCGCCATTGGCATATTCACCGCGATGGGCGCCCTTCTTCTCGCCGTCACCTGGTTTCAGGTGGTGCGTGCTGACGATCTCAAGACGGACCCGCTCAACCCACGTCCGGCGTTGACAGAACGCGGCAAAGAGCGAGGTCTGATAGTCACCACCGACGGGACGGTCGTCGCCAGATCGGTGGAGGACGCCGGGAGTCGCGATTACATCAGGGAGTACCCCGAGGGCGAGGCATTCGCCCATGCTGTCGGCTATTCCTCGTTCCTCGTGGGCAGCAGTGCTCTCGAAGCGACGTACTCGTCCCAATTGCGCTCGAGACGAGATCTCACCATCAGTGACATAGTCGCGGTCATTCTGGGACGGGATCTCCGCCCCGAGAACCTGGAGATCACGATCGACACAGGGCTTCAGCTAGCGGCCCTCGAGGCTCTTGGCGACAACAAAGGCGCGGTTATCGCCCTTGATCCTCGAACGGGTGCGGTCCTGGCAGCCGTCTCGACACCGTCGTTCGACCCGAACTTGCTTCTGGGAGACGACGCCGCCCAGCAATGGGAAACCTTGCTCATCGACCAGTCCCGGCCATTGATAGACAGGGGAACACTGGAGATCTACGCACCAGGATCGAGCTTCAAGACAGTGGTGGCTGCCGCTGCCATCGACACGGGAACGGCGGGACCGGGAACAACCTTCGACGACCCCAACGAATTCGACCTTCCCGGCTCGACAGCGACGATCTCGAACTTCGGTGGCCAGGCATGCAATGACGGGGTATCTGTGAGCCTCCTCGAGGCCTTTGTTCGCAGCTGCAATACCGTGTTTGCCGACCTCTCGATTCAACTGGGTGCGATCGACATCGCCATCACGGCCGAAGCTCTCGGCTTCAACACCGAAATCGCCTACGAGTGGGGGATTCCCCTAGCCGTTTGGCCTACCGACGATCTGGTTGGCGATGATGCAGCGTTGGCCCAGAGTGGAATCGGGGAACGCAACGTGCGCGCCACGCCGTTGCATATGGCGATGGTCGCCGCAGCAGTAGCGAACAATGGGGTTGTGACCAATCCCTACATGGTCCAGCGCATCTTCGATGCCGATGGTCAGACAGTGGAAACCACCGAGGTCGCAGAGTTGGGACGCGCCATGGCGCCGGAAACGGCTTCGGTGCTTGCCCAGATGATGGAGCGCGTCGTGACCGAAGGCACCGGTCGCCAGGCCGCGGTACCGGGGGTGAGGGTTGCCGGCAAAACTGGCACGGCCACGGGTCGTGGCGATTTCTCCAATCCTTGGTTCATAGGATTCGCTCCAGTCGAGAGTCCGACGATTGCTCTGGCGGTGTTCATCGAAGGCAGTCCTTCCTCGGGTGAGTCCGCAACCGGCGGATCGCTGGCAGCACCTATTGCATCGGAGCTGATCGAGATCTGGATCGCGTCGCAGTCATGAGTTGGCACCAACCCCTCCCTACAATTCTCTGACCCGATGCAAACCCCCTCCGAACTGACCGAGCGCTATCACGTCACGTCCCACATTGCCCGGGGCGGAATGGCCGATGTCTACGAAGGTCAAGACACGCTGCTCAATCGCAAGGTCGCCATCAAGGTCCTTCACTCCCAGTTCTCCTCGGACGAAGCGTTCGTGAAGCGATTCCGTCGTGAAGCCCAGGCTGCGGCCAATCTCACCCACCCAAACATCGTTGGAATCTACGACTGGGGGCAAGCACAGGGCACCTATTTCATCGTCATGGAGATCGTCGATGGCCGCTCTCTTCGCGATGTCCTGAGGTCCGAGGGGGCGCTTCTGCCGCGCCGAGCCCTCGAGATTGCCGCCGAGACTGCCGCCGCATTGTCCATTGCCCATCAGGCCGGACTGGTTCATCGCGACGTGAAGCCGGGCAACATCCTGCTGGCCAAGGATGGAACGGTGAAAGTCACCGACTTCGGTATCGCCAGAGCATGGGATGATAGCCAAGAGCTCACCAGGACCGGCGCCGTCATCGGCACCGCCACCTACTTCAGCCCCGAGCAGGCCCAGGGCGCGGCCGCCGACGCCCGAAGCGATGTCTATTCGTTGGGGGTGGTGCTCTACGAGACCCTCACAGGTCGCCCGCCATTCACCGGTGAGAGCCCTATGGCCGTTGCCTTCCAACACGTGTCGGCCGAGGCGCCCCCGGCGTCATCACTGAACCCGGATGTTTCCGAATCGCTGGACGCCGTTGTGACCAAGGCCCTCCGCAAGGACCCGGCGGGCCGCTATCAGTCGGCTGAGGAGATGCGTCAGGATCTGCTTGCCGTACTCAAGGGTGACCCTGTCGTAGTCCCACCGATCGTGCCGGTTGTGGCCGGAGGTGCGGCTGCCGGCGCCGAAACTACCCAGGTGATGTCGGCCGTCCCCCCACCCACGGTGCCACCCGACGAGGTCTACCGGCAGATCGAGGATGAGCCTCCCTCTCAGATGCCTTTCATCATCACAGCATTCGCGCTCCTCGTCGCTCTCGCCATTCTCATATTCTTCCTCTTCCGTCTGGCTAGCGGCGTCGACGCCGATGTCGAGATCGCAACCGTCCCGAGCGTGACGAACTTCACTCAGGACGCTGCATTGCAAAGACTCCAGGCCGACGGGTTCGTACCCAACCCGCGGTTCGAGACAAACGACACGATCGAGCCGGGAATAGTGATCAGGACCGACCCACCCGCCGGGACCGAGGCCGAGGTCGGTTCCATCATCGATGTGTTCATCTCGACCGGATCGGAGGAGTTCTCGGTGCCTCCAGTAATCGGTCAGAACGTCGAAGACGCCAAACGACTCATCGAGGATGCAGAGCTGGTCGTCGGCCAGGTTGTAACACGTCCTGACGCCGACTTCGAGGTCGACGTCGTGATTGAGCAGTCACCCGCCGCGGGTGTCGAAGTGGGCGCAGGAACACCGATAAACCTGGTCGTCTCATCAGGACCTGAGGTGATAACACTTCCCGATCTTGCCGGCATGCCTGAACGAGACGCCATCGCCCAACTGACCGACCTCGGGCTCAAGTTCAGTGTCAACGACGAGTTCTCCGCCGAAGTGGCGTTCGGCGATGTCATCAGGACCGAACCTGAGGCGGGCAACCAGGTGCTGTCAGGTGACACCATCCTTCTCATCGTCTCCCAGGGTGCCGAGCCTGTTGAGGTGCCCAGTCTGATCGGTTTGACCGAGGACGAGGCGCAGTTGGTACTCGAGGATCTTGGTCTCATCCTCAACGTGTCCAACAGCACCCAACCCGTTGGGGACCCTGCTCAGGACGGCACGATCGTCGATCAGATCCCCGTCGAGGGAAACATTGTCGGCTCCGGTGACATTGTCACTGTCACCATCGGTGAGTTCCAACCGCCGCCAACCACCACCACCCTGCCCCCGCCGACCACTACGACGATCGTGACGTCGACGACGACGCCATAGGAGCGGTACGGGCTCCTAGCTATCGATAGTTGGTCGTCATCAGGAAACCGACAGCGATGACTCCGAGACCGGCCACCAAGACCATCTGATCCATCTGGAATATGAACCGGACTAGAACCAGAGCGACCCCAATGACCATCAGACCGGCCATCAGCGCCACATACCAGGTGGGACTGGGGTCCTTTTCCTTGGCGGCGGCGGTGATCGCCTTCTGAGACTGTGGTCGGTTCTTTGGTTTGCGGCGCTTCGACTCTGGCATGTCAGTCGGCGACGATAGTCAATCCGCAGAGTGTCTTCGTCACGGGTTACACGCTTGTAATTCTCCACACCATGTGGACAATGCATTGGATAACTATGTGCATGTAGTTAGTTGAGGAAAAGTTGGCGATTCGGTCGGCAGCGATACGCCACTCCGGGGCTAGCCCGGACGCCAGACCGGGTCCATCTCCTCGCGACAGTGCCTAGGGGGTTTGTCTTCCTGAATATTGACCGCCTTCATGGTCAGTTCGGCGCCACACACCGAGCACTTGTAGTCCTGGTCGACTTCGACCACATCGGAGGGGTCGAGTTCCGGGGGCGGAACCGACAACATGTTGACCACCCTCATGGAGACACGCCAGATGATGAGACCTATCACGACGGCGATCAAGATGTCGACAGCGAGAGTCCCGGTCATGGGTCCAACCTGCTGCTGCCGAGCCGAAGGCTCGCCTAGAGCCTCTCGATGATGGTGGCGTTGGCCATGCCGCCCCCTTCACACATCGTCTGAAGACCGTATCGCCCACCGGTGCGCTCCAGCTCCCACACGAGACTGGTCATGACGCGTGCACCGGATGCACCGAGGGGATGACCGAGGGCGATGGCACCTCCGTTGACATTGGTTCGATCCCACAGAGCCATCGGGTCGATGCCTCCATGCTCCATGCGCCATGCCACGGTCACCGCGGCGAAGGCCTCGTTCACCTCGAACAGATCGATGTCGTCGATGGTCAGACCTGCGCGGTCGAGCGCCTTGTCCGTTGCCGGAATAGGTCCGGTGAGCATCAGCACCGGATCGACCCCCGCCATAGTCATTGTGTGAATCCTCGCCTTTGGCTCGAGGCCGAGTTCTTCTGCCTTGTCCTCTGCCATCAGCAGCAATGCTGCGGCCCCGTCGGAGATCTGCGAGGAGTTGCCCGCGGTGACCCGGCCGTCGCTCCGGAAAGCGGGCTGAAGAGATGCCAGCTTCTCGAAGGAGGTGTCCCAGCGGATACCTTCGTCTCGGGTGATCACCTCTGTGCTTCCGTCGTCCCGGGTGACTTCCATCGGGATGATCTGACCCTCGAATCGGCCTTCCTCGGTGGCCTGGCCAGCCCTGCGGTGGGACTCCAGAGACAGCTCGTCTAGTTCCTCGCGGGAGATCCCCCACTTCTCGGCGATCATCTCGGCGGAAATTCCCTGGGGGACCAGTCCGTTGGCATAACGCTCAAGCATCTTGGCTCCGAACGGCAGCCCGGGGCCCTGCTGGGCGGTAACCCCCATCGGAACCCTCGTCATGTTCTCGACACCCGCAGCCACCACCACGTCCTGGACCCCGGCCATGATTGCCTGGGCCGCGAAATGGACCGACTGCTGTGACGAGCCACACTGACGGTCGATGGTCACGCCTGGCACCGACTCGGGATATCCGGCAGCGAGAGCAGCGTTGCGACCCACGTTGTAGGCCTGCTCGCCGGTCTGACTGACATTGCCCATGATCACGTCCTCGATGAGCTCGGGATCGAGATCGTTTCTCTCGACGAGAGCCTCGAGGGGAATGGAGGCAAGATCGACAGGATGAGTGTTCTTGAATGCTCCGTTGCGGCGACCGACCGGAGTGCGGACGGCATCGACGATTACTGCGTTTCTCATGTCACTCCAATCAGATGTCAGCCAGTACAACCGAGAACATTGGACGGTCCATTCCTCGGTCCGGTGGAGACGATGGGATTTGAACCCACGACCCCCGGCTTGCAAAGCCGGTGCTCTTCCAACTGAGCTACGTCCCCATGTAACTCATTTTACGGGTTTGTCGCAGAAGGGAAACTCCTAAGGCCAAAGGTCCGGGGTAGAGATTCTCCAGAGGACAACCCTGATCAAACCGTGATGACGACTTTTCCCCGGGCGTGGCCTCCTTCGAGATAGCGAATCGCTTCGGCGGTCTCTTCCAGCGGGTAAGCCCTATCGATCACCGGTGTCACTTCTCCTGACTCGAGAAGCCCCGCCAGGACGGCCAAATCCTCTTTGTTCGCCAGAGCCAGCATCGGCACCAGTCGTTGGGAGCCAACCCAAGAGGCGATCATCACCGTGAGCACATGAGTCAGTGGTCCGATCCAATCACCCATCTGGTTTGATCCGATTGAGACATACACCCCATCAGGGTTGATAACGCTCTTGCAACCTGACAACGAGTGGTTCCGCACTGTGTCGAGCATCACGTCGTAACGCCGCTCACCTCGGGTGAAGTCCTCTTGGGTGTAATCGATGACATGGTGGGCGCCGATCGATCGGACAATGTCCACATTCCTCGTGCCACACACTCCGGTCACCTCCGCCCCGAACGACTTGGCGATCTGCACGGCGAATGTGCCCACGCCTCCCGACGCCCCGTTGATCAGAACCTTGTGCCCAGGCTGGATCCGGGCCTTGTCACGAAGCCCCTGGAGCGCGGTCAGCCCCGCCACGGGCACCGCCGCCGCTTCCTCAAAAGAGATGTTGGGTGGTTTGGGTGCAAGCACCTTCTCCCTTGTGGCAACGTATTCCGCGAATGAGCCGCCCGCCTCGCCGAATACCTCGTCACCGGGTTGAAGACGGGTCACGTTCTTGCCAACTGCCTCGACCTGGCCGGCGAAGTCCGCTCCCCTTGTGTTTCGTTTTGGCCTGGACAATCCGGCCTGAAGACGGACGAGGTAAGGCAGACCTCTCATGTAGTGCCAATCCAACGGATTCACCGAAGCCGCTTGCACTCGTACCAACACCTGATCATCCCCGATCACAGGCTTGTCGATCTCCCTGACCTCTAAGACATCGGGAGGTCCGTAGCTGTCATGCACGATCGCTTTCATCTCACATTCCCTTATCGGTTTAGCGTGGTGGACGCCATCATGGCCGTGTTTCCCGCCGAGTCCCTTGCAACGGACGCTAAGGCACCCTTGGCCCCAATGACCAGTGCCGAATCACGCCGTCTCGACCTGCTCATCGCTGGTTCGCTGATCGGACCTCCGAGTTGGATTCGACGCACACTCTCACCGGTGGTGATGCTCCAGAGGGTGATGGTGCCATCGAGACTTCCAGTCGCTGCGAGATCGGCGGCCGGGCTTGCCGTCACCGCGAAGAGGCGGCTGTTGCCTTCAAGTTCATGACGCGACGTCCCATCAACTCGGCTCCACATGCCTGCTGCTCCGGACCAGCTGCCGGACAGCAAGAGATCCGTGCCATCGAGGTAGATCGCATCGGCTGTTATCGATGGATCGTGGAAAGCAATGCTCTCACGGCGACCCTCGGGACGGACGTCCCATACCCGCAGCGTTCCATCCGGGCTCGTGCTGAGAACGTGGGAGCCATCTGGGCTAGAGCTCACGAAACCCACCCTTTCGGTGTGGCCCAGGAGTGACACGACTTCCCGTCCGGTGGTTGCCTCCCACACCCGGGGCGCTGCATCGTCACCTCCCGTGACGACGAGCTCGCCGTCGACACTGAAATTGATGGAGCAAGAGTTGTTGTGGTGCCCCTTGAAAGCGCCGACTTCGGCGGCCCGTAGCTGCGACGAAAACATTGTCGCCTTCTCCCGCGACGCCAATGAGCGCACCGTCGGGGCTCCGGGCCGCATCACAGGCACCGTGGCTCTTGGCAGTGGAGCTGAGAGCCCGGGGGAGCAGTCGAGGACCGTCGAGCAGCAGACGTTGATCGACTTTGGACTGAGCCGTTTCGACCCCCAGGGGCTGGAGCTGTCAGACGTCGAGACGGTTTCCACGACTCGCCTCTCCCCTGTCGCGGACGAAAGGGCTTGTACTGGGCGGCGAGTCAGAAGCTGGAGATGTGCTCGCTTGACAAAGCCACGATGCTTCACGAACTCCCATGCGTGGGCGAACCGCCATCTGACCGCCGAGAAGATGGAAGCGTTCGTCGCATGGCGTGGCCTCGACAGTTGGAACGATCACGACGACGCCTGGGAGCGGCGAGGCACCGAGCACGTCGCCGAGACCATCGCCTGGGCGCTACTCGACGACCCCAACCACGTGAAGTGGGTCGAGACACAGCCTGACGGCTCCCAGACGGCCACCCATCTGATTCTCACTTTGGGCCTCGATGTCGACGTCCTGCTCGAGAATCTCACGAAGATCACCGGCCAGGACCCGGTGTTCCGTCATGCCGGCGAATGGTCCATCATCGACGAGGCGCCGGGCCACTCACCAGAGTTCGCAAAGCTCGGATGGTGAACTCGAGTCCACTTCGCCTCGCCCAACGAAGCGGATACAATTCCCGGACTTGATGACCACGTCATCGAGGGCCCATAGCTCAGCCCGGTTAGAGCGCATCCCTGATAAGGATGAGGTCCCTGGTTCAAGTCCAGGTGGGCCCACCAAACGGAACTCCAGGTCAGCGTCATTGACCGTCGCCCACGCGACCTCAAAGCTCTCCACATACTCCGATCCAGAGGAAGCGGTCGTCGCTGTCGTCAGAGTCGAAGCCGGTTCAGGATCTTTCTCCGATCCCACTCCACAGGCGACGGCTAACAACGTCGCAGCAACCAGCAGAACCGGCCGCAAAGGATCCATACACAGACACTCCTCAGTGTGCCCGCGGACGCATAGGGCCATTGGTCACTACACATGACTGCCAACTGAGACACCCGCACATAGCGGCACTTATGTCCGCGGGCGTGTGGAGATGGTCTCGACTACTGGTTCTTCGTCTTTGATCTTCTGAACAGGACGAAGACGACGAAGAAGACGGGTAACCCGATGGTGAGGGCTATCACAGCTTGGTTTGACATTGAGGCTCCTTCCAATTCCCAACACTTACGCTCTTCCGAGAAGCGGCGGTAGAGCCGAAAGTCACCATGCAAAAGCCCGCACATAACGGCACTTATGGGCGGCTGATCTGGTGGTTCCCGGCTTGTGGTGAATCATTGGCGTAGCTTCTCCTGTCCGACGGACGCATGTTGAGAGGAGTGGCGATGTTCTACCGGATGACCAGGCTGCACTGGAACGAAGAAGACTACGAAGATGTTCTGTCTGTGGCGGAGTCGACGAGAGACCGGGTTGAAGCCATCGATGGGCTGCTGTTCGCCGAACTTGCCAAGACTGGAGACGGCGAGGGAATGATTATTGCTGCCTATCGGTCAGAGTCCGACTACCAGGCCGCCTCGGCTGAGGTGTCATCGATCCTTGGTGAACTGGCTCGTCTGCTGACATCCACACCTCACGGCCACCAAGGCACTGTTGCCCTTTCGTTTGGCAGCCCACCGACGTAACACCGGGCGCACATAACGGCACTTATGTGTGCCTGCCGAGGGATACATAATGCCGGTTATGGGCGGGGGTTGTCGTTCAATAGAGAATCCCGCGGAAAGCGATGTGCGCTGGCTGACTGGCCGCTAAATACGCAGGCAAACCGGTGGATGGAGTCCAGCGACTCATCGGTTGGGGTCAGGCCATGGCTCCAGGACCACGACAGCGGTCTCAACGGAGCGGAGTGCAGCTTCTGCGTCCAAGTTCGCGTTCATTTCACGCCATCGGTCCCACAGCCGCGACCTTTCCTCTCCCTCCGCAGCGTGCCCCCTGACCGTGCGTGGGCCGTCGGCTACATCGACGCTAGCTTCGGGATGCGCCTGAAGGTTTAGCCACCACGCAGGCTCGGCTTCAGCCCAGCCGTTCATCGCCATGGTGACCAGGTTCGGACCGTCATCCAAATAGCCGATCATCACGCTCCGTTCCTGACCGGTGCGACGCCCGGTGGTAGTGAGACGCGCTATGCCCCAGCGGTTGGCCTTGGCACGTCTTAATCCGAAGCGGCCACCGGTGACCCGGTACAAGCCACGATGTATGGACCAGGCGAGGCGAACGAACCACCGCGGAGGAACCGACGCTTGTTCTTTCCGATCGTCAGACATCGCGCACACGTTCCTTCCTCAACATCTCCCGTTTCCTACCTCACCACTACAACTCCCACTCAAACCAGGCCTAGGGGACAAAGTCATGTGAGCCGCACATAACGGCACTTATGTCCGCTTGAATCTGATGATTCCGGATTCGCTGTACTCGAATCTCATGCATTGCGGGAGACGTTCCATAAAGGCCCTTTGCCTCTTGTCGTATGCCTCATGATCCGGTTCGATCGAATTTGGACGACCCTCGGTAAGAGGAGGTCGGTTGTGGACCTGGTTACTGCTGGCTTGGTGGTTTGCGCTGCGGCGATTCTGCTTCTCATCGTCTCTGCGACCCGAAAATCTCACTGAATTCGAGAGCGTTGGAGAGCCACGCATAACGGCACTTGTGGGTGGTCGGGTGCTCAGTCGGTGAATGTCGGGTGGGAGGCGTTGTCGGGTCTGGTCAGGTGGACAATCGGGCTGTCTTCAGTTGGCGTGCCATTCCTGATTTCATCTCGGCCATGTCGGTCGCGACGCTGGCCACCTGGAATCCTCGAGATGCAGCGATGCGGGTCGCCTCACCCGAACTGGTGTGGAGTCCAGCAAGCACTCCGTGGGCTTTGGCAGCGGCGACAACCTTGTCCCACGCAGCCGAAACCTCGTCGGCGAGGGGATGAGAACCGTCGAATACTGATTTCACATCCGAAGCTGGAACCCCACCCACTGACAGTCCGAGGTCGGCCGGACCAATGTAGAGCCAGTCGACTCCGTCCACGGCTGCAATCTCGTCGATATTGTCGATGGCGGTCGTGGTCTCGATCTGGACTGCACAGATCGGCCGATAGTCCTCAGCGAGCGGGTCGATACGGGAGGTTTGCATCCCATAAGACCGACTCCCGTTGGGGCCATAGCGGCAGGCGTCAGCGGCTCTCCGAGCGTCTTCTGCTGTTTCGACCATCGGGACCATCACCCCGGCTGCACCAAGATCGAGCGAACGGCCGATGTCAGCTCGATGGTTCCTCGCGACCCTGACAAGTGCAGGCACATCAAAAGCAGACAGAGCAGTAAACGTCATCGTGGTCAAACGGCCGAGGGCCACACCATGCTGGGCGTCGAAACAGACGAAGTCCGGTCGCGTGACCCCAGCGACCTCCACAACCGCAGGATCGACGGTGGTCAACCAAAGCCCGTGAAACAGGCCGTCGCCTCGAAGAGAATCAGTCATGACAACACCCACAACTCTAGAAACCACCGAACTCGACCACGACTCCACCTCAGAAAGACGATCACTCCCACGCATAGCGGCACTTATGGGCGGCTGATCACGACCTCGGAACCGCACATAATGCCTGCGGTCTCAGGTCGTCATTGCATCTTTTCGGCGAGTTTCTCTGATGGTGTCATCCATCCGAGGGTTTGTCGAGGCCGCCCGTTGAGCTGGTGTGCCGCGAAGTCGAGGTCGGCCTGGGTGAGGGCTGCCATGTCGGTGCCTTTAGGGAAGTATTGGCGTAATAGTCCGTTGGTGTTCTCGTTGGAGCCGCGCTGCCAAGGCGATTTGGGGTCGCAGAAGTAGACCTGGATTCCGGTGTCAACGGTGAACTGGGCGTGTTGGGCCATTTCTTTGCCTTGATCCCAGGTCAACGACTTCCAAAGATGGTCGGGAAGTTGCTGCACCGTTTCAGCGAGAGCTTTACGGACAGCTTCGGCGGTGTGACCGTCGGGAAGACCGAACAGCATCACATAACGTGACCACCGTTCCACCAGAGTGCCGATCGCGGTCTGACGTTTTCCCATGATCAGGTCGCCCTCCCAATGACCCGGAACTGCCCGGTCCTCGACCTCGGCGGGTCGTTCACTGATCATCACTGGGTCAACAATCCGACCTTTCCCCGATGGAGGACGGTTCCCTGCGGGTCTCCGGTTGGCTCTCCGGGTGCGTAGATACTGGGTCAATTCTCGTTTCAGGCCGCCCCGAGCCTGGATAAACAACGTCAGATAGATCGTTTCGTGTGACACCCACATCTCCTGGTCATCAGGGTAAGTGTGTTTCAACCACCCAGAGATCTGTTGTGGGGACCACCGGACAGTCAGCTTGTCCTCGACCTCCGCCCGCAACAGTTCATTCGTTGCCAGTTTGGATGATTGGGGCCGGCGAGCCCTCTGCCAAGCCACCCGATCGGCACGATGCGCTCGATACCTAACCCGGCCCCCATTACGAGCCAACTCCCTCGAAACGGTTGATTCAGCACGTCCCAGCCGACCAGCAATAACAGCCAACCGCTCGCCGGCAGCAATCCCCCTCGAGATCTCCTCACGCTCGGTCAACGACAAATGACGTGACGAACGAAGCCGCAGCGGTGGACGGACCCCACCAGACGACTCGACAAACGCTCGGATCGAACCCGCCGACCGTCCCAGACGACGACCAATCGACCGGTTCCCTTCTCCCGCCTGACGCCGCTCCCACACTTCCACAACCTCAGCCTCGCTGAACCTCACCACAACAACCACCTCCGATAAGAGACACCACTCTCACCAAAATGTTGCGTTCACGCCTTGAGGCGGCACCGGTTATGGGCGGGGCAATTAAGCGAGCGGTGTTTTTCGTTGGTCGATGAGTGTTTTCATATCTGTGTTGGTTTTGTCGGCTAGGAGGGATAGGAAGGTTTCGGTGCTGAGGGCTTCCGCTGTGTGTACGCCTGGAATATCGATTTGGCGGTTGGCTATGCCCTCAACTGCGGCGGCCAGAATTGTGGGGTTTGATATCCATTCGCCTGTGGCCCAACTCGTAATTCGTACGGGACGACCGCCCATAGTCCCTTCCGCTTCGGCCCAGACTTGGGCTGGGGGAAAGTCGCTGGGTGGTGCTAGCTGATCTCTCTGATCGCCTACGTTTTCGAAGAATTCAATGACGGCTTCAGAGGCAGATAGGTCACCATCTGCGACCGACAGGGCGGCTTGTCTGAAAAGGTTGTCGGCTTCCTTTGGGACAAACCCGAGGCAGGTGACCGCCTCGCTGATCGTTGACAAGTGCCGGGGCAGTGTTGTTGGTTCGCTGTGGTCGTGGAGAGCCAAAGAAATGGTGTGTCCTGATGGTGTTGTCATGTCTTTGATGGTGCCTGTGGGCGCGGTGGATGCCGTCTTGTTCTCATAGATGTGAGCGGGGCGTGCTGCTGCTTCGATCATGCTGCGCCAGCCGGCACCTGTCCGCCCCGTTGCCTTCATCGAAGCAACCGCTGCCTCGTCAGGCGCGACAGCCGCCGCTGATATTGCACAAGCCACAGCAACCGTGGAGACCGATTCGAGACGGTTGGCGGCCTCCATCGCCAGAATGTTGGTCAGCCCAGGAAAGTTGCCCATACCCAGCAAGCAAACAACCCCGCTCTCCTTGGCCTTGGCATCCAAACCCAAACCTTCGCTTGTTTCGAATGCTCCCTCGGCCACGTCAACGTAGTTGACTCCCAAGTCAACGGCGGCTTGGAGGACCGGCATCAGTGTCACCGAATACGGACCCGCAACGTTGACTATCAGCTCGATCTCGTGACTTTTGATCAGTTGAGCGACGGACGAGGGTTGTTCCGCGTCAATGGTCTCAGCAACGACGCCGTCCAAGTCCGATACCCGGGTCTTGCAGACGGCAAGATCACGATCAGCAACAACTGACAAGTCCAAAACCGGACTCGATGCAAGAAGAGGAAGAACGCCACCACCAACAGTGCCAGCGCCCCCCACCAAGAGAACCCTCACCAGACCAGCGTAGCCAACCAGAGCCGCCTCCTCTTCAGCCGCACATAACGGCTGCGAGATCAAGTGGTCATTGCAACGTTTCGGCGAGTTTGTCTGATGGTGTCATCCCTCCGAGGGTTTGTCGAGGGCGGGTGTTTAACGAGTAGGCGGCCTGGTCGAGGTCTTCTTGGGTGAGTCTGGACATGTCGGTCCCTTTGGGAAAGTATTGGCGTAGAAGCCCGTTGGTGTTTTCGTTGGTTCCCCGCTGCCAAGGCGATTTCGGATCGCAGAAGTAGACATCGACTCCGGTGTCGATGGAGAACTGGACGTGTTGGGCCATTTCTTTGCCTTGATCCCAGGTGAGTGACTGCCAGAGATGGTCGGGCAACCGTTGGACGGTTGCGGTGAGAGCGTCGCGGACAGCTTCTGCGGTTTTGCCGTCCGGTAGGGGAAACAGCATCACATACCGGGACCAGCGTTCCACCAGGGTGCCGATTGCGGTCTGGTTTTTGCCGATGATCAGATCACCTTCCCAATGACCCGGCACAGCACGATCCTCCACCTCAGCGGGACGTTCGCTGATCATGACCATGTCACGGATTTGGCCTTTGGTCGACGCCGGTCTGCCTTGGGGGCGTCGGGTGGCTCGCCCACTACGCAGACAACGCCACAACTCCTTACGTAATGAGCCTTTTCCCTGGATAAACAACGACTGGTAGATAGTCTCGTGACTCACTCGCATCTCCTGGCTATCAGGGTATGCCTCGGTCAGCCAATCCGATATCTGACGTGGTGACCACCACAACTCCAGTTTCTCCTCCACCACCTCTCTGAGCTGGTGGTTAAAACCAAGTTTGGCTGGTTTCGGTCTTCGAGCCCGATGTCGAGACGCCCGGTGAGCCGACGTGGCTCGATACGAATGCCGGCCACCATTGGCAGCCACCTCCCGGCTCACCGTCGACGCAGCCCGACCAAGACGAGAAGCGACACATCTCAACGATTCGCCAGCAGCCAACCCCCGGCTGATCTCCTCCCGTTCAATCAACGACAGCCGGAGGGTCGACCATTCAGCGCCGGACACCGGTCTACGGAACCCTGAACCCAACAGAAGAGTCCGGATCGTTGACGGCGACCTCCCCAACCGTCGGCTGATCGACCGCTGCGACTCACCCGCCTCGAACCGATCCCAAACCTCAGCCTTCTCCAACTCCGACAACCGCACCATCACCAACCTCCTCGACGAGAAACCAATCCTCGCTATCAGTGATGCAACGACCCCCTGAATTCACAGCACTTATGTGCGGCGATTGGGTGCTGTAGTTTCGACCAGCGATGGCAGAGGACTTCAGCGATAGGAGAACGAACGCGATGGATCATTCGTGGGTCTATGAAGACAGCGCTGTGGATTGGGGTGAGCTGTCCGAGTTGTATCGGAATGCTCCCCTGGGTGTGAAGTCGCCCAAGGATCTGGAAACGGTCTTCTCGAATAGCCGGTTCAAATGTTTCGTCTACGAAAACGACGCACTGGTGGGTGTTGGTCGCGCTCTGGCCGACGGCCTCGACTGTTCATACATAGCCGATGTAGCAGTCCACCCCGATTTCCAAGGCAGAGGTTTGGGTAAGGCAATCATCAGAAGGCTCATTGAGCTTTCGGATGGGCATAAGAAGATCCTTTTGTATGCCAATCCGGGTACTGAGGGCTTTTACCGAACTCTCGGTTTCTACAGAATGAACACCGCGATGGCGATATGGCGAAACCAGGAGCAAGCCGTCAGTGACGGGTTGATTCGAGATACAGAATGAGTTGACGCTCCCTCCGTGAGCAGTGGGCTCTGGCCGAGGCATTGCTCCCACAAGCCGCACATAACGGCACTCATGTACGCCTGAGTCCGAAGTCAAGGCCGTACATAATGCCGGTTATGTGCGGGGTGCTTAGGGTTGTCGCTTGAGCCTTCCAGCTGGGTGGGAAACTGTTAGTTAGACGTCAATAGCCCTTGTTCTGTTGCTATC
>Ga0255054_10000063_pt1 | contig 49743 bp, 58 predicted proteins | sample JV7_2_23_MG_FD_188634 | JGI IMG/M metagenome (GOLD analysis project Ga0255054, IMG submission 188634) | Seawater microbial communities from Jervis Inlet, British Columbia, Canada - JV7_2_23 | ecosystem: Environmental > Aquatic > Marine > Inlet | place: Canada: British Columbia | collected... | reverse complement strand
GATCGGGACCGGCCCCAGTGGAGGCGAGTACAACTTGGCTCTATCGGCCCGATAGAACTGACCGTCGAAGGTCAGTTTCTCGCCGTCGAGGAGACGGCGCATGATCTCGAGGGACTCGGTCATGCGGGCGTTGCGCTCGGCGTACTTCGGAAACACATAGCCGAGGGGGCCCTCATTTATGTTCTCACCTGTACCGACTCCCAGCGTGAACCGTCCGCCCGAGAGTCTGTCCAGGGTGGCCGCCGCCTGAGCCACTACAGCCGGGTGATAGCGAAAGAGGGGAGTGGTGACGCCCGTGGAAAACTCGATGCTGCTGGTGGATGCCGCCATTGCCCCGATCGTGGAGAAGGCAAACCCCGAAGCTCCGGCGTCGTCGACCCACGGGTGGAAGTGCTCGGAGACGACAACCATGTCGAACCCGGCTTCCTCGGCGAGAACGGCGTGCTCGACGAGCTCTTCAGGCTGCCACTGCTCGTGACCGCAGAAGTATGCGAACTTGGTCAATTGGGGTCCTTTCGGGTGCCGGCGCTAGCAGGGGACACTATTGGTAGCTGACATAAACCGGAACAGGGTCTTTGCCCATCGTGCTCTCAGGGGTGGGTGGTCCCGGCTCGTCTTCATCGAAGAAGTTCTTCCAGCCCCAGGCCCAATGTGCGGTTTCTGTTCCCTCGGTGAGCACCCCATAGGTTGCATCTTTGGCGCCCTCCGACCCATCGCCATCCATTTGGATGATCATCTGTAACTCCGGACGTTCCTTCAAATCCTCTCGGTTCTTGATCATCGACTCTCTGAATTGGTGAACGATGATGATCTTCTGTGGCAAGGCATTCTCTCTGACAAGGTCGGCCAGCCAGTCGACCACCTCGTTGACCTCGGCGGCAGACACCGACCCCGCCTGACGGAGATGGACCTCGTTCGGGCCCAGCCTCCACTCCGGATCGAGAGCGAGGCCAACGAATGGCAGCTTGAGCAATTCCTCAAACTCTTTTGCCTGCGTCAGAAAGTCATCCCGGCCTGGCTGGAGGTCGAGGATGACGTAACCGTCGTGCTCCTCTGCGAGGGCGATGTACTCGTCAAACGTCTCGATCGGCCACTCGTAGCTGTAGTCCCCGTCAGTGGAGTTGGCGCTTGCGACACTCGCAATCATCTCAAACGTGGGAATCACCTGAGATCCATCTCCGGCGTAATCCCTGAGGTAAGGCTGCATACGAGTCCATGTCGATCCCGGCGGTTGCTCCCCCAGAGCGCCGAGAGCCGGTGTAGTGGGATGACCGTAGAAGGCGACGTACCTTCTTGGCTGATCATCGGGGAGGATGTGGAAACCACCGCCAGGGACCTGAGCGCCGTTGGCCAGAAGCCGGATTTCCCATTCGTCGACCTCGGGCACCGTTCCCACATAACGAACGGCATCAGGCGAGAGGCCGTCAAGGGCGTCTCCTACTTCGGGATAGCCGAGGATGTCTTCCGGGTCATATGCCACCACGGTGGCGCCGACGGATCGTCCGGTTCCGGCTGCAGAGAGAATCGCAACGGGATTGGCAGCGTCGACGAGCCACACCGAGTCCGAGTCGTTGGGCACCGCCAGTCCGACGACGAGCTGGGCCGGGTCGAGTTGAGGTTGATCTGGGGTCTCGTCGCTTGGTGCCGTCTGGGGGAGGACGGCCCGGTCGGCGTGTGTTATCGCCAAAACCGTCTCGATCACCGTTGACTCATCGGGGACGGAGGGAAGTCTCAAGTCGACCGTTACATCGAGAGCCTCAGTCGTGAGGTCGACAGCGTCAGAAATCGAAATGCGATTCACTGCTGAGTTAGGGGGCGCCACAACCTCGACCTCCCCAAGCACATGAATGTGGAGAGGCTTGAGCCTTCCTAACTCAGCCGCCAGCTGTGGGTGGGGAAAGAGAAGTGGTCCACCCAGTGCGGCGGCAAGCTGGGCTCCTGCCGCGACCTCGTTCAAGTCGCCCTCACCCGCGACAACAACATCGTCGGCACACACGAAGAGCTCTCCGGAGAGAAAGAGTGCGTCACCGGAGACCGACCCCGTGCTTACCGGGGTGGTGCCACCCGTGACATAGACGCATTGGCGTTCGGGGGGAAGTGTTGTCACTGAAGGGGGGATCCTGCCCTGAGTTCCGCCCGACGCAGTCTCTACCGGGGTATCTCCGACGATTGACGTGCAGGCAGTAAGACTCAGCGCGAGCAGCGCAGTTCGAGCAAAGAATTTCATAGGGGAAGTGCCCGAAGGGTAATGAGAAGGCGGTTCTACACCTGGCGTTGTGACCAACCAGGCTTTGTCAAAAGAGGGTCTCGGGCTCGGTCTTCTCTCGTAGCTCGGGACCGTTGTTCTTCACCGAGTTCACCTTCCGGGAAACGATGTGCTCCATGATGGATTCGGGGTCGATCGGTTGGAGAAGTCCCCTCGCAGCCTCCGGATCTCGAAGCTCCCGGTCGAGCCACGCTTCCCAGACTTCGGGGACGAGGGCGACCGGCATCCGGTCGTGGATTCGCGAAATGGTCCCTTCGGAATCTGCTGTGATGATCGAGCAGGTCCGGTGCCAGATGTCGGTGTCGGGGTCGAGCCGGGATGCCCAGATGCCGGCGAACACCATTGGATAACCGTCGGCCCGGTAGACCCAATGAGGGGTGCGCCCATCCTCAGGCGGCTCCCACTCATAGAAGCCATCAGCGGGGATGAGACACCGCTTGCGTGAAAAGGAGTCACGGAACGCAGACGTCGTCGCCACCGTCTCCGAACGGGCATTGATGTGGATTGACCTGGTGTCTTTGGCCCAATGTGGCACCAGGCCCCACCTCATCGAGCCCAGCTTGCGAACCCCCTCAGTTTCGGAAACCACATAGACGGGATCGGTTGGTGCAACGTTCCAGTTCGGTTCCAGACTGTCGGTGAGGACTTCGTCTACGCCGAAGTATTCGGCGTAGAAGTCAACATCTCCGGTGATCGAGAATCGGCCGCACACGATTGCGAGGTTAGGACTGGTTGCGCATGTGGAGTGCGAGGTCCGCCAGCTTCTGCCCGAGAAAGGCTGACAACGGCGCCTCTACGCCTGACGTCGTCATGGCCTTGCTCATACAGCGCATCCATTCCTCTGCTTCCGCGTCGCCAATTGCGAACGGCAGGTGTCGCATGCGGAGTTTGGGATGGCCTCGCTTCTCTGCATAGAGCGGGGGTCCACCGAGCCATCCGCTCAGGTATTCGTAGAGCTTCTGGCGCGAGCCCGATGTGTCGGCAGGCAGCATTTTCCGCAGAACCGGCGACTCGTCCTCGATGATGTCGTAGAAGTTCTCGACAAGGGTGCGTACCGACGGATCGCCACCGATTTCGTCGTATGGCGTCTCGGAGTTACCCCAAGGGTGGGTGAGGTTCGAAGGCGGGCCAGGTAGCACGGTCGAAGTATCACAGTTCCCTGCCCAAAGGTGGCGAGCCCGTCTGTAAGCCGGATTCTGTCGAGGACGACCATCCATCTGGGCGCATCGTTGCCGGTGCGCTCGCGCGGCCTACCCGGGACTTGATCGACGGGCCGTCGGCGTCCCTGCTTGGCCTTGCTCCGGGTGGGGTTTACAAGCCGACCCGGTCACCCGGGACGCTGGTGGGCTCTTACCCCACCGTTTCACCCTTGCCTGTGCAACCTGGTCGAAGACCAGGCGCCATCGGCGGTCTGCTCTCTGCTGCACTATCCGTCGGGTTGCCCCGCCTGGAAGTTATCCAGCACCCTGCCCATTGGAGTCCGGACTTTCCTCGGTCTTGCGACCGCGGCCGTCCGACGGGCTCGCCTCTTCAATTCTACGGCTCTTTCGGCGTCCCGCCAGCCAGCCGGACAGACCACCCACAACCGCCGACAGCACCGCGAGACCGAAGACTGCGCCGGCTGCTTCAGGCCCCCCACCCAGTCGCGCTATCAAGATGATCAAGGTTGCGAGGAGAAGCCCTGTGATCGAACCATGGAAACGTGCGGAGTGTCTCGCCAGTGAGCCGGAGATCCAGCCTCCCACGAACAGTCCCGTGACTATCCCGACGATGAGGCCGATGTCTGGCCCCGATTCCAGACCAACGACGTCGAGTCCAAACCCGAGCAACAGTCCTATGACTGTGGCAGCGAGGCTGCCCGCTACCGCCCCGAGGGCGATGGCTCCGAAGTTGAGAGCGGCTAGCACTGACCGCGATGTTGCCAGGCACCGGGGCCATGCGTCTAGTCGAAGACGATCAGCATCGGGATTCTCAACTAGGTAGCCTCCAAAGACAGGCTGGTCCGGTTGAAACCTCAACGGTTTGATCTAAGTCAAAGAACCGGACTCACATAGAGGAGGAGATGATCTTGCTGATCAAAAAGACCCTGGCCGAGTTCATGGGAACATTCATCCTCGTGTTCATCGGATCCCTGGGAATACTGTCCGTAGGCGGTGCCAATGGCGCTGCCGAAATCGTCGCTATCGCCTTTGCCTTTGGTCTGGCGTTGTTGGCCGGTATCTGGGCCCTGGGACACGTCTCGGGAGCACACTTCAATCCCGCCGTGACCCTTGCCATGTTGTTGGAGAGACGAACAACATTCGTAGATGCGATCGGCTATTGGATCGGCCAGTTTGCCGGCGCCTCAGTGGCGTCACTGGTGATCATGGCCGCGTCCAGTCGGGCGGCGGTCGGAGGGACCATCACCAGCTACTCCGATCAAAGCACCGGGATCCTCGTGGAGATAGCCCTGACCGCGATCTTCGTCTGGGTGATCCTTGCGGTGACCAAGACCGGCGGAAATGCCGCCGCCGCCGGTATTGCGCTGACATTGGTCGGCGTCCACCTCGCCGGCATCCCGTTCTCGGGAGCCTCGGTAAACCCGGCCCGCTCGTTTGGCCCGGCTGCAGTTTCGGGCAAAGGCCTGGACCAGCTCTGGGTCTATCTCGTCTTCCCATTGGTGGGCGCAATCATTGCCTGGGGGCTATACCGGTTGTTCCCGGCCGAGGACGGCTGACGCCTGAGCGCTCGGTGAAATCAAGAGGGTTCGGTTTCCCTTACCCTCCTTCATGAGAACAGCGGGTCTTCTCCGAGGTCTTCGAGACCCATAACCCAGCCTGCGGGCAAGGACCAGTGGCGTGCGCCATTGACCATCGACGCCAGGTACTCGCTGCTGGGTCGGTCTTCACCATTGACGGTGGCATTAGAGACGAATGTCAGACAGTCGTGTTTGTTGCCTGCTCTGTCTACGGCCTGGTGATCCCAGGCGGGCACGCGACCTTCGCTCTTTTCGGCTGCAGTGAGGGTCGAGACTTCTGTCTCGGGGATCTCGAAGACACCACCCCATACTGTGTGGCCGGACTCGGCCACGAGAGAAGGAAGACCGCCACCAGCATCCGATTGGACGAAGACGAGCTTTGTCTCCGGGAAATGGGCGGTGAACAGGAATTTCGCGTTGGGGGACACTTCACCGATGCGGTTCGGATCGAGGAAAGCGGCGTAAGCGAAGTACTTTGTGGTCTTTGGCACGGGATAACGATTGTATCGGCGAAATTCGGTACATAGTTGCACTGTCGGGCCCCATGCGAATCTGGGCCGGTCTGGATTTACAACAGCTAAACGATGCGTGGTCTACTTTGACCCTCGTGAAGCAGAGAAATTTGATCCTAGGCGTCTTCGTGGGCGCCCTTCTTCTCACGTCATGTGGGTCCTCTGAAGGTACCGGCGGGGTCGATTCGTCTACTCCTGGCCCTCCGACAACGATCTCGGAGTCGGCTCCAGACACGACCGTATCCTCCGAGTCAAGTCAGACACCGACGACCACCGCCGCCCCGGATACAACGTCACCGGCGTCGGATCGCATGGTCGCTCCCGACTTCACACTCGCATTGGGCAGCGGCGGCACATTCACACTCTCCGGTAGTGAGAAGCCTGTCTATCTCGTCTTCTGGGCCGAGTGGTGACCGACCTGCAATCGGGAGTTACCCGTTATCGACAAATTGGCTGCTGAGTACTCGGACCGGGTCGACTTCGTCGCTCCGGCCTGGAAGTCAAACTTCGAGTTGACGAGTGAGCGGGCGGCTCAGCTTCTTCCGTCCGGCACCGTGATGTGGGGTCTGGATGAGACTCAGGGGATCTTCGAGTTGTACGGCGTGCCCTATCAACCGGTCACCGTCTTGATCGCTCATGACGACACCGTCGTTGAGGCGTGGCCTGGAGTCCGCAGCGAAGAGGAAATCCGCCAAGCCATCGAGAGCGTTATAGCGCTAGCTGGATGAGAACTGGCTCTATCCTCTCTCAAGAGTGACGAGCGATAACTACCGCGGTGCGATTCAGCGGGACAAATGGGAAAGTGAATTCCTGAGCCTCGAGCGTTTGATGCTCGCGGATGAAGTCCGGCATTCGATTCGGCATCTCGAGCGTCTTCTCCACGATGACTTCAGAGAGTTCGGCAGTTCCGGTCGCGTCTATGACAAGTCGATGATGATCGACATGATGATGCGGGAGGACCGGGGAGGCCAGCCTGATGTCGTCATCAGAGAGTTTCGGGTGACGCCTATGGCACCAGATTGCACACTGGTGACTTATCGAACCGTGGGGGCGAGCGGTCAGGTGAGACGGAGCTCGGTTTGGGTCCAAGAGGACGGTCGCTGGCGCCTCATCTTCCATCAAGGCACGAAGCTGACGGGACGCATGGGCAACATCGCCGTTCCCGGGCGTTAGCCGGCTGATCGTCTTAGGGTCACTCTCGCCTTGAGGCGATTCGAACTGTTCCTGGTATTTGGCGCCTTGTTCGCTGTCGGCTGGCCGGCGGCGTTCGGCGTGCGCACCCGGCGTGGGATAGTGGCGATTTCGCTGGTCACGCTGTTTGCGCTGCATTGGCGACTCGAAGGGCTCCGGTGGCAGATGGTGCCGATCTACTTGATCGCACTGGGTCTGACCGTCACCGATCTGATCTTTGTCGACCGCGCTCTTGAATGGACTCAGAGGGTCTCACGGGTTGTCTTTGGACTGGCAGGGATCGGTCTCGCTTCGTTGCTTCCGTTTGTTCTCCCCATTCCAGAGTTGCCAACGCCCTCGGGACCGGACGCGATCGGGACTGTGACTATCGAGTTGATCGACCGGGAGCGGGAGGAGATATATGGCGAGAACCCGGGCGCGCCCCGCCACCTCATGGCTCAGATGTGGTACCCAGCCGAGCTCGTCGATGACGTCGACCCGATCCTGTGGAACGAGGACTGGGCTGTCGTCATGCCGGAGATGGCCCGGAACCTTGGTTTTCCCGGGTGGTTCCTCAATCACACCCGGTACACCGAGTCACATGCTGCGCCTTCCCTTCCTGTGGCCGACGGCACGTTCCCGGTCATCGTCTACAGCCACGGCTGGACGGGGTTTCGAACCATCGCCATCAACCAAATCGAAACCCTGGTCAGCAACGGGTACATGGTGGTAGCCATCGACCACACCTATGGCGCGGTGGCGACGAGATTCGAGGACGGTGAGGTTGTCACGTTCGACCCCAATGCGCTCCCCGATGAGGAGGTGGTCGGCGAGGAACTCTATGCCGAGGCCGCAACGGATCTCGTCGGGGTCTATGCAGCTGACATCGTGACGGTCCTCAATGCCCTCGAAGAGGGCGAGGAGGGCGGTTTTGGCCCCATTGCGGAGAGCGCCGATATGACCCGAATTGGCCTATATGGGCATTCGACGGGAGGAGGCGCCGCCGTGCAGGTCTGTCTCATCGATGAGCGATGTGACGCGGTTCTCGGCATGGATCCGTGGGTCGAGCCGATTCCCGACAAGATCATCTCTGTCTCGGCAACTCGACCTGCGCTGCACATGAGATCCGACGAGTGGCGGGGGAACGAGAACGATGCGATTTTGCGAGGGATTGCGGAGCGGAGCCAAGAAGTGACCTACTGGATCGGAATCGAAGGCGCACATCACAACGACTTCGTCATTACACCCCTCTTCTCGCCCTTTGGTGCTCAGCTTGGGTTTAAGGGCCCAATTCCGGCGGGGCGTGTGATCCCGATCATCGACCGGTACCTGCTCGGCTTCTTTGATGTGTTTCTGTTGGGCACGGGTTCGGCTGCTATCGACACAGCCAGCTTCCAGGAGGTGTCCCTCGAGGTGATCCGCCCCGAGTGAGTCAGGCGTCGGGTGGTGGCTGGGTGTTTCCGGTCACAGTCTGACCAGGGTTCTCGCCGCGGGCGATCGCGTCGATAGTGGCACCGAGGACGAAGGCATCCGCCTCGCCGATGATCTTGCCTACGACGACGCCGTTGGCGTCGATGAAGAAGGTCTCGGGAATTCCGAATACGCCGTAGGCGATTGCCGTCCTGCTTCCCTGGTCGGCCAGGTAGTGAGTTGCCTCGGACATCCCGGCGTCCTGGAGCCAGGCAAGGGAGACATCAGGATCTTCCTGGTATCCAATCTGAACGAAAGTGACCGACCCGTCGGCGAACGAATCTGCCGTCGCGACCAGGTCGGCGTGCTCGTTGCGACACTCCAAACACCATGAAGCGAAAAAGTTGACGACGACGATGTTGCCCGACAGGTCTGAAAGGGAGACCTCCTCGGCCCCGTCGAGGGTCGTGAGGGTGAATCCAGGTGCTGGCTGGCCGATCAGGGGAGACTCGATGAGACCGGGGTCGCTGCCGAATCTCGAGGCCAGCACCACGGCTAGGACCACCGTTGCGGCCACAATTCCGATCCCGGCCCAGCGCAGACCTCTCATGGGCACGCCTCTCCTCGAGAAGCCATTGCTTGAGCCACCTCTATCTGAGTCCGCGATTCCGTTGGGAGTTCGGGGTCGGACAGGACCGCGTTGAAGAGCTCGGTGGCTGCCCTGGCGTCACCGGCTCCACACCAGAGGATCTGGCCTTTGAAGTAGAGCCCAATCTGCGAGCCGGGGGCGATCTCGAGGGCCCGGTCGATCAGACTGACCGCTGCATCTACTTCACCGTTCCCGTCATAGGCCATCCAACCGAGGCGGACGAGCGCTGTCGCGGTCTCTGCAGCCGTGGCACTCTCACTTTCGGCCACTGCCAGATAGTGAGGGAAGGCGGACCGATAATCGTTTATCTCGAAGTAGCGCTCGGCCAATGCCACGCGCATCCCGTTGATCTCCGGGTGGTCGATATTGGCTGCGACCACCGCCTCCATGGTCTCATTGCTGACTTGGTCGAGATCTTGTGTATCGAGGTCTGCCACCCCCGCAGTGGCCCCACTTCTTTCTTGAAGAGAGCTTCCGGCGACAACAATGATCCCTGCAAGAGCAGCGATGAGCACGACGCCCCCTGTGATGAGCCGGCCTCGTCCCCGGGAGGGGGGCTCAGGCTCGGCTCCAGATTCTGTTCCGGGATGTCTCTTCCACCAGACGATCACGCCGATCCCAATGGCCAGGACCACAAGCGGCGCCAACCAGAGGATGAGGGTGTTTCCGCTGGCCGGGGGATCCAGGAGCACCGCTCCGCTGTACGACGACAGGAGCTCATCGATGATCTCCGAGTCGGTTGCCCCGGCATCAACCCTTTCGGCCACCAACGCCATCATGTCCTGAGCCATCTGGGCCGGAGAGTTGGCGATGGACTCGCCCTGGCACACCGGGCACTTGATCTGCACCCCAATGGCCTCGACCCGGTCGGCAGTCGCAGGTTCCGTCGAAACCATGAATGCCAGAACTCCCGCCATGAGGACCATGGCAGCGACAAATAGACCGTTTCGGGCTCGATCAGACATCTGCTGTTTGACGCTCGGCCAGCGGCTTCCGTTCCCTCCTTCTGGCGAACAGAGCCAGAACGCCCCCACCGGCGGCGGTGAGGCCGCCGAGCCACAGCATCCAGATCAGCGGTGAGGTGTTCAGCGCCAGTTCTGCGGATTCAGAGTCGAGGTTTCGCAAGGTGACGTAGAGATCACCTTTTGGGGTGCTCAGTACAGCAGGTGTGGTCACTCCAGACGTGTCGGCGCCATAGAAGTTGGCCCGTGGTTCGAGAGTCGTTACGAACTGGTCACCCTGGGTCACAGTGATCCGAACCCCTTGCACGATGCGGTTCGGTTCCTGTCGGCGGAAAGGAGACTCGTAGGTGAGTGTGTAATCGGTGAACTCAACCGACTCGCCCGGCTGTAACTCCACGTTGGCGTGCACCCCGAGGTTGGCGGCAAAAGCGATGCCGATAACGAGCAGGACCACGCCGATGTGACTGACCTGGCCTGCCCAGAACGGCTGATCCCCTCCGACCACCTTTTTCGTCGAGCCCCACAGCGATTCTTCTGTCTTGGCCTGACGCCGACGTATCTGTTCACCGAGGAGACCGAGGATGCCGGAAGCGACAAACACGCCGAGCGACACGGCAAGAACTACCCAGCCAACCCGGGTCACGAAGACGGCCACCAGGACTCCCGACCCAAGTCCAAGCAGGATCGGTCCACGCAGTCTCTTCCACAACAGACCCAGAGGTGCTCCTCCCCAGGGCGTGAGCGGCCCCAACCCCATCACCAGTAGCAACAGGAACGACAGCGGGACTGCAAGCCGATTGAAGAACGGCTCGCCTACCCCTACCTGAGTGCCGGTGAAGGCCTCGAGTAGCAGGGGGTAGACAGTCCCGATCAGAACCACGAACCCGTAGACGGTCAACAGGAGATTGTTGAGCAGGAACGTGCCCTCCCGTGAGACGAACGTCTCGATTCGGGGTGAGGTGGCAACGCGGTGGGCTCTCAGGGAGAACAGTGTGAACGAGCCCGCCAACACAAGGACCAGGAACCCGAGGAGAGCCGGCCCGATCAGGGATTGCGTGAATGAGTGGACCGAGTTGATCGTTCCCGACCTTGTCAGGAACGTCCCGAGAATGGTGAGGGCGAAAGTGCTGATTACCAGGACGAAGTTCCAGGCCTGAAGCATCCCCCGCCGCTGCTGGACAATCGCGGAATGAAGGAAGGCCGTAGCAATGAGCCATGGCATGAGTGAGGCGTTCTCGACCGGGTCCCAGGCCCAGTACCCGCCCCAGGACAGCACCTCGTAGGCCCACCACCCACCAAGGACGATTCCGAGTGTGAGGAACGACCAGGCAACCAGCGTGGACCGATGACTGCGACGCAACCACTCGGGCCCGGGGACAGATAGAGCGAGAGCACTGATCGCGTAGGCGAAAGGGACCGTCATCCCGACATAACCGAGATAGAGCATCGGGGGGTGAATTGCCATCAAAATGTGGTTCTGGAGCAGCGGGTTTGGTCCCGGTCCCTGGGCGGGCACTTCCGTCGTCGCAAACGGGAGCCAACTGGACTCGGCGCAGCCAACCTCGAGGGCAGACACGCAAACCTCGAAGGGGTTGGCAATCGTGAGAATCAGCCCGAAGAAGAAGATGCCAACTCCTCCCATGACAGCGAGGGCTCCGGCGCCCAGCGAGTCGGGAGACTTCCGATACTTGCTGACCACAGCCCAGGTGAAGCCGGCCAGGACGAGTCCCCACAGGACGATTGAGCCCTCCAGGGCAGCCCATCCCGTGGCCAGGTCGAACGGGAAAGGTGTCGTGGTGGAATGGTGATTGGCGACGTAGACGAGGCTGAAGTCGTCGCTGAGCAAGGCAACTTCCATGGCAACCATCGATGCGACCGCTCCGCCCAGCATGAGCCGGCCCGGGGCTACGAGGTTGGCCGCACCGCCCCTGGCCGCCGAGATGCCGCGGACGACGAGAAGTATCGAACCGATCAGGGCTGCGATCACCCCAGCTATGCCGAGGAACGCCAACATCAGCCTTCGGAGTAGGCCCCGCCCTCCTCGGGTGCCTCGTAGTTCTCGTCGTGGCGGATCAACGCCTCGTCGGCCTGAAAGACCTGACCACGCCAGGCGCCTTCCAGCAGAACGGGCGCCCCTTCCTCGAAGAGCGGTGGTGGGGTGCCGGTGAGCACCACCTCGACATTGGCTCCGCCATCTGTCACGACGAAGGCAATATCTCCAGAGTTCTCCTGAATGGATCCGGCAACCACAACTCCTGCGAGTCTGAACCGGTTCCCATCGGGGAAGTCGGCCTTCTGATCCACCGCCTCAGTGGGGTAGAGGTAGTAGGTCAGGTTGTCGTCGAGACTGGTCAGCGTCATGGCGACCACGAGTGCCAGCACACCTCCGATTCCGAGGTAGACGAATCTCCGGTGAGCCACGACTTAATCCTTGACCCGGCTGCGACGAAGGTGCAGGTAGACGGAGTATCCGAAGATGGCGCCGTATGAGATGACGAAGACTCCGATGACGAATACTTGCTCAGACATCCTCGACCTCTGAGAGCAGTGGCGGCTTGACCGCGTCTCCTGCCAGATCCTGCGTTTGTGCTGCGGACGCTTCGGCTTTGGCGACATCGATTCTGGCGATCATGAGGGCTATGTAGAGGAAGGTGAACACGGCGACGTTGATCAGCATTGCCACCAGCATCTCGTCGGGCATGGCCGCTCCGTCGGGGCGGATCGTCTGGGTTTGATGAAGGGTGCGGAACATGTTGACCGAGAAGTAGACCAGCGGCACCTGAATCACTGCGATTGTGCCGAGAATGGCCGAGCGGCGGGCCCGGGCCTCCGGATCTGGTGTTGCCCGGCGAAGGGCGAGATATCCGACGTAGACGAAGAACATCACAGCTGTTGTTGCGAGACGGGCGTCGCCCCAATCCCAGGCCCGACCCCAGACCGCTTCACCCCAGGTCATGCCCGTGAACAGTCCGATTGCCGAGAACAACACTCCGATTTCCGCAGAAGCCTCGGCGAGCCGATCCCACCGCAGATTCTTTCGTATCAGCCACATGATCGAGCCGAAGGCGGTTACCCCGAAAGCGAGGAAGGCAAGCCACATCGAAGGGACATGAACATTGATGATCCGGCTGTACTCACCCTGGAAAGCATCGACAGGCGCGGTGAAAGCAAACCACAGACCCACGATCATCGCGATCGCGGCCAGGCCCAGCAGCACCTGAACTCTTGTCATCTAGAGGCCTCCTCGAGGGGTCTGGCGAGTCCGACCCCGGCCACAGCGAGCGCCAGGTCCGTTGCGGCCAACAGCAGTATCCATGGGAGGATACCGGCGCTGCTGGATAGTGCCTCCAGGACCTGAGATGCCCCGATGACCAGAGGCAAGGCCAGCGGGGCGACGATCAGTGAGGCCAGGGCGTTTCGATTGCGCAGCCCGGCCGTGACCTCGCCGGCGAGTGTGCCGAGTTCGGTGAGCCCTATAGCCATCAGTACCGACGCGGCGATCATGGGCCCGACCCAACCATCGGGTAGACCGGGGGAGTAGAGGATGATCATCGCCGCCAGGAGGGCGGCGAGAAAGCCGATCATCAGTACCGATCCGGACATTGCTCTGCCCACAAACCGGGCAGCCGGGTCGACACCGAGGAGGGCGTACAGGTCGCGTTTCTCGACGCTGTCGTTGGCAGCCTGGCGAAGAGCCACCTGCATTCCGAAGAGGATCCCGAGCGCCCAGAAGACAGCGGGCCCGATCAGGGAAATTCCGGTGAGGTCAACACCGAGGGCGAGTGGGAACACGAGAAGCGAGACAATCGCAAACGGGATGATGATCCGAAAGACGTCCCCTACCCGCCGCTCAACCATCAGGTCGATTCTCGATATCTCGCCGGCCTGGTTCCAGAAGCTCACGACATCTCCTCGAGTCGTCCCGAGCGCAGGTTCAGGACACGGTCTGCGTGACCTCTCAACTGAGTTGCGTCGTGCGAGACCATGACAACGACGCCACCCTTCGATCTCGTTCGCCCGATTAGAGCCCCAATCAATTCCTGGGCTTCGGAGTCGAGACCTGAGAAGGCCTCGTCGAGAAGAAGGACCATCGGGTTTGTCATCAAGAGGCGGGCGACTTCGACCCTGCGCTGCATTCCGAAAGAGCTGGCATCGGCCCGTCGGTCGGCCGCTTCGTCGAGCCCGACTACCTGGAGGAGCTTTTCCACCTGGCCCGTGTCGGCACCGGAGAGCTTGGAGAAATGGACGAGGTTCTCCCGCTGGGTTAGCTCGGGGAGGATCGCTGGAGTGTGCGAGATCATTCCGATCTTGTCTCTGACGTCGTAAACGCCGGGAGATCCCAGTTCCTTGTCAAGAACCCGGCCTGCACCCGAGGACGGGGCGAGGAGGGTTGCGATCAGTCTGAGAAGGGTGGTCTTGCCTGATCCGTTGAGACCGGCGACTCCCACCACGCGTGACTCATCAAGATTCAGATTCACGCCTCGCAAGACCGGGATCCCACCCCGGTCAACACCGATGTCATCGAGCGCAATGAGCTGCCCCACCGGGCTGAGTTTCACCGGCCCCTCCGACAGACTCAAGTCATGCGAAGCCGGAAGCGGCTCACCAGGGTCGATCCTGCGATCGAAGCTACGACGCCCACGATGATCGCTGCGATGTACCAGGGACCTGGACCGCCGGTCAGGCTCGGCCTCATCGGCTCGGTCGCCAGCATCACAAGGCCTGCAGTCGCAAGACCCACACCGGATCGAAGCAGAGGCCGGTCGGAGAGGCGAGCGACTATGAAGGCTGCGAGGACCAGGGCTATGACGGCATAGATCTCAACCGGATGTCGGGTGATGACACTTCCCGGCAAACTCCACGCCCATGGGAGGTCAGAGACGGCGCCGAGGCAAGCTCCTCGCCAGATACATCCCGCCTTCCACCCTGCGAGGCCCAACACTGAAGCGGCTGCAATCGCATCGAGATAGGCGATTCGCCACCCGACCGACCAGAGGTATGTGACTATCGCTCCGATCGTGGCAGCACCGGTGTGCACGCCTCCACGAACGATCATGATGTCGCCAATATGCCTGAGCGGGTTTGTCCCCTGTATGAGCATCGCCGTCAATCGACCCACGAGCAGACCTGCGGCTGCCGCTCCGATCAACCGGTCGGTCGCACGCTCCGGCAGCCCCTGTGGCCAGAGTCTTGTCCCGATCCAGGCGAACACCACCCCGGTGAGCGCAGCCCAGAGCAAGGTGAATTCCATCAGCCGGCCAGCAACTCGTCGATGCCAAGGGCCAGGCCTCGCTCGTCGATCACTCCCTGGTGGGTATCGACCAGTTGGCCATCGGCGTCGAAGAAAAGTGTGATGGGTGTCCCAAAGGCTGCGTAGTGATTGGGAATGGAGCGGTCGCGGTCGAAGAAATGCTGGAAGTCGAGGCCGAACTCAGCCAGAAACCTCTTGGCACCCGTCTGGCTGTCCTGAACGTCGACCCCAATGAACTCGACCTGGTCTCCGTGCGCCTCGACAGCGACGTTGAGCAACGGCGCCTCGGACCGGCATGGGATGCACCAGGACGCCCACACGTTTACAACGGCAGGCTTATCGAGGCTTTGCAGATGGGTCTCGAACTCTTCGACCGTGACTACTTCCAGGTCGGGGATTCCGCTCACATCCACGGGCTCCTGGCCGCAGGCGACCAGAACCAGGGAGAGGACAACGAGCACGGGGAATCGTTTCAACAGATGTGATTCTCCCAGCAGTCTTCGCCAATGTTTTCAGTGGCTAGGTTGGCTGCGATGGATCGGGAAGTGGTGATCGGCCGGAGATTCCGCGGGCCGCCCAATAGCGCCAACGGTGGGTACGCCTCCGGTGTCATCGCCGAAGGTCTCGAGGGGCCTGTCACCGTCACACTCCGGGTTCCACCGCCTCTCGATAGACCGATGAGCTTGTTCAGCGACGGCGACTCGAGTCGGTTGACCCGCGGCGACGTTCTGGTTGGAGAAGCCAGGCAAGCGACCCTGGATCTCGACATGCCGGTAGCACCATCACTTGATATCGCGGCCGAAGCTTCTCGTTCGTTTGCAGGATTCAGCGGCCACATCTTTCCCGGCTGTTTCGTGTGCGGGCCGGACCGTCAAGCAGGAGATGGGCTATTGATTTTCCCGGGTCAGCTTGAAAGCACCGACGTGGTGGCATCGGCATGGGTGCCGGACGAGACATTGCGCGCTCCCAATGGCGAGATCGACCAGCGTCATGTCTGGGCCGCTCTGGACTGCCCCTCTTACTTCGCTCTGTCGGGAGGCCCGCTTGCCTTGCTCGGTCGTCTCACTGCCGAGATCGACCGTTCCCCGGAGATAGGTGAGCCGACTGTTGTGATTGGTTGGCCCCACGGTGCAGATGGTCGCAAGCTCTACTCGGGAGCCGCTATTGCCACAGCCGACGGTGAAGTCATCGCCAGAGCCGACGCCACCTGGATCGTTGTCGACGAACTACCGGTTTGAACCGACCTGGAGTCGAACAACCGGATGACTCGGAAGAGAGAGCGAGCCGCTGGCCTCGATGATGCGAGGGTCGGACGACTCGATCCAGGCCCAGATGAGCTGTGCCTCTTCACCTGTCTCCACAGATGGGGGTACTTCGGGTGGTTCCTCGTCACCGGGAGGAGAAACCGGTCGCAGCGGCACCGGCTGATCGGCACCCCAACTCGAGACAAGTCTGCCGTGGTCGAGGAGGAACCGCGATCCGTTGGCATCTTCGATCTCGGACAGGCCCAACTCCTGAAGCGCCTTCCATGAGTTCCGCCGCTCTATTGATCTCGCCAGGGCGTCGTGTCGGTCCCGAACCCATCCTGCCTCTTCGTACCTTTGACTCGTCGCCAGCTGATCCATCTTTCTGACGAGTGCGTCGAGGAGTAGCGAAGGCCTGTGATCGAGGCCTTCCACCAAAAGGTCGACCACCGGTGCGTACTCCTCCTGTTTCAGCGAGCCATCGCATGGACAGAGCGCGACGCCGAGTTGGGATGGTGCGCAGCGACCTCCGCGGCTGCCCGGTCGCGATCGGCAGCGTCGAATCGGTGTGGCATCCCACAGTGCAGCGACGACGAGATCGGCGGCACGCTTGGACCGGAAGGGGCCGAGGTAGGTGATGGCGTTCTCCCTGAGCTTGCGGACGACCGAGAGTCGGGGAAAAGCCTCGTCGGTGAGCTTCACGAAGTGCGAGGTCTTTGGCGGTTTCGACCTGCGGTTGTACCGGGGTCGGTGGGCGTGGATCAGCCTGATCTCCGCCACTTCGGCTTCGAGCGTGGTGTCACAGACCCGATGCTCGATGCTCTCCAATTCGCGCATCATGTTTCCGATGGTTCGTCGCTTGTCCCCGTAGAAGTACTGGCGGACTCGTGCCCTCAGGTTGGTTGCCTTGCCGACGTAGATCGGGTGGCCGTCTCGGTCACGAAAGATGTATACCCCCGGCTTTCGCGGGAGCTTCTCGGTGAGGCCGATCTTCGAGTAGTGGGCTGATCCTTTTGCCGTGGGGAGTTGGAGGAGATCATCGAGGTTGGTGACACCGATCGTGCCGGCCCGCTCCAACAGGCCATGGAGGACGTGAGCGGTTGCCCTGGCGTCTTCGAGTGCCCGGTGATTGGGTGTTGTCGGGCTGCGAAAGTGCGCCGCCAGTGTCTGGAGACGGAGGTTCCGCACTTCGTTTCTGACGAGACGCCGGGCCAGGCCCGCGGTGTCGACAGTCTTCTGAGGAAGACGCCCGTAACCGTGACGCATCGATGCTGCGTTGAGGAAGGACATGTCGAATCGGACGTTGTGACCCACGATCACCGAGTCGCCGATGAACTCGAGGAAGGTTGGGAGGACATCGACGATCTTGGGGGCATCGAAAACCATCGCCTGTGTGATCCCGGTGAGAACAACGATCGAAGGGGGAATTGGGGCACCGGGATCGACGAGGGTCTGGAACGAGCCGAGGAGTTCGCCGTGCTTGTACTTGACGGCACCGATCTCTGTTATCTCACAGCTGGCAGCCGACCCACCGGTGGTCTCGAGGTCGAGCACGCAGAAAGTGACGTCGAATAGGGGAGTGGAGAGATCGTCGAAACTGGGTTGGATGGGCAGTGCCACGGCCCATGACACGCTAAACCGAACATACGTTCGATGTCAATGATCGGTTTGCTGGAGGAACTCGAGGCGGTTGCCGAAGGGGTCGCCGACGTAGAAGCGTTCATAACCCGGGAGTGGTTGATCGTCGTCTGTCTCGACACCGGCGGACTCGAGGCGAGCGTGGAGTTCGGAGAGATCATCGATGAGGAGCGCCGGATGGGCTTTCCTGGCAGGCCGAAAGTCAGCTTCGACACCGAGATGGATCCGGACGTTTTCAGTCTCGAACCAGCAGCCGCCTCGAAGTTCGAGATGGGACGGCTTGTCGACCTGTGGCAGCCCGAGTAGTCCGGCATAGAACTCGATTGCTGTGGCCTCGCCACCGACCGGCATCGCAAGTTGGACATGGTGGAGTCCTTGAAAGTGCATCGGCCTGAATGTTTCCAGATTTCTTTGAATATCGCCTGGTTTCCGGTCGGTTGTTGTCATAGGTGGGTCGTACGTTGGTGGTTATGGAAGAGATGTTGACCATTGATCAGCGGGAACAGCAGCTGATCGACGACGAGTCGTTGATTGGTCGGCTTCGGGCCCGCCAGATGGCCAACCTGGAAGTCTTGGATCGGGCTCAGGTGGCTACCGGTGACGGTTCCCGGAGTTTGTCCGAATGGGCTGCAACCCGGTTGGATATGAGTTTGGTGTCGGCGAAGAGTCTCGTGCGGACCATGCGACGCACCACCGACCGCCCTGACCTCCGTGAGGTTCTGGCGTCTGGTGGAGTGTCGTTTGACCGGGTCGAAGCATTGTCCAAGATTCCCGACGATGTTGGTCTACTACCTCATCTTGATGTTGGTGGGGTTTACCGGGAAGCGGCCCGTCGGACCCGGATCACTGCAGCCGATGAGGTGAAGACTGCTGAGAACAATCATTTGTTTCTTCAGTACACCCTGGATGAGACCTGGGCCCGGATCCAGGGTGGGATGGACGGCTATTCGGCGTCGCTGGTCGACAAGACCCTGACCGAACTGGCTGATGCGCAGCCTGATCTTCCTGACGGCATCTGGGGTGACAGGTCGTGGCGACGGGCGACTGCCCTGGTAGATCTGTGCACTCCCGGTGGAGATGATGCTCCTCCGGCTCAGGTGACCGTCTTTGTCGACGCCAAAGCAGCAGCAGAGTCGAACGGAGAATCCGGCGTGATGTTGGAGGCCGGACCCAAGGTCGGTGTCCAAGCGTTAGAAGCGATCCTCTGTGACGCCACTACCGAGGTCACTGTGAATGGTGATGATGGGATACCAATGGTCTACGGCCGGGGAGCTCGGACTGCGCCGCCAGCCCTGAAACGGGCGGTGATCCGTCGTGGTGGTGGGGTCTGTCAAGCCGACGGATGCAACTCCAGGTATCGGCTGGAAGCACACCATGAGACCCCCTGGTCACAAGGCGGTTCTACCGACCCCGATGATCTGATAGCCCTCTGCTGGTTTCATCATCACATTGTCATCCACCAGCGAGGATTCCAAATCTACCGCCATCCCGACCACGGAAGGATCCGCTTCCGCAGGCCCAAGCCACCCGATCGACCTAGCTAGGGGTGGACCTTCCCCACCACCCCGGGTGCCGGTAGACAGGACCAAAGATACCGTGAGCTCCACACTCTTAGATAGAGAGGGGCCTCACAATGAGGCCCCTCTCTATTGGCAGTCGGGCGTTTTTGCTAGACGCTCAAACAGCGCAGCGCAACCTCGTACTCCTCGGCCAAGCCAAAACCGGTGGCTGTATTCCTCACTACGACGAAGAAGGTCTCCTCCCCGGTAAATGGGTTCACAAAGATCCGCTCGTGCTCGACAACGAGGTCGGTGGGACTCGCGAAGTTGACGCTGGCAGTCAACAACAGTGCGTCCTCTCGCCCGTCGGGCGGGTCGGAGCACATCACATCCACAGCCCTAACCGCTCCCCGGGGGACAAATACCGTTTCGGTTACGTTGAATGCCTCGGCGTGCCCGCTGCTGCGAGACACCTCGACCCACGTGGGGCCTTCGCTCACGAGCTTCAATGTGTCGCCGACCTCGAAGAAGAACGCTCCGGATCGTCCTTTCAGTTCGATGTTTCGCCCACCGAGCCCGGGACAGCTCGAGGAACACGAAACCACCGCCTCAGTGAATCCCCCACCCCCACCAGTTCCGAAGTGGATCTCCAGGATCGTCCCATCGACGTCGGCAGGAGTGATACGGAGGAGCGGGAGGAGACCGTCGAATCCTGTGATAGTCATAGAGCTAGACACCGGTGTCAGCTCGCCGCTCGCATCGACAGTTGCGGTCGTGTCTGCCAGGACCACATTGCCCTCGAACGTTGCGTCACCCATGACGTCGGCCTCTGCCATCAACATGGCGTCGCCTTCGAGCATGGTCTCGCCCATAACGGTGGCGTCCTCCATAAGCATGGTGTCACCTTCGAGCATGGTCTCGCCCATGACGGTGGTGTCCTCCATGAGCATGGCGTCGCCTTCGATCTCGGTGTCGTCCATGATCATCACCATGTCACCGTCTCCTGAGTCGAGCATGAGGTCTTCGGGTGAGGCGATTGTCACGGCCCCCGTTACCGGATGGATCTGGATGACGGCCAACAAGGCATCGACATCGGCCTTGAGAGCCGACACTGCCGCCGCGCTGGAAAGGCTGACCTGTTCCTGAGTTCCCTTGCAGGGTTCTAGCGGACTGTCGCCCTCTGCAAGGCTCATGAGGGCACCGCCCTTGGTGAGGCACCCGGTGAACCCGGTGCCGCCGTTCAAAGCCACTGCCGCTGTGGTAGCGACCAGCATGGCGCCCAGCAGACCTCCCGCCGCCAGGATGGCAACCCGCGATCGAAATAAGCGTCTCAATTCATTTCTCCTCTCGATTTCCCGCCTCGATACTCGCTGTCGACCCTACCCCTCTCCTCAGCGGTTGGGCAGAGGCAACGACATCCACAGCGTGATGTTGTCGAGGCCGACGAGGCCACCAACCCGGCGCCGCCTCACACCGACCTTTGCCTCACCGTCTCGTAGGCAAGGACGGCAAACGCAACCGATGAGTTGAGCGAATCGACCGCACCGCCCATCGGAATCCGGACCAAGGTCTCGGCGGCCTCAACGGCGACGGCACTCAAACCTTCCGCTTCGGAGCCGATGAGGAGTCCCACCGGGCCGGTGAGATCGGCGTTCCAGATGTCGGTCTTGGCGTCGGGGCTGGCGGCGATGAGCTTGATGCCTGTGGTTTGCAGCCAGTCATGGACGGAGGCGAAGTCAGCTGATGCCAGAGGCACTGTGAACAGGGCGCCGGTCGAAGCACGAACCGCATTTGGATTGAAGGGATCGATCCGGCTGTCGACGGCCACAAACGCAGCCGCGCCAACAGCGTCGGCTGTGCGAAGCATTGCCCCAAGATTCCCCGGCTTCTCGATGCCTTCTCCGATCAACACCAAAGGATTGCTGGGAAGCTGCAACGACTCGAGTGACAGGTCCATTTGTGGGAAGAGTGCGATCAGGCCCTCGGATTTGGATCGGTAGGAGGCCTTTTGGAGTGCTTGGGGTGAGGTCGAGACTGCTCCTGGGTGCGAGCCGGCGTCGACTTGCCCTGGGTCGTAGTAGACCTCAACGGGCTCAAGACCGGAAACGATCGCACGGGAGAACAACCGCACACCTTCGACGATGAATAAACCTTCTGCATCCCGATGCTTTCGCTCACGCAGGTTGACGAGTCGCTTGATCTTCTCGTTGGAGGGCGAAGAGAGGTCGTAGTGTGGCATCGACTGCGAGTATCGCATCGCCATCCGTAGGCTGACGGCATGGATCTCGACGAGATCGGAATCTACAACACGACGACGGAAGCGTTGCTGGTTAAGGCCCGACTCGAAGCCTTCGGGATCGACGCTGTCGTCCAGGCCGACACTGCCGCCGGGACTATTCCTACGCTGGCCTCAGGTCGAGGCGTTCGCGTCTTTGTCAGAGAAGCAGATAGGGCTGAGGCACTCGAAGTCCTGGAGCGGATGCTTCCACCCGGGGATTAGGCATCCCACCGTTCACGATGGACCATCGACTCCCGACTCTTCCTGTCACGTGCCAGGCTTCTGGATCGGCGGTCGGGAGCGGGATGACCGACGGTGACGATTCCGATCGGGTGCTGGTCTTGGGGGAGACCGACGGACTCGCTCAACTCGCGTATCGCGTGCACTCCAAGAAACCCCGCCGCCAGTCCTTCATCCACAACAGCGAGAAGGATTCCCATCATGGATGCTCCCGCATCCACCCACCAGAATGGGACGGGCCACGCGATCTCCTCACCGTTGGGCCCAAGCTTGTCAGGTTCTCGATAGCGCTCCCGGTAGGCCTCCTCGCTCACACTGATGACGATGTGGACCGGAGCCTTAGAAATCCAGGGGTCGAAGCCCGCGGATACATACGCCGGTTCGTCGGCGAGTTCAGCGATCTCCCGACGATGCTCACTGTCAGTAACCACCACGAAGCCGAGTCCTTGCGAGTTGCCTGCCGAGGGGGCTTTCAGGCCCGCATCGATGATCCGCTCGACGCTGCCACCGGCAACGGGGGCGTCGGTGTAGTTACGGACCATCCTGCGCTTGGAAATGACATGCTGGAATTCCATAAGCGAATCATGGCATTATCCGCTTGAAAAAGGGGTTCACCTATCCAGACTGTCTGCCGAAGCGATAGCCGTAGTGAAGCCGAGGTCCTTATGCTGTGGGTACGGTGTGACCGGGTACGAATCCAATGGGAGTGCTGAACCAGAGTGATGCCAGGTAGTGCCAAGGAGATCTCTGTCGTGTGGACCCGGGGCAGCGGCTGTGCCGAGCTTGCCACCCTGCTCACCCCGGGTGAACCAACCCGCATCGGCGGTGATGTTGTGGAAGAGTGCATCTCCCACCGCGCCGACCTTCTCGTATCGAGACGTCTCTCCGGATCCTTTGACCTTCTCAACGTCGCCGTGCCGGTTGACTTCGAGCCGGAGAATGTGACCAAGGTCGTTTCGACCGTGGCAGGTGGTCCTCATTCGGTTCTTGCCGCCGAGACCGCCTCCGCCCTGGGTAGAGGGCTCGGTGTCCACGCCGAGATGGTGTCAGCCTCGAGGCCCGGTGACGATCGTCTCGAGGCCGAAGAAGTCCTCGACAGGATCGGACTGATGGTTCCCGAGCTCGATGGTCGCGTAGTTGAGGTTGAAGGGATTGGCGAGCTGGTCGAAGAACTGGACGAAGGTGCCCTCCTGGTGATCGGTGCCCCCGGAGGATCGTGGTTGAAGAGGGCAAGGTTTGGGCCGGGTGCCCGACTCAAGAGCAAAGCGCAGGCAGGGGCGGTCGTAGTCCGAAGTGCCCCGGAGCGCGTGTTCCAGCGAATGGGCGAACCGGTGTTCGTCGGTCCGTTGCGCAATGCCGACGACACACTTCGGATGCACGGGCAAAACGTCCTCGCGGTTGCAAACGAGGGCCTACTGGTCGGGCTGGTTTGGCGCGAGCACCTCTTGCACGCCGGAGACGCTGTGGTGGGCACCCTCATGGAAGAAGCAGTCTCGGCGAAGGTCGATGAAACGGTCTCCGAAGCAAGGGAGTTGGAGGGCACTTTCGGTGCCGACCCGATCCCGGTTACGGACCATGATGAGCATCTTGTAGGCGCATTGTCATTGCCAGTGGCCTGATCTGGGGCAGAATCAACATCTGTGAACTCAAGAAGTCTCTTCCGGACCATCTTTTGGGGGCTCATCGCCCTGATCGTGCTATTCCATATTGCCGGTGGCTGGTACTTCTCGAGTGAGCTGATCGCAGACGGCTTTACTCCGGATGCGACTCCGCTGGCGAGCATCAGCGGCGACTACGAATTGGAAGAAGTTCGCTACGACACACCACTCGGAGCGATGGACGCCTGGTATCTGCCGGCCAGCGGGACGACCTGGGTCATTCACGTTCACGGGAAGGGGCCGACTCCTGCGGAGGCCGAGCCGTTCTTCGGCCCACTTCAGGAGGCGGGATATCCCCAACTCGCCATCACCTATCGGAATGACGACCAGCAGCCGCGCGATCCATCCGGGTACTACCAATACGGCGTGACCGAGTTTACCGACATCGACGGTGCCATGGACTATGCCCTGGAGAACGGGGCAGAAAAGGTCGTCTTCAACGGTCTCTCCACGGGCGCCAGCCACGTTCTTGCATTCATGTTCAGGCAGCGGTCAGATCGCATCGGAGGGGTCCTCATGGACTCTCCGAATATCGACTTTGGAGAGACCGTTGATTTCAACGCCTCACAGCGCAAGTTGCCGCTGGTGCCGTTCAATGTCCCATTCACCGTCACGGCAGTCGCAAAGTTCATCACTTCGCTCCGGATCGGCGTCAACTGGGTTCAGATCGACTACATCGACCGGACTTCCGAGGCGCTCAACAAGCCAGTTCTCGTCCATCACGGAACCGATGACGAGACGGTGCCGATCGAAGAGAGCATCAGGTTCGCCGAAGAAGATCGCGAGTTGATCACGCTTGTCAAGGTCGAGGGTGCCGCCCACGTTGAGTCATTCGACGTCGACTTCGACGCCTACATGAGCCGGGTGTTGTCTTTCCTCGAGGAATTCGGATAGACCGTTCTATTCGGATTCGACGTCGGGACTGATTGAGAGAGTCACCAGTTCGACCTCTCGCACCCGCCTACCGTCCATTCGGCGAACACTCATCTCGAACGAATCGTTGGCCACCACGTCACCGTGCTTCGGGACCCGACCCAGTTGCTCCATGAGGAATCCGCCAACAGTTTCATACTGTCCCGTTGGCACCTCTGCACCGACTTCGGCGAGACGATCGACCCTGGTCTGACCGGCCACCAGGAACCGGTTCCTGCCGGCGGGTCTGATCTCCATGACCTCTCTGATGTCGTGCTCGTCGCGAATCTCGCCTACGAGCTCTTCGGCAATGTCCTCGAGCGTGACGATACCGGCCGTGGTTCCATGCTCGTCGATCGCCACCGCGATATGGGTTCGGGTGGTCCGCATCATATCCATCACCGGAGCAACAGACATCAACTCCGGGACGGTCGGTAACTCGCGGATGAGACCCGGTGCAATGGGGTCCTCGTGACTCTCGGGTGGCACCGAAAGCAGGTCCTTGGCGTGAACGAAGCCTTTCATGTCGTCCAGACCCTCTCCATAAACGGGTATGCGGGAGTGGCCGGTTGCAACCACGATCTGCTCGATCCGGGCGGGGGAGGTGTTGACGGGAAGAGCAACCAGATCGGGTCGAGGCGCCATCACTTCGGCAACCGACTTCTCCCTGAAACCGATTGCCGCGGTGAGAAGCTCCGAGGACGTCAACTCGATGATCCCCTTGCTGCCAACGACCTTCACCATCGCGCCAATGTCAGCTGCGGTGTAAGTGGATTCCAGGCTTTGTCGGGACGTGACTCCGAACAATCTGAGGACCCCGATTGCGACCCAGGTCAGCGCAAGGATGATCGGGCGCAGGATGGTCACGTAGACACGGAACGGCGCAGCCAGTATCAAGGCTGCCTTCTCGGGAGCGGAGATCGTTGCATTCTTTGGCGCCATCTCACCAAAGACATTGTGAACGAAAGAGACGATGAGAAGCGCAGTGACAATGGCAAAAGTGGCGATCATGCCCTGGGGCAAGCCGACCCATTTGTAGAAGCCCTCGAATGAGGTTTGCAGTGACTCTTCGATAACGAACCCGAGAGCAAGTGAAGCGCCGGCGACACCGAGCTGAGCGCCTGCGAAAGTGACGGGCAACTCGTCCATCGCCGACAGTGCCATGCGGGCAAACCGACTTCCGCCCTCTGCTACCTCTTCGAGGGTTTGCCGACGTGATGCTGTGAAGGCGAATTCGACTGCGACGAAGAACCCGTTGAGTATCACCAGCAGAACGACGACCGCCAGGGCGCTGAAGCTCACCTGGTCTCGCCTTCCCAGGAGACCACGACACGGTCGATTCGGAAGTCCGCCGTCGCGACCACTTCGAGTTTCCAGTCATCAATGAACACGACGTCACCTACCTCACCGTGACGCCCGAGCTCAGCCGTAACCAGCCCGCCCAGTGTTTCGTAGCGACCCTCCGGCCACTCGAATCCGGTCACTTTTTCGACCTCGTGTCGATGAAGGAGTCCGGAGATGGCGTCTCCTGACTCGTCCGGGGCACTGACCGTGTCGTACTCGTCCTCGATTTCTCCGAGGATCTCTTCGAGAAGGTCCTCCGACGTCACGATGCCGGCGGTGCCGCCGTATTCATCGGTGACCACTGCCATTCCCGAGCCACGTGTTCGTAGTTCGACCAGCACGGTGTCCACAGGTTGGGTCTCAGGTATAACGAGGGCAGGACGCATGTAGTTGGTGATCGCCTCGGTAGGCCTCCGTTCGTACGGGACCCGAAAGGTGTCCTTGACGTGGACAACGCCGACGATGTGATCCAGGTCGATTCCGTAAACCGGGAACCTGCTGTGCCCGGAGCCCACAGCGGCGGCTTGCAGGTCGGTGACGGTCGAGCTTTCGGGCAGCCCGACGACCTGGACTCTTGGAACCATTACGTCTGACGTCAGGTTCTCGGCAAAAGCAATCGAGCGGGTGAGGAGCGACAGCTCGTCGTCGGTGAGCTCGCCACCTTCACCGGATGCCCGGATTATCAGTTCCAGTTCCTCGAGGGATCGGACACCCTGAAGCTCTTCCCTCGGCTCGATGCCGAGCCGGCGCACCGTCCAATTGGCAGAAGCATTCAAGACCCTGGTTATGGGCGAGAAGAAGTTGTTGACCGCGAGCATCGGCACTCCGACTCTGACTGTTGTTGGATAGGGGTAGGTAATTGCGAGGTTCTTTGGCACCAGCTCACCGAATACCAACTGGGCAGCGGTGGCGATCGAAAGTGCCACGACCACAGTGATCGCAGGAATGGCCGTTTCGGAGATTGGTAGCCAGTCCAGGACGGGTACCACCAGCGGGCTCAGGGCGGTCTCGGCGACGACGCCAAGCACCAGAGAAGACACAGTGATTCCCAGCTGCGCCCCTGAGAGGTGGAACGAGAGACGACGGAGCCCGGCGAGAATTCTGCTTGCCCGTCGGTCTCCCTCTTCCGCGAGCCTGGTTACCCGGCTGCGCTTAACGGTGACGAGACCGAACTCGCCCGCGACAAAAAAGGCATTGACTGCCAGAAGAAACACGACGAGAGCCAACCCGGCGGCGGTGTTAATGGGGCGGTGCCTCGGTTCTCACGGTCCCGAACAGAATACCCACGTGTGTGGATCGAATCCGTCACACCCGCTTCGTAGGTTGTTGCGCAGGAGGTCAGAAATGCTTATCGACTGCCAACAGTGTGCAATGCTCGACACCAGCGCTTGCGACGATTGCGTCGTCACGGTCCTGCTCGGCAGCGGCCCGGTCGAGCTTGACGAGTCAGAAGCGACGGCGATCAGCAGCCTTGCCGACGAGGGGTTGGTCCCGCGTCTGCGCTTGGTGCCCGCAGAGCGACGAGCCGGCTAATCCCACCAACGGCGGGACACGTCACAGGATTTGCCGGGGTCGCCGTTAGCCTGCCCGACGATGGTCAAGGTCTATTCGATTTCCCTCGTGATCGGCGTTCTCGGGCTTCTCGTGGTGATTCTCGGAGGCGCCATCGCCGATAATTCGGGCCACCCGGACAAGGATCCTGGAGACCGGATCGGTCGAGGCGGGCGCATGGTGATCGGTGCCCTTGTCGGGTTCGGAATGGGCGGTCTGTCTGCCGAGTTCGCACCTCAGGATTTCACCTGGCAGGTTGCCCTGGCTTTGGGCGTGTTGGGGGGAGTCGGTGCAGCACTCTGGGTCCGTTATGCGTCCCGGTCTGTGCAGGATGGTTGATGCTTGTAATCAGTGACGTTCACTACGCGCTCGATTCGCTGCGCCGGGTCGTGACCTCCGGCGAGCCGGTCTTGATCTTGGGTGACCTGGTCAATCTCACCGATTATCGGACCGGTGAAGGCGCCCTGGCCGACGTCCTCGGCATCGATTTCGCCCGCCAATCGGCGGCATTTCGGGCCGCCGGCCGCTACGACGAAATGCGAGCGTTGTGGTCCGAGACGGTCGGTGATGATCTCGACGCATTTCGAAGCGCGATCGGAGACGCGATTGCCGAGCAATACGTAGCGGTCCGGAATGCTTTGGAGGGCGGTCACGGGTACGTGATACATGGCAATGTCGACCGTCCCGGTTATCTCGAGAAGTCTTTACCCGACGAATTCGAGTACGTCCACGGTCGTGTGATGGAACTCGAAGGCCTTCGCTTCGGCTTCGCAGGGGGAGGGGTGGTGACACCCCTCAAAGCCGAAGGCGAAGTGTCGGATGAAGAAATGGAGGAAATCCTCTCAGGGTTCGGTTCGGTGGATGTGTTGTGCACTCATGTCCCGCCCGCAGTGCCGGCACTGCGCACCGATGTCATCACCGGGAGGGTCGAACGCGGGTCAGAGCCAATTCTTCGCTACATCGAGGAGACCCAACCCCGTCTTCATCTGTTCGGTGATGTTCACCAACCTCAAGCGACGACATGGCGGATTGGTGCGACGCTCTGCCGTAATGCGGGATATTTCCGTGCCACGGGCACACCTCTGAAACTTGATATGTCTCTGTCCCCCTAGGTCTCCCGGTCGCTATTCTCACGTCTTCGCGACCCCGCTGGAGAAATGGCCGAACGAACGTTCCAAACCCTCGAGATTGACGCACCCGCAGAGGATCTCTACGACGTAGCTGCCGATATCTCTTCATATCCCGAGTGGGCAACGGGGGTGAAAGAAGTCGAGGTTCTCGAAACTGACGCCGAAGGCCTCGTCGTTCGGGCTCGGTTCGTGGTTGACGGCTTCATCAAGGAACTCGAGTACGTACTTCAATACACCCACGATCGGCCTAACTCTCTGAAATGGGAAGCGGAGGAGAGCGCAGATCTGAAGATGCTCGAGGGCTCATACACATTCACGATGAGCGATGACACGACAGAAGTTCTCTACGCACTGAAAGTCGATACGAAGTTCAAGGTTCCGGGGTTCGTGAGACGTCAGGCCGAGAAGCAGATCGTGACAACCGCACTGCGCGGTTTGCGCAAGAGAGTCCTCGGTTAGGGATGCAATGAGGATCGTCCTGGTGACCGGCAAAGGGGGTGTCGGCAAGACGACCGTGGCAGCAGCAACAGCCCTTGCGATCGCCGATGCCGGATACCGGACCCTGGTGACTTCAACTGATCCCGCCCACTCGCTGTCCGATGCCCTTGCTGTGCCCCTGGGCACCCGGCCAACCCAAGTCGTCGAGCGTCTCGATGGGCAGCAGATCGACACACAGGAACAGCTTGACCGGTACTGGGGAGCCATCCGACAACAGCTCATCGACGTTCTCGACTGGGGTGGCGCCGGCGGCATCGAAGCCGAGGAGTTTCTGATCCTCCCGGGCATGGATGAGATGTTCGCATTGCTCGAGGTCAACAAACACGCCCGATCCGGCGATTACGACGTGGTGATCGTCGACTGCGCCCCGACCGCGGAAACACTCAGGCTCCTCTCCCTACCAGAGGTGCTCAGCTGGTACTTCGAGAAAGTGCTGCCAACCGAGCGACGATTGATGCGGGCTGCACGACCGATTCTCGGGCGTCTTACGGATCTTCCGCTGCCTGAGGACGATGTCTTCACGGCTGCACAATCGATTTTCGTGTCCATAGACGGGGTCAGAGAACTGATGTCCGATCCCGGCGTCACTTCAGCCCGTCTCGTGGTCAACCCGGAGAAAATGGTCATTGACGAGGCGAGACGCACCTACAGCTACCTGGGCCTGTTCGGATACGGAGTCGATGGAGTGGTGGTGAATCGAGTTCTTCCCGACGCAGTCTCCGATCCCTACTTTGACCGGTGGCGTGCAATCCAGAAGGGTCATCTCGACACAGTCGATGATGCCTTCGCCGAGGTGCCGCGGCTCCGTTTGCGGCTCTTCGATGACGAGATGGTTGGCATCGACCGACTCCGGTTCATGGCGAAGGAGTTGTATGGCGACTCGAACCCCATAGAGGATTACAAAGCCACCAGCCCGTTTCGCATTTCCGAGAACGACGAGGGCGTCTGCATGGAAATCGATATCCCGTTTGTCGAAAAGAGCGACCTCGACGTCTTCCGCAGCGGTCATGAGTTGTACGTCCAGGTGGGACCCTATCGACGCTCCTTCATCCTGCCCGACGCACTACATCGGCGACAGGTATCTCGTGCAAAACTGGATGGTGGAACCCTGACAGTTGTCTTCTCGGAGCCGGGTAGTCCGCGATGAGCGACCAGCAGGTCGTCTCGGCGATTGCCCGTGCCGGTAAGCGGGCGACATATCACCTTCTCCAGGCCCTCGTCGAGAGTCTCAAGGCGGTCGAGGCGGTAATCGAGGAGATGGGAACCATCGGCGACGGGGATTCGTCAGATTCGATAGAACTTCGAGAGAGGATTGAGGTCGAATGAGTGAAGAGCCGACAACGGTCAGGCCCGATGACGTGATTCCCCCTGGGGAAGCATCGATTCAGACTCGGCAGTTTCTCCAGGATGCAGTGCTGCTCGTGCCGAACATCGTGAAGCTGATCGGGCGATTGCTGACAGACTCTCGTGTTCCCCGCCGGTCGAAGATCGTTGTCGGAATGGCTGCCGCCTATGTGATCAGCCCAATCGACCTGATACCTGACGTGATTCCGGTGTTTGGCTGGGCGGACGATGTGCTCATTCTGATGTTCGCACTCGACTCGCTCGTGGAACGCGCCGGGCCCGAGGTTGTGGACCAGCATTGGGACGGTCCCGGAGACCTTCTGGCGCTTGTTCGGCAGGCGATGGGCGTATCGCGCAATGTCCTCCCCCGACGTCTGACACAAGTCATCGACCGCATGTCTGGCTGAGCAGAGTTTGGGAAAACGACCCATGGGGTGGATAACCTCACGGGATGGCATTTCCCGACGGTATAGCCGACTTCAGGTCTGACACCGTCACCCGGCCCACGGCGGCCATGCTCAAAGCGATGGCCGAAGCCCCGTTAGGCGACGACGTCTATCACGACGACCCCACGGTCAACGCACTCGAGGAGGAGTCTGCGGCGGTGACTGGCAAGGAGGCGGCCATCTACACCCCGACAGGAACCATGGGCAACCAACTGTGTGTCATGCTCCACACCAACCCTGGTGAAGAGATTCTGGCCAACGAGGGCAGCCATGTCCGGAGTATCGAAGCAGGCGCCCCTCAGGCTCTCTCCGGGGTTGGATTCCGGACCGTAAGGGGGGAGGGCGGTCGCATCGAACCAGAGGACGTCGAGGAAGCGATGGCCATGGCTGGCTTCCGGATCGGCGTCGATGAGGGGGCAGCCACCGGGATCTTCCCCTCGATCAGGCTGATGGTTTGGGAGAACACTCACAACATGTCGGGAGGCCGGGTCATCCCGATCGACTTGATGGAAAAGACAAACCGGGTCGCCCGCAGCCATTCGCTGGCGGTGCACATCGATGGGGCCCGCATCTTCAATGCCGTCGCGGCCACTGGAGTGCCAGCCGAACGCTATTCCGCGGTCGGGGACACGATCCAGTTCTGCTTCTCAAAGGGTCTGGGGGCACCGGTTGGGTCGATCGTTTGTGGGCCTCAGGACATGATCGACGAGATCAGGTTTCTCAGGAAGCGGTTGGGCGGTGGAATGCGTCAGGCCGGCGTGATTGCTGCGGCGGCCAGAGTGGCTCTGGCAGATCGAGATCGTCTGATTGAAGACCACATTCTTGCCAGATCTCTAGGTGACGGTATTGCTGAGCGGTTCCCGGGGTCAGTAGATCCTGTCAGCGTCGAGACCAACATGGTACGGGTCGATTTTTCGTCGATGGGGATGGAGTGGGAGGAAGTGAATCAGCGTCTCGACTCGGCCGGCATCAAGGCGAATCCTCCACTTGGCGCCTTTGCCTGGAGGCTGGTGACACACCGCGATGTCGACGCCGCTGATGCGGCCAGACTCCTAGACGCCCTTTCGTAACCTGACGCGTTCATGGGGAGTCGGATACCAGTGAAAGTCGGCGTCCTCTTCCCCGGTCAAGGAAGCCAATTTGTGGGTATGGGTGAGGAGCTCTTCGACGCTCGTCCCGACCTCCTCGGCGACAGGGCCAACGAGTTGCTTGGGTTCTCGCTGAGGGATGTGTGTCTCGTAGGTCCCGAAGAAGAATTGACGAGGACCGAGCACGCTCAGCCCGCCCTGTTTGCTCTGTCATATGCCCTGTGGGAGGAGCTGGCGGCTGCCAGCGGGCTCCGACCTGACGGCGCCGCAGGCCATTCGCTGGGGGAGTACACCGCCCTGGCCGCTTCAGGGGCGTTGAGTTACGAGTCATCTCTCGGCGTGGTCGCCACGCGGGGTAACGCTATGGCCGAAGCTGCAGATCTCGAGGAGTCGGGCATGGCCGCAGTTCTCGGGGCAGACGAGGCTTCGGCACGAGCTCTGTGCGACGCCCGAACGGCCGACAATGGCCGACTCGACGTTGCCAACATCAACGCGCCCGGGCAGGTCGTTGTTGCCGGCGGAAAACCCGACATCGAATGGCTGGTTGACAATGCAAAGGATCTCGGGTTTCGGCGTGCGATACCACTCAAGGTTGCCGGCGCCTTCCACTCGGGGTTCATGGAACCTGCCGTGGCCAAAGTCGCAGGGGCCCTCACCGACGTCGATGTCGGAGACATGGTTTTCCCGGTTTGGGCGAATACGACTGCGAAGCCCCACGAAGCCGCGACTCTCAAAGAGGTGCTGGCCCGTCAGATGGTGGAGCCGGTTCTCTTTGCGCAGATTCTCGAGGATATGTCCGCCTCGGGTATAGACACCTATATCCATGTCGGGCCTGGAGACGTCACAGCCGGTCTGGCGAGGAGAACGATCAAGGATGCAGAAGTCCTGACGGTTTCAACTCTGAGCGACATTCCCGATGTGGCCGATGCCATCGTTACCATGAGCACAGCCTGAGGAGTTGCTATGCGAAACGCCGAGATAACCGGATGGGGCAAATGCATGCCCCCGAACGTCCTCTCCAATCATGACCTGGAACAACTTGTTGACACGTCAGACGAGTGGATCACCTCGCGCACCGGTATCAAGGAGCGTCGCATCAGTCATGTCGAGGCTTCCGATCTAGGCGCGGTTGCTGCCCATAGAGCCCTGGCGGCTGCCGGAAAGACAGTGGAGGACGTGGATCTGGTGCTGGTCGCAACCTGTAGCGGTGACTCGATCATCCCTTCGACGGCTTCCATCGTCCAGGCCAAGCTCGGCGCCTGGAATGCTGCGGCTCTGGACCTCAACGCCGCATGCTCGGGTTTCCTCTACGGCCTGGTCGTCGGAACCAACATGATTCGAGGCGGGACAAACAACACCGTTCTCCTTGTCGGTACGGAGAAGCTCCACTTCGTCACCAACTACACAGACCGCTCGACGTGCATCCTGTTTGGCGACGGCGCCGGCGCTGTTGTGTTGGAGCCAACCGACGAACCGATCGGATTGCTGTCCTCCGAACTCGGAATGGACGGATCCATCGGACATGCGCTGGAGGTCCCCAACGACGGCACGGCCGGCGAGAGGATCCACCACGACCCGGCCAACTGCGCAATCAGGATGGACGGCCAGGAGGTCTTCCGCAGGGCCGTGACCGAGATGAGCGACTCCTCCGCGAGTGTGCTCGAGCAGGTCGGGTTGGGTGTTGATGACGTTGATCTCGTGGTTCCGCATCAGGCCAACATTCGAATCATCGACGCCATGGCGCGTCGGCTCGGAGTGGACAGCGGCAAGGTTTACGTGAACATTCACTCCTACGGGAACACGTCGGCTGCCACCATCCCGGTGGCCCTGACCGAGGCTCTCGAGCAGAGCAGGATCGAGCCTCGTGGGACGATCCTCTTCACTGCCTTCGGTGGCGGTTTGTCCTGGGGTTCGGCTGTGTACCGATGGGGTGACCGGGTCGAGCCTGTGGGCGAGAGTGACGCCCGGTTGCCGGAGACAGACAAGACGACCATGGAATTGCTCAAGCCCAGCTTCGACTTCTTTGGGGTTCCGGAGCGCCTGGCTTGACTGACGGCGGGCAGGAGAGAGTCGCCCTGGTAACCGGCGGCTCACGAGGCATCGGCAGAGCTATTGCGCTCAGACTGGCCGGATCGGGCCACAAGGTCGCGGTCAACTTCTCAAGTGACTCCACCGCTGCCGATGAGGTCGTTGACGAAATCGCTGCCGGCGGCGGTCAAGCTGTGGCTCTCAGGGCGGATGCGTCGGCCACCGAGAATGTCACCGGCCTGATGGAAGCCGTGACCGAAGGGCTGGGACCTCCCACCGTCCTGGTCAACAACGCCGGCATCACACGGGACAATCTGCTCCTGCGGATGTCGCCTGAGGAGTTCGACGAGGTGATCGCCGTCAACCTGCGATCCGTTTACCTGTGCACCAGGGCTGCCCTGAGGGGAATGATGCGGGCCAAGTGGGGTCGCATCATCTCGATCGCCTCTGTCGCCGGGATATCGGGCAACCCCGGGCAGGCCAACTACTCGGCGTCCAAGGCCGGGATCATTGGCTTCTCGAAGGCGATTGCCAAGGAGTACGGCTCTAGAGGCATCACGGTCAATGTGGTGGCCCCGGGGTTCATCAGCACCGACATGACTGCCGCGCTGGACGAGGCCGTCAGGAAAGGCGCCGCAGACGCCATATCAGTGGGCCGATTTGGAGAGCCTGACGAGGTGGCAGCGGCGGTCGGATTCCTGGCCTCAGACTCTGCGTCCTATATCACGGGCCAGGTGGTGGCAGTCGATGGCGGCCTCACGTTGTAGGTTTCAGTCAACAAGTACCAGATAGGAGAAAAAGGATGGACAGAGACGTCATTGTTCAGAGGATGACCGGAGTGCTTGTCTCGGAGCTCGGACTCGATGAGTCCAAGATAAATGAAGAGGCGCGCTTCGAGGAAGACCTCGATGTCGACAGTCTTGGAGTCGTCGAGTTGCTGATGGCGCTCGAGGACGAATTCGAAGTGAAAATCCCCGACGAAGACGCCGAGTCGATCATGACGGTGGGTCAGGCCGTCGACCTGGTGCACACCAAGCTCGGAGGCTAGGCACCGATGGCGCCGGAACGGCGACGGGTTGTCGTCACCGGGCTCGGGGCGGTCACACCGGTCGGGAGGGATGTTGACGCGACCTGGACGTCGATGGTTTCGGGCCGATCTGGCATCGGGCCGGTCTCCCTTTTCGACACCTCTGATTACAAGGCGAGAATCGCCGGGGAAGTCTCCGGATGGGACCCTGAGGCCCATTTCGAACGCCGCGAAATCCGGAGACTCGACCGATACGCACAGTTCTTCCTCGTTGCGGTTCGCGAGGCGCTTGCTCAGAGTGGGCTTTCATTTGAGGAGGACTCTCCTGAGGCTGCCCGAGCCGGAGTGGTTCTTGGGACCGGCTTCGGTGGGATGACCTCCTTCATCAAAGAGATCAACACCCTGAGCAGTCGGGGCCCGGATCGGGTGAGCCCTTTGGGGGTTCCCGTCTCCATTTCGAACATGGCTGCAGGCCTCGCTTCAATGGAGCATCATCTTCTCGGCCCGGTCACCTGCGTTGTGACGGCATGCAGTGCATCTGCCAACGCGATCGGTGACGGGGCAGAGCTAATCAGGCGCGGTGCGGCCGATGTTGTGGTGACGGGAGGTGCGGAAGCCACCATTACCGGCTTTGGGATGGCGAGTTTCGCCCAGTCCCGTGCACTCTCGTTGAACAATGATGACCCCGAAGGGGCCTCACGGCCTTTCGATCTCAACCGAGACGGGTTCGTCATGGGAGAAGGGGGTGCAGCCCTGGTTCTGGAGGAATACGACTATGCCGTGGCAAGGGGTGCCAGTCCACTTGCCGAAGTCAACGGCTATGGCATGTCGGCGGACGCCTATCACATAACCCTTCCCCGTCCGGGAGGCGCAGGGGCAGGCAGGGCGATGACCGCTGCTCTGGCCGATGCAGAGCTGGCGGCGTCCGATATCGGGTATATCAATGCCCACGGGACGTCGACGCAAGCCAACGATTCGACGGAGACCGCTGCCATCAGACTCGCATTTGGCGACACAGCCGACGCTATTCCGGTTTCGTCCACGAAATCAATGACGGGTCACACACTTGGAGCAGCCGGTGCCGTTGAGGCGATTGCGGTGGTGATGGCGCTAAGTGACCAGACACTGCCGCCCACCATCAACTACGAGACACCGGACGCTGAGTGCGATCTGGACTACGTGCCCAATGAGGCCAGGGCGGTGTCTTCGCTCGACCACGCAATGTCGAATTCATTCGGGTTTGGTGGTCACAACGTCAGCCTGATCCTGAGCCGGGTCTGACACAGGGCCGGGTTCAGGTCTCGGGCGTCTCACATCCCGGGCCGGGAGGCTGTTGGTTCTTCGACTCGGCCTCTCGCCACTCGGCAATGCTCCGATAGACGAGCACGAGCAGAAGTCCGGTCCCGATAGTGACAAGAAGGAACGAGAAGGTAGCGATCAGGACAGACCAGGTAATGCAAGCGACGCCAGATCCACAACTCAGATAGGTGACGGTCCAACCCAGGGCGCCGGCGAGCAGACCGAGAGCGACCGACGGAATCGAGATCCACGGATTTGGCCTTCTTCGGTTCACCTTCGCCGGCCGGTGTCGTCAATGCGGGCGGCATCCAGGATCTCCTGGGGTGCCAACTCGGGTGGGATGGAATAGGAGCGCCCGCTCTCTGTCGGCGGGTGGAACGCGACTTTCACGCTCGGATGCCAGGAGATGACGAGAACGATCAGCCCGAGGGCGACTGAGAGGATCGCGGCCGGAAGGGTCTGAAGGGGGGCTAGAACAAGGGCAATTCCTGGCCAGATGAACCTGACCACATAGAGCCCGCCAGGGAACACTCGTGTGTACCAGAGGGCGGCAAGCGGTGCTGTGAGCCCGACAGTGAGCGTTGCCCAACTCATCGCGTCCCATGCCGTCAAACCCAGTGCAAAGGGTGCGCCGAGCAGGATGAGTGGCACGAGGACAGCGCGGGTTGGAGGTCCGGCGGCAGCGGGAAGCTTCCTGATCCGCCTTGTTGTGGTCGGCAGAAAGAGCACGATCGCCGCCAAGCTCGATGCGATAACACCCGCGGCCCACCAGACGTCGACGTCGCGAATTACCGCGATGACGAGAGTGCCTGCGATGGAGGCGACTGCCGTGCGATGGGCCCATCGACCTCCTACGAGAAGAACTCCGATGACTCCGACCGCCGAAGTTGCCAGGAGACTGAGGCCAATAAGCAAAACGCTCCCGGGGGAAAACGGCCCGGGATCAACGATCAAAGCGGCGGTCCAGAGAATGGTCGCTGCCAATGGGATCATGAGCATGGGGAGAGACCTCACATCGGAATTGTCGCAGCGAGGATCGTTAAGCCGAAGTTGGAGGCGTAGGGACCTCTGCAGGCTCGAGGACGCGGAGTCCGGCCTTCTCGCCGAATCGTGGTGACTTGCCGGGCTCCCAGGTGGTCTCTTCAGTCCAGCTGGCACCGGGCCGAAGCGTGATCACAGCCCCGAGGGCGGGTTGGTCCGTCTGAAAGTCGGTCAGGGGCGCCCCGAGGAGGCGAAGCCGGCCCGCCTGTATCGGGTCCTGGTGGGAGACGATCACCACGTCGCCGTGAGGGTGCTCTCGGTCGAGACGCCTGGCAACCTCGGCAACACGGCCGGCGACATCGTCGAGGCTCTCGTCGGCGAAAGGGAGATTCTGGGGATGATCGAGATAGGCCTCGAGCTCACCGGGAAAACCGACGGGCACGTCCCGCCAGGTGTGACCCTTCCAACGGCTCATGAGGGACCACTCGGTCAAATCAGGGTCGACCTTGACCGGCACCGTGGTTCGGGCCGCAATCGCCTCTGCGGTCCGTAAGGCACGCTCCAGGGGCGAGCACCAGATGGCTACCACCGGGCGGGGACCGAGGTAGCGACCGACACGCCGGGCCTGTTCAATGCCGTGGGGGGACAGGCCAAATCCGGGAAGACCGGCGTATACGAGATGATCGGGATTATCGACCTCGCCGTGCCGGACCAGGTGAACGAGAACTGCCATGTGCGCCAGTTTGGCCGTTCTCGTCCCGTGAGCGAGGTAACTTCGGCTGGGTGTGGACCGAATCCATCCTCCATGTCGACATGGATTCCTTCTTTGTCGAGGTAGAGAGACTCTCCGATCCGGGCCTCCGGGGGCGGCCGGTCGCCGTTGGTGGAACGGGTCCGAGGGGCGTGATAGCAAGCGCTTCCTACGAGGCCAGGGAGCACGGAGTTCGCTCAGCCCAGCCGACATCGACGGCCCTGCGGATGTGCCAGGACTTGATCGTCGTTCCCACTACCCACGGACGCTACGGGGAAATGTCTGAGAGGGTCTTCGAGATCTTTCGATCCTTCACCCCATACGTGGAAGGCCTCAGTCTCGATGAGGCCTTTCTCGACGTTGGTGGGCTCAGACATCACTATCCGTCGCCAAAGGATGTCGCTGTCACCATTCGAGAAGAGCTGCAAGAGGGCCTATCGCTGCCGGCGTCGGTGGGCATCGCGACAACGAAATTCGTGGCCAAGCTTGCGTCAGAGGCCGCCAAGCCCGACGGCTACCTGCTGGTTCGGCTAGACGAGCAGTCGGGGTTTCTTCGTGCGCTGCCAATCGATGCGCTCTGGGGTGTCGGCCCGGCAACGCTGGCATCGATGGAGAAACTCGGGATCCTTACTGTCGGTGACCTGGCTGAACTGCCCGAAGCGACGCTCGTGACCACATTCGGGCCGGCCCAGGGCCGGCACCTGTCGGATCTTGCCAACGGTCACGATCCACGACCGGTGGAGCCCGACATCCAGGCGAAGTCGATCTCGGTCGAGGAGACCTACAGCAGCGACTTGGAGGGCCGTGATGTCCTCGAGGCCAGTCTGCTCGCCCATGCTCAACGTCTCTCCGGCCGGTTGAGACGGGCAGGTCTGACAGCGCGAACGGTCAGCTTGAAGATTCGATACGCCGACTTCACGACCTTGACCCGAAGCTCGACAGCCGGTACGCCTATCGATAACCCGCGGGATCTCTTTCAGACATCTCAGCGGTTGCTCGAACAGGTGGACACCGATCGACCGGTGCGACTCCTCGGGCTATCGGCGACCTCTCTCGTTCAGAGCCTGTCGCCGCAACAGTTGACTATCGACAGCGACGACAATTGGGCAAGGGTTGCCGATGCGGTGACCGATGTGCGGGATCGCTACGGAGACCACGCAGTCGACCCGGCGCGACTGTTGGTCACGAAACGTCAAGAACCTGAACATTCATAGCAATCAGCGCAAACGTGCCGGCTGAGGCCGTGTATTGTGTCTTATAACCTCGGGTCTAGCTTGAGGGCTGGTGAACATGGGCTTAAACGACAACGAAGAGAAAATTCTCGCCGAGATCGAGCGACAGTTTTACGATGAGGACCCCGAACTTGCTCGCGCCGTCAAGAACATTGAGAAGCCGTCTCGAGTCGATGTCAGGCTCGCTCTTCTCGGTGTAGTCGCGGGTCTCGCTGTTGTCATCGGTTTTTTCGCCACCAACACGATCGTGGCTCTTCTTGGCTTTGCCCTCCTGGTCGGTTCAGCAACAGCACTGGTCACCGGTTTGCGTGCCCGCGGCTCGCAGATGACGCCCCCCGACGCCAACGATGAACAGTCCGATTCGGGCGGTCGCAGCTCCCACGAACGGGACTGAGCCCAAAGCGAAAAAGGGACCTGCGCTCCCGGATGCACCGCGTGTCCGAAGCCGCTATTCTTCCGTCCCCCCGGGGCGGTTCGGGTACTCATAGACCGCTCCCTGGGGAGGAGGACACGACCCCTGCGTCCGGGTCGTCGGAGCAGTTTTAGGAAGGGACACGTGGAGCAGTCGTTCACAGCCGAGCAGGCATGCCGGCTGGCTAATTGCACCCATCATCAGCTGCGCTATTGGGACCGGGTCGAGTTGGTGAAGCCTTCAATCCAGGCAAGCGGCGGACGGCCGGGAGTGAGACGTCTCTACTCGTTCCGGGATCTGGTAGCCCTCCGAGTTGTGCGCAGCCTCCTCGACAACGGGATGTCCCTTCAACGAGTGCGAAGAGCCTGGGACTACCTGCGACGAGAGGGGGAGATGGAGAACCACCTCTCAGATGTGAAGCTCGTCACCGACGGACAGTCCATTTTCAAGGTCAGTGCCGACGATGGTGAGCTCATGGACGCACTCCGGGAAGGCCAACTGGCGTTCTTCGTTGCTATCGACGAGATCACTCGCGAGGTCGAAGAGGACGTCACCAGGTTCGAGCTGGATCGCGACCACTTCCTGGACATGCTCCGTCGCGTCGAAGACGACGTCCTCGAGGAGCAGAGCGCCGCGGGCAACTAGTCGAACAGCGACTTGGGGTTCAAGGCGGCCCGGGTTCGCTTCCCGCCTTCGTATCGGAGCTTCAACCAGCTCTCGACCGTATCGAGATCGTCCTGGCTAGCGGTGACTTTGATCCCTCCATATATCGCCGCCGAATAGGATCTGGCGATCGGCACCAGCGAGCGGTCGGTGGCCGTTGCGAACTCCATTGGTGTCTGGTGCGCCGGGACGGGGGAGCCTAGATCTTGCAAGCGGTCGATGATTTCCTCCCACGCAGCGGTGATGTCTCCGTCGCGGAGTCGACGCACCCGGCGTCGACGACGCACCGACTTCAGAATCGGTGTGATCAGAGCAATGATCAGAAGGGCTGGAATGACCAGCCACCACTTGGATATCGCAAATCCGGACGAATCGCCGATCGGGTTGCCGGTTTGGTCAATCGCGAACGGATTGGTTTCGCCTGCGAATTCTTCAGCCGAGCGGTCGAGTCCGCCCAGGTCGCCTGGAGGCGGCAGGTAGACGACGGGATTGAAGTCCGCGGTGAGGCTGTTGGGCAGGGCTCCGTCTCCCCGCGGTGTCGGGTCGAACTTCACCCATCCGACGCCGTCCATCCACATCTCCACCCAGGCGTGAGCGTTGTTCTCCCTGACTTCAATGACCTCTTCCAGGACAACGTTCCCGTCTTCGTCAGTCACAACGTTCCCGTCCTTGTCGATCACCTCGACGAAGGTGGCCACGCCGGGTGTGAAACCCCAGACCACTCGTGTCGGGATGCCCAGTTCTCGACCTAGCACAGCCATTCCGTTGGCGAACTGTTCGCAGTAGCCCACGCGGTAGTTCGTGCTCACCGGGTCGGTGAGCCAGTCCTCCAACTGGAGGCTGCTTTGCCCGGTGGAGACATTGGTTGAGTATGTGAAGTCTCCGCTGTCCCGGAACCAGTACTGGAGCAGCCAGGCCTTCTCGAAGTCGGTGGTGGCACCGAGGGTTCTCTCCAGGGCAACGCCGAGCAGGGTCGCTGGAAAATCTTTGGGCAAGGCCACGAATCGGTCGATGTCCTCGGGTCGTGTGGTGTCTCCGGGCAGGGGGGCCGGCTCGGCTGAGAAGACGCCCGCTTCTGCAGCCGCCGCAAACATCGGGGTCAACACGCCGTTCGACGAAGCCAGAGCCCCGAGATCTTCGTCATGAAGGGCGAAGGTGGTCGCGGCCTGGAACTGCTCTCCCAGTCCCAATCGCGGCTGGTAGATGACCGAGCCGTCGGGAGCAATTTGGAATGATTGCGGGTTGATCTGATCTGAGTCGAGGACGGCCGCAATGCCCGCAATCGGCACAACCTGGCTGCGAAGTTGCTCTATCGCTACTCGCTGAGCGATCGTTTGTGTGGTTCCCCGATATGCATGATTGGGATCGCCTCCAGCCACACCACTCGTGTAGTAGGGCGCCGCGAAATTGCCGGGTCGCCAGGCGACTCCGTCGAACGTGTCGAGACTTTCCATACGCCAATAGATCTGGTCGGCTGGAGGCGCCTCCTCGGAGAGCGTTGCCCTAAACAGGACAGTGTTTGATCGGCTGATGATCTGTTGCTGAAGGTCGGCGAGACGGTCGTATGACACCCCTCCTACCCCGTAGCCGTACCCGCTGCCGACTCTCCACTGCAGATTGCCCGTCGAAGGGACCAGCGACGACCCCCTATCGGCCAGCGCCACCGAACCGCCGGCGATCACGATGGCGAGGATGAATGCCATGCTTCCGGCGCGGCGGGGGAGAGGTCGACCCTCGAGGTCACGGACCCGACCCGCATCGCTGCGTCGTTCCATCGCCACGGCGGCCACAGATAGGGCTATGACAACGGCAGCCGCTCCCATCCATCCCCGCCCCGCAGGGACCCGATCCATGACAGCGAATTGGAGGTAGAGGGCCAGTGATGGAAGAACCATCGCTGTCGTCGGCCCGCCTGTGGCTCCCCATGTATAGAGGCCGCCAATGACCCACATCAGAATCGACAGGATCGCAACAACCCCGGAGCCGGGGAAAACGGGCGCTACACCGAATCGGATGAGGTCGATCGCCTGACCGATTTCCTGCACCAGAACGCCACCGGTCTCAAGAGAAGGCAGGAACCCGCCAATCAGCGTATGAGGAGCCGAGATGCGCAGGAACAGGATCAAGCCTGCACTGACGAAGAGCACCGTTGCGATCTTCCGATTCGAGATCGTCTGGTTGAGCAGCCACCAAATCACACCGCCCAGGAACGCGCTCGCGATCATGATCAGCTGCCACGCAGGTGCATCGCCTTCTGAACTGATCAGACGCCCAAGTCTGAGGAGCATCAACGCGAATGCGGCGAGGCCCGCTAGCCGGCCGAGGCGGTTTTCCATGATGTTTTCGTTGTTGTCACCCAGCTCGGAGCCCACAGCTCGTCTGGAGTGATTGAAACGGTGGTGACGCCCATGCGATGGAACGAAACCAACGTCTGCGAGATCGCGGCCGAGACGGTCATCAAAACGGTCGTCGGGTAGTCACCACTGAGGAGTTGTTGGACCGCCAGCAAGGAGCGGTCGGCGACACCGGTGACTATGACCAGGGCGCCACCACCGCCTTTTTGCCGGATCCTGCTGGCCACCGCCTGGATGTCGATTGTCGGGTCGGGTTGAACCAGGGCCAGTCGCTCCATCGCTGAGGAATAACGGGAAGCGTCAATCGGCTCGGCATCACCGGCCCACAGGTCTGCATCAAACCCGGATCCAATTAGATGGGTTACGACTGTTGCTGCACCGGAGACCGCCTTCTCGAACCCATCGCCGGACTCGTAGCTAGCTGCTCTCACATCCAGCAAGACAAGCGCACGTGACTGCCATGGAGTCTCCAACTGGCGGATCATCAACTCATCGGTTTTCGCAGAGGACGGCCAATGGACCCGGCGCAGGTCATCGCCGTGCTGATACTCGCGGAGGGTGTAGAAGTCCTCTCCCCCCTGCCGGCTGTGCTCGGGACGGGATGCCTGCATGGCAGGATCCTGCCCGCGGACAATGGGAAAGCCGGTGAGTTCCTCTACGGCGGGATACACCACGATCCGATCGACGGGGCCTTCACCCGAGCGAAGCTCGGCGAGACCCAGGGGGTCGGTGGTGCGGACGACAGTGGGCCCGACGCGATAGACGCCCCGGGGACGGCACGTGACCCGGTAGGTGGCGGTTGTCGAACCGCCCTTCTTGAGATGGGCCACCTCGAAAGTGGCGACACCAAGACGATTCACGTCATCTTCGAGAGTCAGATGCCCTAATGATCTGCGGGACCGGTTTTCCATCAAGAGAGTCACAGTGGTCGTGTCACCGTCGTGCACGGTCGCCGAGCCGAGACGTCTGCTCAGGTTGACCTTCGGCCTGTTCAGCCTCACATAGGCCACGCCTGCGGCTTGAGCGAGGATGACAAAGACAGCCGCAAGCAGCAATTCTTGCTCCCCAAGCCCGTACCAAAGGAAGAGCAGGGCGAGGCCGGCTCCCGATAGAGCCCAGCCTCGGAGAGTTGGCATCAGGTGGCTATCCGGGAGCTTGTTCCGGGGACCCTCAACCTGGTCATGATCTCATCGATCACATCGGGAAGTGAGTCGCCACGCATTTGTGCCTCAGGCCGGAGAGCCATCCTGTGCTCGAGGACCGGGTGGGCCAGTGCTTTGATGTCGTCAGGGGTCACGTACTCCCGGCCTTGCGCCGCAGCGCGTGCCCTGGAGAGTTTCTGCAGGAACAGCGCAGACCTTGGAGAGGCACCAAGGAGAACATCGGAATGGGTTCTGGTTCCCTCGACCAGGTCGACAATGTAGGTCTTGACCGATTGTGAGACAGTTACACCTCGCGCGATCAACACCATCTCATCGATCTCGGCCACTGTTGCCACCGGTTCGAGGTCCAGGAACGTCGATCTGACGCCGTGGGTGTCGAGTATCTCCAATTCCTTCTGTCGATTTGGGTATCCGATGACAACCCGCATCATGAACCGGTCTAGCTGAGCCTCCGGCAGGGGGTAGGTGCCTTCGTGTTCCAAAGGGTTCTGGGTGGCCACGACCATGAAGGGAATTGGGACCTGCCGGGTCACGCCGTCGGATGTGACCTGGCGCTCTTCCATTGCCTCGAGAAGAGCCGACTGGGTCTTGGGGCTGGCCCGGTTGATCTCGTCCCCAAGGACGATGTTGGCGAAGATTGGGCCGGGCTTGAAGTCGAATGCGCTCGTGTTCCGGTCCCAAACCGAGACACCGGTCACATCTGAGGGCAAAAGGTCGGGGGTGAACTGGACCCGGTGAAAGATGCTGTCGATTGATCGAGCCACGGACTTCGCCAGCTGGGTCTTTCCCACGCCCGGCACGTCTTCGATGAGGACATGGCCCTCGGCCATGAGGGCCATGATGACGAGTTCAACAACGTCTCGCTTACCTTGAATGACCGTCTCGACGTTGGAGGCGATGCGGTCGAAACGCCGACTAAAGACTTCGATTTGCTGTGCCGTCACCTCGGACAATGAACTCTCCCGACTTTCTGTTTTCAGACCAGACTCTACCGATAAGGCTCGGTTTTGAGAGCTAGACTTTCCCTCGGGAATGGCTGTCGCATAATGAGTAACCGTGTCGGGCTGGGTCGCTACTTGTTGGTATTGATCCGTAGACCCATCTTGCTGTGGGAGGCCGTAAGGGCCGTCTTCGCCTTGCGTGCTCATCGTGGACTTCGTGCCTCCTCGGACTATCTCACCTGGAGGGTTCATACCGCCTATGGCAATGCCATGTCGGAAGCCACGTCCGAGGATCTGGTCGCCTACCTCAGGTGGCGTCGTTTGATGAGGCGCGTAGCGTGACTCCGAACCTCGCCAGCCGACTTCAGGACCTACCGGGGGTAGCGTCGGTTGTGGTTGATCTCGACGATTCCGAGAAGTCGGGGATCAACGTCCGGCTCGAGCCGGGGTCAGACGAAGCCGACGTGCTCGAGCGGGTTCGAGCACTCCTGATTGCCTATGGGGTTCGTGGAGACAAGACCCCGATTCTCCAGGTCGGTCGCCGCCGATATTCGGCTGCCGACGACTCCCTCGGTGTTGATGTGAGGATTACCCCGGTCAAGGGTGGCGCGAGGGTCGAAGTGATGAGGACGTCCGTTCGGTCCTTCAGGGTGGTTCCTGCCAATGCGAAAGCCATAGCCCAGGGCATCTCGGACGCATGGTGTCAGGTTGTGGCACGGGTGCCCGTCGAGATTGCAGAAGTCGCCCTTGGCGATCGAGGTGATCTCTCGGTGACAGCCAGGGAGGGGACAAGAACCTCGGTGGGCACCGCGAACGTCGAAAACGGGTGGTCAAAAGGCATCGCTCTCGCTGTAGGCAGGGCCATCGGAACTGTGAAAGCGCCCCACGGCGCAAGCCTGACCGAATCTGGTTGGTAACCTCTAGCCGACGCAAAAGGCGCAACAATGGCCAGGGTCCTTGTTCTAAACGCGAGCTACGAGCCTCTCTCGGTGGTCAATGAGCGCCGAGCCATTGTCTTGATCCTGAACCAGAAGGCCCGTCTCGTGGTGGGTAAGGACGAGATCTGGAGCTCCGAGACTCGCGTTGTGGAAGTGCCTTCGGTCGTTCGCCTGACGAGATACGTCAAGGTTCCCTATCGGCGGACGGCACCCGTTACCCGTCGCGCCGTCTTCGGGCGTGATGGTCACCGCTGCCAATACTGTGGCGGGCCTGCCGAATCTCTCGATCACGTGATGCCGAGGTCGAGGGGTGGCGACCACAGCTGGGAGAACGTTGTGGCTTGCTGTCGTCCCTGCAACATCCGCAAGGGAGACCGTCTCCCAACCGAGGCGGGTTTCCGTCTCGCCAGTTCCCCTGGGCCGCCCCGTCGGCACGCCTGGATCTACGCCTCTGCCGGATATCAGCTCGACCCGGCCTGGCAGCCCTACCTCGGCGTCGCGTAAAGCTCGTGTGCACTGAGGTGCGGCAAGCGCGCACGACTGCACACGACACCGCGGTTCGTGTGCAGTCGTGCGCGCTGAGAGCACACCAGTGCACACGACTACGTCTTCTTTCGAGACGCTAGACCCGTCCCATCGCATCGTTTACCCACTAAGTGGGCCATAAGGTTGACAAGTGGGGCGATGTGGGTCATAGTGGCGGCACTGGCCAAGAGGTCTATACCAAAGGTCAAAAAAATGAGGACGGACGGAAGAGAGCAGAAGTGTTCCTCGGCGAGTACTTCCACAGTCTTGATGGCAAAGGAAGGGTGGTCATGCCCGCCGCATTCCGTCATGCTCTCGAAGACGGTTGTGTCCTTACCAAGGGACAAGATAGCCAGCTTATTGTCTACTCAAAGGTCGACTTCGAGGCCAGGGCGCTCGAAGTGACCGAACGACCTCAGGACCGCTCCGGTCGCAGGTTCTCCAGAACGATGTTCGGGGGCGCAGACCTCCAGACCCCGGACAAGTCAGGTCGTCTACTCGTCAAGCCGGATCTCAGACAGTTCGCCGGACTCGACCTGTCCACCGAGATTGCGGTTGTCGGCCTGTTCGACCACGTCGAGCTCTGGAGCAACGATGCCTACCTCGCAGACCGTTCGGCCGGCGATGAGATCTATCGGGAGGAGGACGAGGCATAGACCCACCGACACAGAACCTGGCTGGCTTATCGCCAGCCCCCCGGAACCAATGGAAGGCCCCTGACTCCGCCCGCTTCTCATTGGTACCAGCGCCCGGGGGGCTGGCAATGAGCCAGGATCGGATCAGAGGTGACGGCAGTTACCACCTTCCGGTAATGGCGAGTGAGGTGGCCGAATTGTTGGCCCCAGTCATGCCGGGAGTTGTGGTTGACGCAACGTTCGGTGGCGGGGGACACAGCCGCCGTTTGCTGGATGAGTTCGGAGAAGACGTGAGTGTTATCGGAATAGATAGAGATCCGGAGGCTCTGGCCAACGCCAGAGGTATGCGGGTGACGGTTGCCGAAGGCAACTTCAGGGACCTCGAGTCACTTGTCTCTCTTCTTACTTCGGAACCGATCGCCGCAACTCTCTTTGACTTTGGGGTCTCCTCCTACCAACTCGAGCAGGCCGAACGTGGGTTTTCTTATCGCCACGACGGCCCACTCGACATGCGGATGGGGCCCGACGCCGAGTACACCGCTGCAGACGTCATCAACGAATGGCCGGAGCAACGACTAACAGAGGTCATCAGTCGTTACGGGGAAGAGCCTCTCGCCCGTCGGATATCCAGCGCAATTGTGCAAGGTCGCCCATATGAGTCCACCAGCCAGGTAGCCACCGCAATCGCAGACGCACTCCCTGCGGCCCGCCGTCGGGCGGGTCACCCCGCCCGACGCACATTTCAGGCCATTCGGATTGCCGTCAACGGCGAACTCGATGCTATCGAAGAGGGGATCGACCAGGCCCTGGCGATGGTGCGGCCCGGAGGTCGCGTCGTGGCCATCTCCTATCACTCGCTCGAAGACCGGATCGTGAAGCAACGTTTTGCTGCGGGTGCTCGAGGTTGCACCTGTCCTCCAGACCTTCCCGTCTGCGGCTGTGGGAACACGGCTGAGCTTCGCATCTTGACTCGCAAGGCCCGAAGGGCGACCCCGGACGAGGTGGCGTCGAACAACAGAGCACGGTCGGCAGTCCTCAGGGCCGTCGAGGTTGCGGCATGACGGCACGACCACTCAGGAAGGCCGGGCAAGAGGAGAGGCTGAGGGTCCTCAAGGGCCGAAAGTCTCGTCGTCCGGCGCTTGCTCCCTGGATGAGCATGGTGCTCATAGCTGTGATTGCTTTTCTTGGACTGGGGTTCGCCCGCACCTCGCTGGACAAGTCAGCATTCGAATTGGCGACTTTGGACAAAGCCATCGCAGAGCAGATTGCGCTGAACCAGCAACTGAACCTCGAGATCGCTCGTCTCGAGAACCCGGCCCGTATCGCTCCTCTCGCCGAAGAACTCGGTTTGGTGATCCCTGAGAACACACGTCAACTCCTCGTCGATCTGGTCCCGGGCGGACCTTCGGTGGCCAGGGTTGACGACGATGGGAACACGCAATGATGGTCCTACGGCACGCTGGAGCCGGGGTCACGGACGGGGCAGGATGTCCCGACCCTCCGGGGTTCCAGCTGAGGTACTGACGTCGTGGCAGCCACCAAGGCCGCCCGGCGTTTCAACCCGGTCCGGGCTCGGATTGCATTGATCGGGCTTTTCATAATCGGCTCATGGATTGCCATGGGCTACCGGCTGGTCCAGGTCCAGGTAGTCCAGGCAACTGAGCTTGCTGATCAGGGGCTTTCGCAGAGACTGGTCTCCAGGGATCTCCCACCGCAGCGAGGCAAGATTTACGACCGCAACGGTGAGCTACTGGCGCTGACCGTCGAGGCACAGAGCCTCTACGCGGTGCCTTCGCAGATTGAGGAGCCGCTCTGGGTAGCGCAGCAGGTCGGTGGTCTGCTTGATGTCGATCCCGACCTTCTCTACGAGAGACTCACCTCCACGAAGGACTTCGTCTATCTCAAGCGGCAACTGGACCCAGACGAGGCAGACGAGATCCTGTCACTGGGGATTCGTGGGATCAATCCGCTCCCTGAGCCGAAACGCATCTACCCGGCCGGGGTTGTGGCCAGCCATGTCACCGGCTTTGTCGACGTCGATGGGAACGGCCAGGAAGGACTCGAATACATCTACGACGATGAGCTTCGCGGCGTTCCCGGGTCGGCGGTGTTCGAGCGGGATCGTCAGGGCCGACCCATTCCTCAGGGCACAAACGACATCATCCCGGCAGTTCCCGGAGTGGACCTCAACACGACAATCGATTTGCCACTCCAGTACAACGCACAAGAGGCTTGTGTGGCCGCTGTTGAGCGCACGAACGCCGAGTCCTGCTGGGTTGTCGTGCTCCACGTCGAGACCGGTGAGGTCCTGGCCATGACCGGGGCCCCTGTATTCGACCCGCAAACCCGGCAGACCAGTAACCCGAAGTGTGACAACGCCGAAGATGAAGCCTCTTGCCGAGCGTTCTCGAACTTCGTCGTCCGTGGCATTTACGAGCCCGGTTCGACCCAGAAGCTGATCACATTCGCCGCGGCAATCGAGGAAGGCGAAGTCGGAGTCGGGACCGTCATCCCCGACGTGACTGATGTTCTGGAACTCCGTGAGGATGCATGTCGTTCGGCGGATGATGATACGTACGGGTGCTACCGCGACTTCGAAGAGCACGAAACCGCCGACATGACTGTTTCTGAGATCTTCACCCGATCCTCCAATGTCGGCTCGATCCTCGTGGCCGAAAAACTCGGTCAAGATCGCATCATCGAGTACATAACCGCCTTCGGCCTCGGTGGGGAGACTGGCGTTGACTATTCGGCCGAGGCTCCCGGCCTTCTCAACTTCGAGGCGGGCTGTGAGACGTGCTGGGCGTCGGCGGCAATCGGATACTCGGTAGCAGTGACCCCGCTTCAGATGGCAGCAGCGTATGCCGCCATCGGCAACGACGGGATCTGGACGACACCTCACATCGTGGGCACGAAGACCGACATCAACGGCAACACAGAGGTTGCCGGCATCGCAACCCACAGGGT
>Ga0255054_10000060_pt1 | contig 50024 bp, 44 predicted proteins | sample JV7_2_23_MG_FD_188634 | JGI IMG/M metagenome (GOLD analysis project Ga0255054, IMG submission 188634) | Seawater microbial communities from Jervis Inlet, British Columbia, Canada - JV7_2_23 | ecosystem: Environmental > Aquatic > Marine > Inlet | place: Canada: British Columbia | collected... | reverse complement strand
GCCGACATCGTCAGCAAACTTCTGGTTCACCGGTGCACCACCGATGAGCACTTTTACCTTGTCCCGAAGCCCAGCTTCGGAAAGGGCATCGATGACGTCCCTGATCTGGGGCATGGTCGTGGTCAGCAAGGCGGACAGCCCCAGCACATCGGGCTTCTCTCTCGCCACACGCTGGACGAAAACGTCGACTTTCACGTTGACGCCAAGGTCGACCACATTAAACCCTACGCTCTTGAGCATGGTGAAGACCATGTTCTTGCCGATATCATGCAGGTCCCCTCGCACCGTGCCGATCATAATTTTGCCGATAGACTCCCTGTCCGCGGTGGCCAGGTAAGGCTCAAGCACTTTCAACGCCTCGTTCATGGCACGGGCCGACATCAGAACCTCCGGGATGAACACCGTGCCGTTGGTGAATTTGGAACCGATAACCTCCATGGCCGGCAGCATGCCGACATGCAGGATCTCCTTGGCTTTGAAACCCCGGTTCAGGAGCCCCTGCGCGTGCTCCACAATCGCACGGTGGTCGCCGTCCAACACGTTCTGCAGCACTTGAGCGTATGAGCTGTCCCCGCCTGTACCTGGAACTATTTTTGCGCCTTCCCCAGGCGCCAGCATCTCCGCCCCAGGGGCCTCCGGCAGGGCCGGTCCATAGGCGCCGGCCGTAAGCGGCAAGCGTCCTTCTTTGGCCATGCGCTCGCCGATGTAGAGCAGGCGGTCGAAATCAGCATTCGGTGGTGTGGTATCGCCTATAGAGGCCACGAAGTGATGCCCGGGTGCGATCACCTTGAAAAGGTGGTCCAGATAACTTTTCAGATCCTCCCACGTGGACGACTCCTCCAACAAAAGCATTTCCGGTATGCCGCCGTGAATCGTCAGGTGGCCTGGCTTGGCCCAGCGGTCATAGAACTCCTCGATCTTCATTTTGGTCATGGGAAAGGGTGTCACGGCATCGGCCACGTCCATGCGGCTTCTGGCGAGCAAACCCATCAATCCAGTGTTTTCGCCGTCAGGGTGCGTAACCAAGAAGATGCCTTTGGGGCTGAGTCTTTCCGCTGCCTTGTGGCACCACGGCAAGAAATGCTCCTCATACAAAGCGGAGTAGGTGATCATGCCGTCCACATTGGCCGACCACAAAACCGCATCAACCGCGGACTCCGCCAAAACATCGATCAACTGATCGTAAGCGACCGAAAGCGCTTCCGTCAGCGCGCCCATCTCCATTGGGTAATCTTTGTAGTGCAGGTAGAACTCCGTGGCTCCCAGCAGGGTCTTCTGTATAAAGTGCATCGGCGAGGTGCAGCCAATGCCAAGACCTTGAGCAACAGCCAAGCCGTCGTCACCCACCGTGTCGCGCCAGGCATTGTAACGCTCGTACGCGGGTTTGAGCTTCAGGTTGCCGAAAAGATGCGCCAACACCTTGTAATCTTCAGGCCCTTTGATGGCGTGTTCCTTCACCCAGGAGACGCTCGCCCCGGACTTCGTCATTTCTGCCGTGAGGCCGTGACGCACCCTTACCGAACCAACCGGCGTATGATACACAATGGACGTCATTTCCTCGTCTTCGCTGATCTCAGGCTTAACCTCAATGTTCACATCCGCTGAAAACTCAAACGTGTAGGCGAACTCCTTGAGGTCGTAGAGGCCGATACCGCGGTGGTAGATGTCCTCGGGCTTCTCCGGTTTGAGGTATTCGGGAACGATCTTGTGAAGTGGCCAGCCTTCGGCGCGATGAATGTCCTCGACACTCATCCCGGCATATTTTTCAGGCAATGTGTCGGACATGGTGTGAGCATTATGCCACAGATCGAGCCGCGGCACCCATGGAATGACGTCGACGGTCTCCCCCTGGAAGACGGCCGTGATTCGCTCGCGATGGTTCATGTCAGACTCCTTAGAATAAGAATTTCCTTTTTGAGATCGAAGTAAGGGAAAATTTAAGGTTGCGTACTATAATCGGTTGAATCCCAGTATGCAGTGGGGATGGATATCAAACAGCAATCATACAGCGACAGCCGATGATTGTATTCAGATATTGGATACCGGTCGTATTGTCAAGAAGGCATTTTTCTGTAAACAGGTTGAAATGTAAGGGTTTTGGGCATAGGAAGTCTGACTGCACGAGGGTGTATTTTTCCGCCTTCGCTGCCAGCTACGGCGCGACTTCGTAAAAGTAGGCCTCGGCGGGGTATTCCAAATCAATATTGAAATCATCCGAACGAGGTCCCGGCGGCTCATCATGTACAGAAATAATACCTATGGGTGGAGCCCTCCAGAGGTAGTTTGACGATATTGTTTTTTTCATCAACCACTGCGCCACAACTGCCGAAAACTTCCAGGGCTTGCTGATCCTCCACAAAGACTCCTGTTTTCTCCAGGACCTGCAAAGTGGCCAGGTGAATATCCATGTAGGCGTTTTTAGTATGCAAATTGAGTCCACACACGGCCGATTGCATTTTACCATTAAAGAAATCATACATCTGGCGTTCCTCCGTATCAAATTGAAAGTGATGTTCGACCTCGAGTTTCCATCTATTATTGCAACCGATTCAGTGCTTTTTCGCCATCTCCGACCCTTCTGTTTCTGACATATCAGGATAGGCCAATCCAAAGAGGATCACCGCTTTGAATTCACATAATCTTAAGGGGGCGTCGCCGGATACCTGAAAGCGCATTCCCTGCGATTGCGGCCATAAGGATTGCGCCACCGACAAATGTCCAGACACTGGCGATTTCCCCTAGGAAGACCCACACCCAAACCGGGCCGAGCAATACCTCTGTCATGCTCAGCAACGCCAGTTCCGCGGCAGGGACAACCTTGCTTCCGAAGGTGTAAATGGACAGCCCCAATCCAAGCTGAAACGCGCCCATGAACATGGATACGCCAGAATCCCAAGGCGACAGGATAATTGTTTGATCGAGAAGCGTGCACATCGCAAGCGCGGTGAAGGAGGCAAACACACCGGCCAAAAATACAGCGGGCAGCATGTCTTCCAGTTTGCGCCAGCGAAGGGCGATAGTGAAAACAGCAAACCCAATCGCCGATAGGACAGCCGCGGCGTTTCCGGCCAGCGCACCCACAGCCAGGCCTTCCAGAAGCATTATCCCCACGCCTACGCCTGCAACGGCGATTGCAATCCACGTGGCCTTACGCACAGGTTCTTTCAGGATAATCCAGCTTAGAATGGCTGTGAAGAAAGGTGCGGTGGCAAACAGGAACATGGCGTTTGCGACAGTGGTTGACTGAATGGAGAAAATCGCGCCGGCAAAAGCGAACACCAGCCCCATCGCGCCGATCGTGGCCGGCACTCCGGCCTTGCGGACATTTTCTAAGGGCCGGTTTTTCGAGCGGTAGGCGATGAAAAGGAATAGAATTGGCGTCATGGAGGCAGATCGGTAAAAGAGAATCTGCCAGGTTTGCGCTTCTTCGATCAGCCGGATCATTAAACCCGTTGTTGACCAAATAGAGCCAGCCAGGAGCACCAGAAAAACACCGGATCTGTAAGTTAATCCAGTCATTGCCATTTGATAAGAATTTCCTTTTTGAGATCGAAGTAAGGGAAAATTTGAGGTTGTGTGCCGTAACAGGATGCATCCCAATATGTAGTAGGACGGATATCAAACAACAGCGAGTTTGAGTCGCTCGTGTGTTCGAGCACCGAGCAGGACCATGTCACCTGGCTCGACAAACACTTGTGCATGCACCGCCACCTGGTGCTTCTCATCCACCAAGGCTGTGCGTTCGACACTGTCTCCGGGGTTTCTTGGCCAACGGTCCGGTGCCGAGCCTGGACACAACTAGGTTTCGGCCAGGTCGTCCGAGGCTACATGTCGATCCATACCGAGCCCTTCCGGCACGACTCCACGGCACTGTAGATGAACTGCATGCCGCGCAGACCGTCGTGAACCGTCGGGAAGCCGTACTCCTCGGGCTTCATCGGATTCCCGTCGATATGGCGGCGGACGGCCTCGACCACGCCCACGTAAATCTGTGCGAACGCCTCGAGGTACCCTTCCGGATGTCCGGTCGGGATGCGCGAAGCCGCAGCCGCGGCTTCGGACAGATAGCCCTGACCGCGTGTAAGCGTCTGACGCGGCTCACCATAGCGGTAGAGTTCCAGGACGTTAGGATCCTCTTGCCGCCACTTGATAGCGCCCTTCGACGCATACACGCGCAGCGTTAGACCGTTCTCTTCTCCTGTCGCCACCTGGCTGATACAAAGTACGCCCTTCCCGCCGCCTTTCATGCGGAGCAAGGCATTGACGTCTTCGTCCAGCTTTCGATCCGGAAGGAACGTACTCTTGTCCGCGCATAGGGATTCAACGGGTGTTCCCGTCACGTACTCCAACAGGTTGACGCAATGCGTGCCGACATCACCCATGGTTCCGCCGATACCGGAACGCGCCGGATCTACACGCCATTCGGCTTGCTTCATACCCAGTTTCTCATGCGGAACCATGAGGAAATCCTGGAGATACTCCACAATGACCTTGCGAATGTCGCCCATTTCACCGGATTGGAAAAGGTGCCGGGCATGCCGCACCATCGGATGCCCGGTATAGTTGTGCGTAAGCGCGAACACCAACCCCGACTTCTCAACCAGGCCTACGAGTTCTCTGGCCTCGTCGAGGGTAAACGTCATGGGTTTGTCGCAGATGACATGAATCCCCGCCTCCAGAAACGTCTTCGCAATGGAGAAGTGCGAGACGTTGGGCGTCACGATGCTCACGAAGTCGACACGCTGATCCGGAGGAAGCTTCGCCTCCGCCTCCGCCATGTCCGCGTAGGTGTCGTAGCATCGCGCGGGATCGAGATAGAGCTGCTCGCCCGTTACTTTCGTGTTGGCCGGATCCTGTGAAAAACAGCCGGCCACGAGCTCCGCTTGCTGATCAAGCGTCGCTGCAATGCGGTGCACAGCGCCGATGAATGCCCCCTGTCCGCCTCCAACCATCCCCAACCGTAGCTTACGCTTCCAAGAATCCATCATTCTCCTCCTTGTATAGATGTTACCGTTTCGTCACTTTAACTGAGTCCCAACATTTTTCGGTTCTTTTTGAGATCCCTCTGACCGGCCGCAAAGTCGTCAAAGGCCACGTCCGAAGTCTGAATGATATGTTTCAGAATGAAAGGCGCCCCCTCTGCCGCTCCCTGCTCCGGACTCTTGACGGCACACTCCCACTCCAGAACCGTCCAGGACTCATAGCCGATCTCGGCCATTACGGTGAACAGTCGAGAGAAGTCCACCTGCCCGTCGCCGAGGGAACGGAACCGTCCTGCACGTGCTCCCCAGGATTGGTAACCGCCGTACACGCCGACACGACCGGTGGGACGAAACTCTGCGTCTTTCACGTGGAACCCTTTGATCCGTTCACCATAGATCTTCACAAACTCGATGTAGTCGAGTTGCTGCAATAAGAAGTGACTGGGATCGTAGTTGATGCACGCCGCTTCGTGGTTATCCACGAGGTCAAGGAACATTTCATAGGTGGCGCCGTCATAGATGTCCGATCCGGGATGTAACTCATAGCCAATGTTCACGCCGTTCTCTTTGGCGTAGTCCAGGATGGGTCGCCAGCGCCGCGCCATTTCGCCCATGGCCTGTTCAATCACACCGTCAGGACGTTGAGGCCAGGGGTAGATCATGTGCCAGGCGAGACCGCCGGACAACACCGGAACAAGTTTCAACTCCATGTGCGCTGTGGCCTGGATGGCTTTCTTCAGCTCACCGGCAGCCCACTCGACGAGTGCTTCGCCGCTCAAACCTGACGGATGGAACGCTTCGAAACCGATCTCATAGGCCGGATGGATCCCCATACACTGCCCTGCCAGAAAGTCGGCAAGTTCCGTGGGCTCCAACCCGATGTCCGCCAGCTTGCCCTTGTAGTCGTCACAGTAGGTCTTGGATTCCGCCGCTGTGTCGCGGTCAAAAACGCGAGCGTCCCACGCCGGAATCTGGACGCCCTTGTACCCCAACCCGGCGACCCACCTCCCGATGTTCTCGATAGTGTTGTACGGTTCCTCATCCCTGAGGAACTGTGCCAGAAAGATTCCCGGTCCCTTCATTGCTCCCATTATCGACCTCCTTTATTTTGTTGGGTTAGCAGCCCACTGCCGGCCGCCGTTGATCTGTCGATTCCGTCGTCCGCCGGCCGAAGCATGAGAAACAGTTTCATTGCTTTCGGGCTAAAAAAATTTCCACTACTATTTCAATTCGAACCCACACCGCATGCATCCGCGGCAACACGGATAGCTTCGATGAAATTGCGGGGGTCCGCTACATTCTTCCCTGCAATATCAAACGCGGTTCCGTGCCCAACGGACGTCCGAATGATGGGTAATCCGGCAAGCATGGTTACGACCGAGCCAAAGCCCAGTAGTTTCGCCGCCATGTTGGCCTGGTCGTGATACAGCGCCAACACTATGTCGTACGCCCCTTTCTGGGCCTTTACAAAGATCACATCCGCGGGAACGGGTCCGATGGCGTTGATGCCCCGCTCGATTGCAACGTTGATGGCAGGGGCAATATGAATGATCTCCTCGGTGCCGAAGGTTCCGCCCTCACCTGCGTGCGGGTTCAGGCCGGCAATCCCGATGCACGGGTTCCGTATGCCGAAAGTTGTCAATGTCTGGTGCGCCAACTCAATCATGCTCAGGACGCGTTCCTTGCTGATTGCATCACAGGCTTTCCGCAAAGCCATGTGCGTCGTCAGCATCATGACACGCATGTCGCCCAGAATGAGGATCATGCCGTACCTTTTTGCACCGGTGAGTTCCGAAAGAATCTGTGTTTGACCCTCAAATGAATACCCCGCGGCGTGCATGGCTTCTTTGTTCAGCGGTGCGGAAACCACGGCGTCAATCCGGCCGTCCATGGCCAGTCTGCCCGCCTCCTGCGTGTAGACCACCGCAGCCTTTCCCGCGATGGGGGACACACGTCCTATTTCCATCTGAGATGCATCAATGCCGCCCACATCGAGAATGTCCATGGTTCCGTATTCGAATTTTCCGTCTTGAACGTCCGTAACAACCCGAGTGTCCAACGAACTATCGAACCGTTCTTTGTAGAACGCCATCACGTCCGCACTCCCGATCAAGAGAGGGGCACACTTGTCGTAGATATCCTGGACTGCCAGCGCTTTCAGGATGAGCTCGGGCCCAATTCCCGCTGCATCGCCCATGGTAATTCCCAGTATCGGTCTTTTCATCGATGTTCCTCTCCTGCATGTAGCACAGACACGTAGTCTTGAACGATCTGCACCATCTTTTCTCGGACCCCGTCATAGTAACTGAGTCCGGCTTGTGTCGAAGCCTTCGGACGGCTCGCGATATGCTGCTCTTCGGATTCATAGCAGAACGGTATCGAGGCGCGTTCCCGCAAACGTGTTAGTGCTTCCGGTCGCGATTGCGCTTGATCGCAACAGGAGTTCGCTTCCCGGGTCAGGGCGTCCAGAATCGCCGGCTTGTTCAAGATCGTCAGCGCAGCTCGCAGCAAGGCCGTCTCCTTAGTCGAATTGTCCGCGTTGGCGAAGCAAGAAAGATCAAGGTCGGGGGCAAAGGCCTTGTACGGATTGACGTACAACATGGGCTTACCGGTCTCATCCCGAAACTCATGGATAGCCGGACAGATGAATAGCTCGTTGCCTTCGTGAATACTGATCACCATCAAACCGGTACGCTCCCGACGCAGCACGGCACGCGCGATACCCTTCAAAAGCTCGGAAAGTACCCTTGGCTCAACGGAAATGGTGCCGTCAAAGGGTGCGGTCGTGGGTGAATATCCGTAAGGGAGCGGCGGCAGTACTAAAGGGCATACACCGTCGACGGTCTCTGCGGCCTGACAACAGGTTTCGGCAAAAGCTTGCGCTATCCATGTATCCGTGCCCAGAGGCAAACAAGGCCCGTGGACTTCTTCATTGCCGACCGGTAAGATATAAAGCAACAGGCAACCGGGGTCGTCCGCGGTGTCGTGCCACTGCCGTGACGTGATGTCGGTATGATGCTTCACCATGCCGGCCTATTCCTTGCTATCATTGAAGATATCCAACGCTTCGTTGACGGCGCCCTTTTTGTGAATGATATGCTTTAGCGCGTGAACCATTGCGATTGGCTTATCGGATTGCCACACGTTTCTGCCGTAGGTGACTCCCCGGGCGCCGACATCGATCGCGTCCCGGGTCATCCGGAACACGTCTTTGACATCAGGCAGTTTCGGGCCGCCGGAAACAACAACACGTGCGGGGCAGGATTCAATTACGCGCGAATAGGAGTGTTTGTCACCGGTGTAGAACGTCTTGATGATGTCAATCCCCAGCTCGGCGCCGGCTCGGGCGGCATACATAACATGTTCCGGTCGATACCAGTCCTTCTTATCGATCAGTTCGCCCTTGGGATAGATATGGGTGACTGTCGGCATGCCGAACTCGGTGGCGTCTCGTGAGAGTGCGCCGAGCTGGGCCAACAGTTGACGTTGATCCGTTCCGCAGACCGTACACCCGATGGCCACGGCATCCGCACCAAGCCGAACAGCTTCCACCACATCCCCGACCTTGACGTCATAGGCCGGATGGTAGGGGGCGAAGGTTGTCAGTTTGTTGATGAAGGGAATCTGACTGGAAAATTCGGCGTAAACCCGTTCGGCCGTGCCCTTCAGCATGGTGACGGCGTCCGGTTTCGCTCTGACGATCTTCGCCATGGTCTCTCTTATCGCGTCAATGCCCGGAATGACGCCCCACCCGACGGGGTGGTCCAGGGCGATCACGAGCGTATTCCCTGATCGCTTATTGAACAGTCGGTTCATCCGGATTTCTTTGCCCATATGCATGGTTCTTTCCTCTCCTTATTTCGTTTGTTTCGAGAACTAAGGTTCGATCAGGATCTTCAAGGCAGCTCCTGATTTCGCCAGGTCGATGCCGTGCATAATGTGCTCAAGCGGCAGTGTGTGCGTGATGTAGTCATCCGCCGGTACGGTGCTGCTTGATATCAAATTCAGGGCAATCAGATTGTGTCGCGGGGCTGATCCGTGGGTTCCCGCGACCCGGCACTCCTTGTAATGAATCAGATTGGTATCGAGGGGGATGACGGAGTCGTTGCGCGGGAGACCGCCAAAGAAATTGATCTTGCCGCGCTTGGCCACCATCCGCACCGACTGGCTCTGCGCGTGCGGCGAGGGACAGGCAGTGACAATCAGGTCCGCACCGCGTCCCTCCGTTTCCGCGAGAATGCGATCGACCAGTTCGTCATCCGCGGCGTTGATGTAGCCGTCAGGCGGAGTGCCGATCTTCTCCAGAAGTCCGCGTGCCACGGCAAGACGCGTATCAGAGATCTCAACGAGAAACACTTTACTTGCACAGAGCATGCGCGCGAGATTGACAAAGAAGCATCCCATCGGACCCGACCCGATTACAACGACCACATCGCCCATCGCCACGGGCGTGATCTCCAGAGCGTTCACGACGCATGAAAGCGGTTCGGCCAACGCGGCGGCACTCAGCGAAACGTTCGTGGGCAGACGGTTGACGCAGCTGCCTGCGATTTCCCGCGACGTCACCACCATGCGTTCAGCAAAGCCGCCATCCTGATGGTAGCCGATGATCTTTGCATCGTCGCACATCTGATGAGCGCCGACCGCACAATATCGGCACGCGCCGCAAGGCACCGTAACGGCAACCGTCACGCGTTCGCCTTCCGCGTAGCCATGGACATCCCCGCCAACGGCGAGAATCGTCCCGGATAGTTCATGCCCGGTGATCCGCGGTAATTCCATCTGCTGTTGCTTACCGCCTTCGATCTTGACATCGGCTTGCTTGAGGATCTTCAGGTCCGTACCGCAGATCGAACACCCGGCAATCTCCACAATCAGTCCATCGGTCGGACAAACGGGGTCCGGCGCCTCCTCGTATACGTATTCGTTGCTACCCTTGTAGAGCGCTGCTTTCATGTAGACGTTTCCCTTTCATGTATTGCTCCGAACGCCGGGAAGCACTCGCGCAGTTTGCCGGGCTCGAACTGAGCCGGCGGAAGGTTTATCTTTCTTCCTCTCCGTTGAGCTGTATAGGCCGCGCAGACGGCCTCCATTGAACGACAACCTTCAGCGCCGCCAACGAGAGGCTCTTCCTTGTTTCGGATACAGTCGACAAAACGATCGATCTCCCGTAGAAAGCTGTCGCAATGTCCTGGATAGATCGGAGACTTGTCCACCGGGATTGAGACCGGAATATCCCGGACGGAAATACCTGTTTCATCGATCAGGCGCACCGCCGAGTCCTCGGTTTTGTATGGTGAAAACGTTAGATTGATCTGGCCTTTTCGCCCCATAAGTACCCCGCAGATCTTCGGCTCGCGCCGATCTTCATACCCGCAGTAGATATAGCCCGTGGCGCCGTTGGCGAACCGCATCAGTACAATGCTGTGATCTTCGATCTTCCGTCCCGGCTCAACACGGTTGTTCTCGCACGAGAGGTGTGCAATAGGGGCAACCCACAGGGTACACAGATCGAACAGGTGACTACCAAGCTCCTTCAGCGCGCCCCCGCCCTGATTGAGCGAATTACGCCAGTCCACCTTGGGGCGATACATGCCGAAGTTGAAATTGACATGATAGATGTCACCAAGGTTCGGGAGGTGCTCGCCGACGGTCCGGACCACCGGATGGAACCGCATCTGGAACCCGATCATGAGCGTGACGTTACAGGCTTTACACACGCGTGTCATCCTCTCACACTCCACGTGATTGTTGGCCATGGGCTTCTCGCACAAAATGTGTTTTCCGGCTTGCGCCGCGGCCTCAACCTGTGCGCAGTGCAGATTCGACGGCGTGCACACCCCAATGAGATCGATGTCGGGCGAACGGACGAGTTCCTCCCATTCGTCGACGTACCGTGCGCCGTGACGCGCGGCCAGTTCCCGGCCGCTCGCCGCCGTCCGGTTGTAAACGGCAGCAACCGTACAGTACTCATTCCGGCTGAACGCGTCGCCATAGATGCACCCCATCTTGCCGGCGCCAAGAATACCTACTCGAAACATCGTCATGTTCTAACCTGAAACTACTCGTCCTGCGGTACCGTCACCTCAAAACCAAGATAGTGACCCAATGCCTCACGCAACGGCTCCATGATATGGCCAGGGGCTACGCTGACGTGATGGCGGAAACCTTGCATGCCTACATACTGCATCACGTCCTGCAGCCGTGGAATGTGCGCCACACCGGCACACCCAAAGAACTCCTCGGGAATAGGGTCGTCTGTGAACCGGCCCTCACCCAGAAAGCATCGAATCTTTCCGTCACCGGTTGACAGGCTGCCCAGAGTCATGTCGGTCGGCACAATGCGCCCTGTATTGCATCCGAACCCCGAGCCGCTTCCCGTCGCCGATTCGGAGATGATGGCGTGGTCTGAAATCCGGCCCTTTCCCGTCATCATGCTCATGGGCATCGGCCCGCAATGGAATAGGATGCATTTGTCGTCATCGTCGCCGTAGTTGTTATTCCAGTCGAGCAGGCCGCTGCAGCCTTCAGCAGATGCGAGCTGCAATGCGTACATCATCACAGCATTACCGACGTCGACTTCACAGGCCGCCGACCGGCCGACTTCGTTCAGCATGCCCAGCACGAGACAGGGGCTGATCCCCAGTTCGGTCTGCATCTCCGTCCAACAACGCAGCGACAACGCGTCCATCCCGAATTCATCGGCGATATCGTCAAGCACCAGGCTGAGCTTGGTCAGGTTCTCCAACTTGATCTCGGGGACTCCTTCCCAAGACGACACATCGCTCAGCGCCCTGGCGCGTTCCTTGTATGCATCATCATTCGTAGACATAGATTTAACGCGCGCGAATACTTCGGAGAGATCCATCGTCTCTACCGTAATCCCGTGGCGTTGCAGCGTAGTCTCGTCGATGCGCACGGTCTTGAACGGCGTGGTCCTGGCGCCAAGCGCACCCACCGTCATCTCCTTGACGCCATTGACGACCCGGCACAGCCGATCGAAATAGTCCACGTTCCCGTGAAACCGTTCGCTGGAGGGTTTCACGGTATGAGGTTTGAGGGCCGTATACGTCACGCCGTACTGGTAGAAGACATTCATGACGGAGACTTTCCCACAGAAGGAGTCACGGCGGTTTTTGGTTTGCATTTTGTCCAGATCATCGGGATAAGCCTGAATCAGGATGGGAACGCCGGCGTCTTTGAGTGCCGCAACCGCACCGGTCTCATCCCCGAAGTTCGGCAGGCTCAGAATCACGCCATCGTATTTCCCATGGTTCCGACGCAGCCAGTCCGCGTAAAGCTTGCCTTCCTGGGTTGTCTCCACAGCGCCATGCGGCGTGGCATCTTCCGGCATCATCAGTACCTCGTGGCCCCACTCCTTGATGACGCGAGGGAGTTCCTCGCGGGCTTCCTTCATGAGGAAGGCAGGGAAAAAGCCTCTGTTTCCGAAGAGCAATGCGAACGTTGATTTCCTGTTTGACATGGCCGTTACCTCCTGTGTAAGTGACATCACACCATTTGAAAGCCCGCCTTGATGACGGATGTGGCCCTGTCACCAAACAGGACCGCTTCATGTTCATCCAACCGAAACAGCCCAACCAGTTTCTCGTAGGGCAAGGCATGCTCGGCGAGCAGCCTGGCGGCGTAGGCCATGCATTGACTGGAAGGGTAGGCGTAGTTGCCCAAAATCTCGATTTCGTTTCGGCAGATCTTCAGCGGGTCGACCGTGGCCGGTCCAGCGTCAACCAGGTGGCCCAACTCAAAGATTTTCGCGCCGCGGCGGGCAATCTCCACGCACTCGGTCAGGACGGCAGGCACGCCGCAGGCCTCGACAGCCACGCCGGCGCCCAGCCCATCGGTCAGGTCCTTGATCATAGCCACGCGCGTAGCGGCGTCCTGTTCGGAGACATTGATCGTGTGCGTAGCGCCGAACTGTGTTGCCAACGCAAGTTTCTCGCCCAACGCATCGACGGCAATGATGGTTTTTGCATTGATAAGGCCGAACCCGGCCACGAACCCCATGCCAATGGCGCCGCACCCATAGACGACAACCGGTTGATCCACGCCGAATGCATCGCCGTCGATCCAGTCATGAGTGCGGCGATATCGGTCAATGGCGCCGACCGCACAGGCAAACGGCTCGGCCAATATGCCGATCTCGGGTGACAGGCGGCTCGGGACCTTGACGATCTCCGACCCGGGCAGAATGTAGATGTACTCTGCCCAACCACCGAAAAGATGTGGCGGGGCTTCGCTCCGGATCGAGCTGTTGTAGGTGCGTGCGTTCATGCACATCTCAGGGCGCTGGGGAAGACGCTGGCAGTAGAAACATTTGTCGCACACGATGCGCGGATTGATCGTGACCCTGTCGCCGACCGCCAAGCCCCTGTCACCAAACACCTTGATTCCACGCAAGGCCCTGGCGCCGATGGCGTGGACCTCCCCGATCATTTCATGCCCGGGAATGATGGGAAGCTTGATCTGGGACCGCATCCCTTTGATACCATGAAGATCGGTGCCGCAAATCCCGCACGTCAGGAGTTTGATCAACAGAGCGTCCTCAGCAACGGTTGGCATGGGGAACTCAACGAGCTCTACCTTGCCGATGTCAGAACACTGCAACGCTTTGACCTTACTCATGACACATCCTCCTTGAAAACCGATGGTTCAAATCTCGGACTGCGGGATACAGGCGCTTGTAGTCCTGATAGTGTTCCTCATACTCGTTGGTCTCGCCTTTGCGGGGCGTGAACGTACGTTGGACGTGGACAATAGAATTGACGGCTTCGGAGAAATTACTGTACGTACCGATGGCCTTTCCGGCCAGTAGCGCCGCACCGAGCGCCGCCGCTTCCGAGACCGCCAGCGATTCGACCGGTTTGCCGAAGACATCGGCCTTGAGTTGGAGCCACTTCGATGACTTGGCGCCGCCGCCGACCGCCCGCAGTCGCTCGATCGTAATGCCGGATTCCTCCATCATCTCGATGTTGAGCCGCATCGCGTAGTTCGTGCTGTCGAGTACCGCGCGGTTCAGCTCGGACTTGTCGACATCAATGGTGAGATTGAACAAGCCGCCGCGCGACATCGGGTCCAGCGTTGGCGTGCCGCTGCCCACGAAATGCGGCAGAAAGAGCGGGCGTGCTTTGTGCTTCGACGCCGTATCCACTATGATATCGTACGGGTCGCATCCACGCTTCTTGGCCTCAAGCACTTCGCCTGCGCACAACACATCGCGATACCAGCGCATCAGGAGCCCCCCCGTCAGGTTGAACCCAATGCTGCAGTAGAGGTCCGGATAGACATGCGGATAGCACGAATAGTTGTTGTTCAGCATCGTATCAGTCAAAACCGGTTCTGGCAGCGCCGGGCATATCACGTCGGACGTGCCCGTGGCGTTCATGGCAAGGCCCCCGGCAACGATGCCGGCTCCGAGTGCGCCACACGGCTGGTCATGGCCGCCGGTGGCGATCTGCATGTCGACAGGCAATGACAACATCCGTGCAACATCCGATCGGATCCTGCCAACGACCACGCCAGACGGTCTGACGTCCGGCAAGAGTGATCGGTCGACCTGGGCGGCGGATAGGATTTCATCCGACCACTCGCGTTCGCGGACATCGAACGCCATCGTGCGGGCCGCCAGAGAGTAGTCGGTCGCCAACTCGCCGGACAGTCTGAACAGGACAAAGTCTTCGACGCACAGGAACTTGTGGGCTGCCTCAAAAATGTCCGGGCGATTCTCCCTGAACCACATGATCTTGTTAATCGTGTGCATGGGGTGGAGCGGCATGCCCGTAACCTGGAAGATCCGTTTGCGCCCGAGTCGGCTCTGCCACCATTCAAACTGGGGGACCGTGCGCTCGTCGAACGTCACCACAATGTCGTTCAACGTCTTGCCGTTCCGGTCGATCGGCGTGACGCCCTCCCCCTGACAGGACACGCTGAGCGCGACGGGAGGATCGTTCCCCAACACCGCGCCGACAGACTGCAGCACGTCCTGGGTGTTCTGCCAGATCGTGTCGGCGCTCAGTTCGGACCACCCCGGTTTGGGGTGCTGCAGAGGATACTCCCGATAGGCCCTGGCCAATTCGTCGCCTTCCTCAGTGAAGGCCACCACCTTGCAGCCCGTTGTGCCGACATCCAATCCGATCAGACTCATATCGTTTTACATCCTCACAATGTTAACGTGGACACCCATTTTTCGATACCGCGCGAGGATCTTTTTGGGCGCCTTGGAGTCGGTAATCAGACAATCCACGTCTCTAAGATCAGCGATCCGTGAGAACTCTTCTCTGCCTATTTTTGATGAGTCGGCAAGCACGACGCGCTGTTTGGCCGCCGCCATGATGGCTCGTTTGATCCCGACTTCCACCGGGCTCGCATTGGTCAGACTGCCATCCTCGCCAATCCCGCCTACACCGAGAAACGCCAAGTCAACCTTGATTTCCTTCATCGTGTTCTCGGCAATATGCCCCACGCACGACAACGTATTGGCTCGCAGCGATCCCCCCACGGCCAGGACGGAGACGTTCGTTCGTGCAATCAGTTCACCGGCGATATTGATGGCATTGGTCACCGCGATGATGCGTTTCGAGTTGTCGACCATCTTTGCCAGAGCAAATGTCGTTGTGCCCGAATCCAGAATGATCTTGTATCCCTCTTTGATCATACCTGCCGCTGCTTTGGCAATGGCCTGTTTCGCAGCGCATTGTTGCGCCTGCCTGACGTCAAAGGGCCTCTCGATGAGGAGGTTGTTTTCTGAAAGTACCGCACCGCCATGCGTTCGGCCGACGACGCCCTGAGCTGCCAACTCGTCGAGGTCGCGCCGGATCGTCATCTCGGCCGTGCCGAAGATCCGGCAGAGCTGACTCACCTCCACCGCTCCCTTCGACTGTAGCAGTTGAATGATTTGTTCCTGCCGTGCTTTCTTGAGCATGGTGCCCTCTATCCCCGGCGCGCTGTATACGAACTGCTCTATGTTCTATATTGGTTGTATTCTCGCACACTCTCGAACATCTGTCAACCGGCCCCACGCCAGAAAAAGCGTCCTCTCAATATGAAGCAATAGCCATTTGTTATCCGTGTGTTTGCGAATCGCACGCATCAACAACTCATGGTCGATGTTATCAAAGAACCCCTTGATGTCAAGATCAACAACCCAGTTGTAGCGCAACATCTTTTACGCGTCACACCCACGGCCTCGATCGCTGGCTTTCCGGGCCGATAGCCGTATAAGTCCGGATGAAAATAATGATCCACCTCCGGTTGTTTGGAAATACTGAACGGCTTTGCTTTACTCAATGGCTCCTCCCAATAGCTGGTTGGCCACTTCCTAAAGCTGATCGATTCAACCCCTTCGCTCCATCTCCCCATTTAATCAGCAAGTATCATTCTGGTGTTCAAGTAACTCTACCCTTTTTGTTTCGGTTTCAGAAACTATCAGCTATTCTTACCTTTACGTTGTTGAAGGCGGACCCTGATGGATTGCGCATGTGCATCCAGCCCTTCGATTTCAGCCAAGCGGATGATCGCTTTTGCCTCCTGATTGAAGGCAGAACGGGAGTAGTGAAGGATATTTGTTTTCTTGATAAAGTGGTCCACCGAAAGGCCTGAAGCAAATCTCGCCGTACCGGCAGTGGGGAGCACATGGTTTGGCCCGGCCATATAATCCCCAACCGATTCAGGGGTATAATCTCCGACAAACACAGCGCCCGCATTACGGATTTGTCCGATGTAGTCAAAAGGATCCTTGATATGCAATTCAAGATGTTCCGGTGCAATGCGGTTTGAAATTGCCATAGCGCTATCTAAATCAGGTACCACCAGGATACCGCCATACCGGGAAAGCGATTTTTTAGCGATCTCTTTGCGTAAAAGATTTTCTAGCTGCGCCCTTACAGTCAAAGCAACCGCGTCAGCGATTTCATGGGAATTGGTCACCAACAGAGCTGAAGCCAAGGGATCATGTTCTGCTTGGGAAAGAAGATCCGCAGCGGTAAATTCCGGATTAGCGGTCCGATCAGCGATAATCAGAATTTCACTTGGCCCGGCGATCAAGTCTATGCCGACAAGGTCTGCCACTATTTTTTTTGCCAGAGAGACGTAAATATTGCCGGGCCCTGCAATCACATCCACCTTCGGGACCGTCTCTGTACCAAAGGCCAATGCGGCGATTCCCCAGGCACTTCCGACTTTATAGACATCACGAATTCCGACTTTCTTTGCAGCGACAAGAAGATGGGGATTTACACCTCCCTCCGCAGTTGGCGGCGTTACCATAACCACCTTTTCTACACCGGCTATTCTGGCCGGAATGGTACACATCAGTATTGATGAGACCAATGGGGTCTTTCCCCCCCTTCCACCTGGAACATATATCCCCACTGATCCGACCGGATTGATCAGCTGTCCAAGCAGGGTCCCGGGTCTATCCGTATCAATCCATGACATCTTCTGTTGTTTTTGATGAAACACCGTTATTTGGGATGCCGCACGACCTAAAGCCTGTTTAAATGACCGGTCTGTAAAAGATGCAGCGTTATCCATCTCTTCTTCTGTAGTTTTCAAGGTGTTTAAGGTCATGCTAGGGGAATCAAAACGCCGAATATATTTTACCAGTGCCCGATCGCCGTTTTTTTTGACATCATCAAGGATACGGCTAACTTCGAAAAAGTCTTTCTTTTTGAAGCCGAGACCCCGGTTGATAATGGCTGAAAGCCTTTTTTCAGCCTCTTTTGAAGGGAAGTTGTAGATTTTCATTTCCGCCATCTTTCTTTTTTTAGATTTTCCACTTATATTACCGGATCGGCTTCAGGGATTTGATGCCGATTGAACAGGTTTTCGAATAGCGTCCCTCGATTTTATTTTTAGGGTTTATTTTGAATCAAGGTTATTTGTCAATACGAAGCGTCATCGGGATCTGTCCAAAATACCCGTTGACATATTTCTTAGATCTGAATAGATGGATGCGTTTTGAACATATGAAGGATGAACCCGGACCCGACGATCCGGTGGATTGGTCCTGGGAAACTTGACGCATGAGTTTTGATTCAAAATGGAGGAAATCGATGGCGAGAAACAGAATATATAATTTCAATGCAGGACCCGCTGCCCTTCCTTTTCCTGTTTTGGAAGAAATACAGGAATCGTTTTTCAATTTTACAGGGTCCGGGATGTCGATTATCGAGATGAGTCACAGATCCAAATGGTTTGAAAATGTTATAGGTGATGCCATCACAAGGGTCAGGCGCATTCTAAAGTTTGACGAAAAATTTCATGTCCTTTTTCTCCAAGGGGGTGCCAGCATGCAGTTTTGCATGATCCCTATGAATTTTTTAAATGGGGAAAACTCGGCGGATTACATAAATACCGGAACCTGGTCAACAAAGGCGATTAAAGAGGCACGGATGCAGCACAAACGCATAAAGGTGGTCGCTTCCTCGGAAGATAAAAATTTTTCTTATATCCCGAAGAAAATTCAATTCAGCAGCGATGCCGTTTACTGCCATATCACATCAAACAATACCATTAAGGGAACCCAATGGTCGTCGTTTCCGGATACAAAAGATGTGCCACTGATAGCAGACATGTCATCCGATATTTTTTGGAGGCCCTTTGGCGTGGAAAAATTCGGACTGATCTACGCCGGTGCTCAGAAGAATATGGGGCCTGCAGGCGTGTGTATGGTCATTATTCGAGACGACATGCTCGAACGGATACCCGATCACCTGCCGACGATGCTCAAGTATACCACTTTTGCTGAAAAAAACTCGCTGTATAATACACCGCCCTGTTTTGGTATTTATGTGATCCAACTGGTGCTGAAGTGGTTGGAGGAAACCGTCGGCGGTATTGAAAAAATGGAAGAAATCAATCGCAAAAAGGCGGGGCTTTTATACAGGGCAATAGATGAAAGCGGCTTTTACGAAGGTACGGCAATGCCTGAAAGCCGTTCAATGATGAACATTACTTTTCGGTTACCCAATGAAGATTTGGAGGCGGCATTTGTCAAAAACGCCGTTGAAAGCGGTCTGGGTGGTCTTAAAGGACATCGATCCGTCGGCGGGTGCCGGGCATCGATTTACAATCCCACGTCTCTTGAGGCGGTTGCCGCCCTTGTCGATTTTATGGGAGCGTTTGAACAAAAGCATGGATGAAACCGTTTTTAATCCTGTTCAGACCGGGCCCCGATAACGAGGTGATCCAAAAGATGTCACAGGAAAACGATATCGTACTCCTATATGTTGAAGAGAACCCCCTTGTTTTTGCCAGAATTGAGGAGATCTCTCCGGATATCAAAGCAGGTTGGTACCATGTAAAACTGCTCATTTTGCAGCTACCCCTTCAGACCGTAACTTGGATTTTAAGAGATTCCTATATTAACGGTGATACCTTTACCATGGGTGGGAAAAAAATGAAGTTGGAAAGGGTGGTATGTCCGGAAAATGCAGAAGAGGAAGATCTCCTTTTGAAAAAAAATCTTGTGAAAAAGAATTCGCGCTCCGCAAAGGTGATATCACTGACAGATATGAAAAAAAATAGATGATGGAATCTTCCACTCGGATCGTAATTTCTGCGTCTAGAAGGACGGATATCCCTGCCTTCTATATGAAATGGTTTATGAAGCAGATCGAAAAGGGAATTTTTAAGATTACCAATCCCTACAACAGGCGTGTATCTAACCTGCCATCAACACCCGAAAGAGTCCACACCATCGTATTTTGGTCAAAAAATTTCGGGCCCTTTATAAAAGAAGGGCTTGGCACTAGACTGGAAAAAATGGGATACCATCTCTTTTTTAACTTCACCCTCAACTCGGATTCTCCCTGGCTTGAGCCGAATGTTCCACCCTTGGATAAACGCCTCGATCAACTGGCAGTCTTGACGGATCGTTTTACCCCTGAGAGTGTTAACTGGAGATTTGATCCCATATGTTTCTATCAGACGGAAAAAGGGGGGATACGGGACAATCTCGATGACTTTTCGCGCATCGCCTGTCAGGCCGGCCAAAACGGAATCTCAAGGTGTATCACCAGTTTTATGGATGATTATCCGAAGATTCAAAAACGGGTCCGAAAAATACACGAATCCATACCCGGATTTTCATTTGTTGATCCTGGCATCGAAAAGAAAAAAAAGGTGATGCTGGCGATGGAACAGGAGCTTAAAGGAAAAAACATACAGCTTCAGACCTGTTGTGAAAAAAGGATCATCAATGTTCTTCCCGCTTCCTCGGCCATCACACAAAGTGCTTGCATCCCAAACGATCTGCTTGTCAAAATTTTTGGCGGACGTCTATCTTTGAAAAAAGATGCGGGTCAGCGGATAAAAGATGGGTGCGGATGTATGGTCTCTGTTGATATTGGATCTTATCACCTGCAACCATGCCATCATAACTGCCTTTTCTGTTATGCAAACCCCTCCATTTAGAAGACATCAGCTAACAGGTGTATGAATGAAAATCGGGGCCCTTTTTTTGGATAATAACCTGGTTATGGCGCCGCTCTCCGGAATATCCAACCTTCCGTTTCGGTTATTGGCCAGGGGGATGGGATGTGCCTTGGTCTGTTCGGAGATGGTCAGTGCCCATGGCCTGATTCAAAAATCGGAAAAGACCGAAAAGATGCTATGCAGTGATCCAAAAGAAAAACCGCTCTCCATTCAGATTTTTGGCGCGGATCCTGACATCATGGCTGAAGCGGCCCGTATCGTTGAATCAAAAGGTGCCAACATACTCGATATTAACTTTGGCTGCTCGGTCAAAAAGGTGATCAAAACCGGAGCGGGCGCCGCTTTGATGAAGACGCCCAAAAAGGCGGAGGCGCTGATAAAGGCAGTTCGAAAATCGATAACCATTCCCATGACGGTAAAAATGAGGTCCGGATGGGACAGTTCCGGTGACCAGGCCCTTCGCATCGCTGAAATCGCTGATGCATGCGGAGTGGATGCTGTCACTGTCCATCCGCGGACCGCTACCCAGGGGTTTGGGGGAACCGCTGACTGGTCCATTATCAGAAAAATAAAAAGAGCGATATCCATTCCGGTCATTGGAAACGGAGACATCAAAGGGGCGGCGGATGCGATTTTGATGCAAAAGACGACCGGATGCGACGGAATGATGATCGGCCGGGGGGCAATCGGAAATCCATGGTTATTTTCACAAATATTGGCCTGTTTTCTGGATGGGGAAATTCCATCTGTGAGCTTTGATCAGCGATTCGAAATGATGAAACAATATGTGGAATCCACCATAAGATGCCAGGGTGAAAAGCGGGGGTTTCATATGATGCGCAGCCGTCTCGGTTGGTTTGTAAAAGGGCTCCCGGGCAGCAGCAAGTTTCGAGAATCGATAAAGCGCATTGCATCTGAAGATGAAACGATACATTTGATCAAATCATACCTAAATGATTTGCAGAAGATGTCCGGTCAGAACCCCACTGCTACTCTATAAAGACATCCCTCATATGACTTGACCTTGATGAAAGCCTTTACCTGCCTTATTATGAGGAAGACAGGCATTTGTTTCAAATCAATATTCAAAGATAGAAAGATCGGCTGAAAAAGGAGAAAAAACATGGAAGACCACCGGATGGCGGTTGTGGGGATTGGGGCTGCCGGTTGCGTCCTGGCGGCGGCGTTGCTCGACAAATACCCTGAAACCGTTCTTGTCGGTCACAGCGCTGAACAGGGTGAGATACTCAAAAAAGAAGGCCTCAACGTTTCAGGAGCCTTGACTTTGAAGGGAACGGTTAAAAATTATCGTAACCAGATTGGCGCGTTGGGTCATTTCAATCCCACGCTCATTTTTCTTTCCACAAAAACCTTTCACCTCAAAGAAGTCCTTGAGGAACTTGAGAACATTTATCGACCCGGAATGAAGATTATTCCCACGCAAAATGGTCTGGGGACAGAAGACCTTGTGGCGGGCAGATTCGGTCTTGAAGCCGTCTTCCGAATATCACTAAATTTTGGGGTTTCATTGAAAAGTCCAGGGGTCGCGACAGCGGCCTTTTTCAATCGGCCCAACCATATGGGTGGATTTGCTCAAAAGAATCGAGAACTGGGGGTTCAGATTGCCAAAATTCTCACCGATTGCGGGTTGGAGACCGATTTTGTCAATGACATCAAGCGTTATATATGGAAAAAAATGATCATGAAATGCACCATGGCCTCCATTTGTGCGATTACCGACCTGACCATAAAAGAGGCTTTGGATTTTCCCCCCACAAGGGAAATAGCAAATGCTTGTTTTCAGGAAGCCATGGCTGTTTCAAAGGCTGTCGGTTACGACTTGGGAGAAGATTATCTTAAACAGACCCTCGGATACTTAGATAAGGTCGGCAGCCACAAAGACTCCATGTGCCATGACGTCGAAAATAAAAAACCGACAGAAATTGATTTTTTAGGAGGAAAGATCGTAGATTATGGTCGTGCGAAGGGAGTTCCAACACCCTTTTATGTGGCCATGACCAATCTGGTTAAGACGTTTGAAGAGAACTATCGCAAGAGATAGTAGATCGGCCATCCCGCACCTGCTGCCTGCGCTTGCAGCTAGAGGCGAAACTTAAAATAGAGATATAACCGAATGAGAGAAAGACAAAAATTTTCAAAGACACGTGCAGTGGTCTTATTTTTTCTATGGAGTCTGTTTATCATTTTTTTCCAGCAGACAACGACCCGGCCGGTCTGGGCGGCCGAGACCTTATCAGAGGCGATCGCAACCCATTTGCGTACAGGGATCGGGTCCGCTGATCGTCAAAAAAGGTTTGTATGCCAGGGCGAAATCATTTGTGGCATTTCAGTCATTCCTCGGTTTTATCATCAAAGAAGTTTTAGACCCGCATGGATTACAGAGAACGGTTTTTTCCCACAGGCAAAAGTGCTGATTGCGAAGATTGAGGAGGCAAATCAGGAGGGGCTGAACTCCGGAGATTATCATCTGTCCAAAATTAAAACGTTACTAGCCGAAGCAGAGGATAGACATTTAAAGAAAATACCGCATTCTCCGGAAGATATGGCAGACTTCGATCTACTTCTAACCGACGCTTTTCTCATGTACAGTTCTCACTTGCTGGCGGGTCGGGTCAACCCCGAAACGATCCATACGGGCTGGTTTATCTCTACACATGACGCACACCTGGTCGATATTCTTCAGGCCGCCCTCGATTCAAATCAAATAAAAGAGGTTTTAAACAAACTCAAGCCTTCTCATCCAGGGTATACGGGACTCGGGCGGATGCTGATACATTACAGAAGGATTATGCAAAATGGCGGCTGGCCGCATCTCGTTTCCGGATCGAGTCTGAAAAAAGGGGATCAAGGAGACCGCGTTGAAGAGCTCCGCAAGCGAATGTTGTTTTTCGATGACTCAAAATTTGTGGCAGAGAAAAATGATCAAATTTTTGACAAGCAACTGGACGAGGTCGTACGCAGCTTCCAAAAAAAACATGGTTTAAAGAGTGACGGCATTGTCGGGCCAAAAACAAGGGCTGCCCTGAATGTTCCGGCAAAGATTCGTGCACGACAGATCGAATTGAACATGGAACGTTGGCGCTGGATTCCCCGAAACCTCGGTCAACGGTATATCCTGGTCAACATAGCGGACTTTAAATTAAGCCTCATTGAAAATGGGGAAACCGTAATGGACATGCGGGTCGTAGTCGGGAGAACTTACCGGCGAACACCTGTTTTTAGCTCAAAAATGAAATACCTTGTACTGAATCCCTTCTGGAATGTCCCGATGAGTATCGCCGTGAAGGACATCCTGCCTAAACTTCGTGAAAACCACAACTATCTGTCCCTACAAAATATGGCCCTATATGCGAACTGGCAAAACGGCGCCCCACCGATAGATCCCGAGTCCATAGACTGGTCGAAAGTAAACCGCCGGAGCTTTCGCTATAAACTGGTTCAAAAACCCGGGGTTCAAAATGCGCTCGGACGTTTGAAATTCATGTTTCCCAATAAGTTTTCCGTATACCTCCATGATACGCCGAGTAAGGAATTATTTCAAAAAAACATCCGAAGTTTCAGCTCCGGCTGCATCCGTGCTGAAAAGCCTATAGAGCTTGCAGCCTATCTGTTAAAAGATGGTTCAAATTGGACAAAAGAAAAGATTATGGCCGCAATTAATCACGGTAAAAACAGATCGATTGGGATTCCCAAGCCGCTCAACGTTCATTTGCTCTACTGGACTGCCTGGGTGGATAAAGCCGGGGAAATTCACTTTCGAGATGATATTTACGACCGTGACAGGCCGCTTGATAAAGCGCTAAAGGAAAGACCGCCAAGGGTGTGAAAATTTATTATTAACTCAAGTTTCGCACCTTGGTTTGGGCATCACCAGTACCGGATTCGGCCGACATCGACATGCACAAAATTTGACCGTCGATAATATCCCACTCCCCCCTGTTTTAGGTCCATGCTTGTCCTTCGCACCAGAGCGGTTTTGAACTTCGGTAGGCGAATATCAACCGCCTTTCCCCTTACATGCATGCTATTTTTAGCCACTCTCCGGCTTTTCTTGCGCAGCATGGCATTTGTGGATGGTGAGCGGTATCCGGAAATAACATGAAAGGGTGAACGTGTCTTGAGTTTCAGTGAAATGGCGCAAAGTAGGTCAAGGAGCCGGATATCTATCGGCCTGATCTCTCCGGTACGGTGATCGCGCAGGGTATAATTAATCTCCTCCAGCGCATTCAGTTGATACTTTCCTTTACTATAATAGTTGACAAAAAGGCTTTCGGCGGTTTGTGTATTATAAAAGGAAAGCGATCTGCGGGAAGGCAAAGACCGTTTCGCGTGTGCAAGTGCGAGAGCCGGCTGGCAAGAAGCCATCACAGAAAAGATTCCGAATTTAAGGAAATAACGACGGTTACATTGCATTATTTTAGGCTATGTTCAGTTGCTGAAAATTTAGTTAATGTGCTCATATAAAATACTTTACCGGATGTCAAGAAGATAGAGAAAAATTATCTTTAAAAAAAAGAAGGCCACAGGGCTCTTCATAAACTCGCCATTCGTGTTGACTCTCTTTAATGTTTATGACATATAAAAAAATTTTTCGGGGTCAGATCCCTCTCGGAACAAAAACCTTTTCCAAAAAAATAGACCACCAGACACATGCTTGAGGTGCAATATGAGTGAATATGTAAAGCTTGTTTATGGGAAAAAAACTTATCGGCTTCCCCTAATCACCAGTACGGAAAATGAGAAGGCCATCGATATTACTTCACTGCGGCAAGAGACCGGATTGATCACGTTCGATACCGGATTTGCCAATACAGGGAGCTGTGCCAGCGCCATTACCTTTGTGGATGGTGAAAAGGGCATCCTCCGATACCGTGGAATTCCGATTGAGCAACTCGCGGAGCGGTCCACGTTTACAGAAACGGCATTTCTCTTGATCAATGGTGTCTTACCCACTCGAAAGGAATTGAACCGCTTTTCTGTTCTTCTGAACGACCAATCGATGATGCATGAGGACATGCAGTTTTTCTTCCAAAATTTTCCGAGGGGTTCCCATCCCATGGGAATTCTCTCGTCGATGGTTAACGCATTGAAGAGCTTTTATCCGGAGCTTCAGACGGTGGAGGAGGAGATCAATATAACGGTGACACGCTTGATTTCAAAAATTCGCACCCTTGCTGCGATGTCGAATAAAATTTCTAGGGGACATAAAGTGGTCTATCCCCGTCCAGATCTGTCATATTGTGCAAACTTTCTGAATATGATGTTCGACAATCCTGTCAAACCCTACATTATCGATAAGGACCTTGTCAGGGCATTGGACACTTTTTGGATTTTACACGCCGATCATGAACAGAACTGTTCAACTTCGGCGGTGAGGTTGGTGGGAAGCGGGCGGGTTAATCTTTATGCTGCCATTTCTGCGGGCATCGCAGCCCTATGGGGCCCCCTGCACGGGGGCGCCAACCAGGCGGTTATCGAAATGCTTTCCGACATTGCTGAAAAAGGTGGCAGCGTGACTCGAGTGGTAAAAAGGGCAAAGGACAAAAAAGATCCCTTTCGGCTGATGGGTTTTGGCCACCGGGTATACAAAACCTATGATCCCCGTGCCAAGATTATGAAAAAGACCTGTGGTAAGATTCTAAAAAAGCTCAATATCCAAGACCCTTTGCTCCACATTGCAAAGGAACTGGAAGAGGTTGTATCGACGGATGATTATTTTATTTCACATAATCTTTATCCAAACGTCGATTTTTACAGCGGCATCCTTCTTCGTGCCATCGGCATACCCACCAATATGTTTACAGTCCTGTTTGCTATCGGTCGACTTCCGGGGTGGATCGCCCAGTGGAAGGAGAGTGCGGATGACCCCAACTGGAAGCTCGGCCGGCCCCGTCAGATTTACATGGGGTCTAAAAAAATGAAGTATATCCCGATCGATAAAAGGGAGCGCTGATTTTTTTGGCGCAAAGGCTCCAAAGCTGTAATTAGCGCTTCTTTCCTTTATTCTTGGATTTGGGAGTGAAGATTTGAGAAACAGAGGATTTTAGCCGGTGATAAAAGCGAAAGGTTGTTGCTTTTATGCTGACAACAAAAGGGGGAGCGATATATTTATAGCCTTTTAATTTTTTAACTCTTTTTGCGCTCTCCGGTGGTATCGTGTCTGTGAAGTGTTGAACTCCTAGTCGATCGTACCACGAATAATAGGTTATACTTGATTCAGGATCCGCATCGTATGTCTTTTTATACCAGTCATAACAAACATATACTGCGGCTGAACCCAGCAGAATCAAAATGCCAACGAAAATTTTCTTCACCATTGTTTTTTACATGCGGTTTCTGAGATATTGAACATCTCGGGGCAAAATTGCTAAATTAAATGATGGTCGATATTATTCATATCTATTCAAAAATGTCCACAACCGGTTTCAAAACCAAAAGCGAAAACACTGGGTTTTGAAAGCGTTCCCCTTATTTACTCGATTCATCAACGGCGTTTTGGACGATCAAATAAATAAACATTTATGTGATGGAAAACATATGCTATGAAGCACCCCTCTCAAATATCGGAACCAATGAAAAGGAGGAGAATATCTCATGCATAAAATAATGGCTATTTGTGTTGTTTGGATATTTTGTTCAGTTCCGGCCTGGGCTTTGGTGGAGATAGAGGGATTTCTCTGGTTAATGAAACCCGAAGGTCAGGCTTCGGTCGGCATCGATGGCCTTGAAGGGACAAAGATAGATCTAGAGGATGATTTTGGATACGGAGACATGGAAACGGTTCCCGGCGTCCGGGTTATTATGGGTAGCACCCATCAGTTCGGCCTCTCCATTTTCAAACTGGACGCTTCAGCAAGCAATGCCATCGATCGTACCATTCATTTCGGGGATGAGGAGTTTACCATAAATGAGAATATTTCAAGTTCCATCGAGATGACCGTGATGCAAGGTCTTTATCGTTTTAACATCGGCCCTGAAGCATTCCACGGCGGGTTGATGATCGGAGGGGAATATCTCGCCATCGAGGCAAAAGCCGCCTCTGGTACAAGTGGGTCTGCAAAAGCGGATGCCGATACCGGCCTGCTGTTTTTTGGAGGTTTTGTAGAGAGTGATCCTTTTTCATTTCTCAGGTTGCGTGCTTCACTGCTGGGCGGCGCCTGGGAAATTAGTGATGTGGAGGCCGATTATCTTGAATTAGAGGTGTCTGTGTTGGCCAGAATTACACCTCGATTCCATATCGGCGCCGGGTATCGACAAATCAATATTGATGCAAAAGTTAAAAGCCTGCCCCTGGAAATCGATCTTACCTTCAAGGGACCAACGCTCTTCATCGGGTTCGAGTGGTGAGACTCCTATTCCCGTGGCGAAGTTGATTCGGTCCTAGCTCCATCCCTTGATTTGATCGGACAATGGAGTTTACAAATAGCGTTTTAATGTTTAATATGTTGCCTAATTCGATTAAAAACAACCAAAATGGTATTCCGATAACTAAAAGCAAAATTTCTGCGTTTTGAAATAGCTTCCAGTTTTCTCAAATGAAATGCAGGAGTTTTTTTTCGATTAGGTAACCGATGCACGCAGCAAGAATAAAGATCAAAGCGGTCGGTCTGTTGTCCGGTGGACTCGACAGCACGCTTGCCGCCAAACTCATGCTGGAGCAAGGGATTGAGGTATGTGCCGTCAACTTTACCTCCTCCTTTTGCAACTGTACACCGAAGAAAGCAGGATGTGCAGCGGCTGTCACGGCCGTAAAAGGACTGGGCGGCGTATCACTTAAGCAAATCGCGTTGCGCGCTGAATATCTGGATATGGTGAAGCATCCGAAACACGGGTATGGATCCCAGATGAATCCGTGTATCGATTGCAGGATCATGAAAATAAAAAAAGCCGGCGAATACATGCAAAAAATAGGTGCAGATTTTATGTTTACCGGTGAAGTCCTGGGCCAGCGTCCCATGTCCCAACATAAGCGGGCGATGCAGATGATCGCGGCAGAATCCGGTTTTCCGGAGTATCTTTTGCGGCCCCTCTCGGCTGCACATTTTGAACCGACAGTTCCGGAGCGGGAAGGGTGGGTGGATAGGAATAAATTGTTGGCGATTACCGGGCGGTCAAGGAAAACTCAGATCTTCCTTGCCGCTGAGAAGGGTATTCGTGATTATCCCTGTCCGGCAGGCGGCTGTCTTTTGACCGACAAAAATTTTTCAGAGAGAATACGCGATTATTTTTTTTTCACAAAAAACCCATCCATGGGAGATATCCCCCTTCTTAAAACAGGAAGACATTTTCGACTGGAAAATGGCGACAAGGTGATTGTCGCACGCAATGAAAATGAATGCAACGTGTTGAGGAATCTCTGGAAACAGAGCGATCACTTCCTTGTTCCGTTTGACTTTTCCGGCCCCACTGTGATTCTTCAGGGAAACGATTTAAAGACCGCACTCGGGAAACTGGTCGCTTATACCACATCAACTGTTTGGGATACCGCCCGTGTTACCCACCGACATGGGACAGAGAAAAAAATCATGTTTCTTGATGCGTTTTAAGATGGTAACATCGCGTGACAAAATAAAGGTTGCCGTCGGGCTTAGCGGAGGGGTCGATTCTTCGGTTGCTGCGGTACTGCTCAAAGAAAAAGGCTATGACCTGATCGGTGTCACCATGGAAATATTTGATGGTTATGGGGAATTCAAGGAGATTGGTAGACACGGATGTTATGGTCCGGGGGAAACAGAGGATGTTGAAGCGGCCGCTCAGATCTGTAAAAGACTTGACATTCCCTATTACACTTTTGACCTGAGAGAAGCGTACAGAAAGCATGTTATCGGATATTTCAAACATGAGTACCTTCTGGGGAGAACACCGAATCCCTGCGTGGTGTGCAACCAAAGGATTAAATTTGGCTTGCTTTTGGAAAAGGCGATGGAAAAAGGAGTGGGTTTTCAGTTTTTTGCCACCGGACATTACGCAAAGCTGGCAAAAACCGGCGGAAGATTTCTGTTGAAAAAGGCTGAAGACCAGTCAAAAGACCAGACCTATTTTCTTTATCGATTAACTCGAAAGCAGCTTTCCCGTATCCTCTTTCCCCTTGGCGAATACACCAAAGCCCAGGTCAGAAAAATTGCACAGTCCATGGAACTGGAAACAGCCTACAGGGCGGAAAGCCAGGACTTTGTTGCTAGAAATGACTATGCGGTTCTTTTCAGCGGGGAAGAGGTGAAGGGCGGCGATATTATGGATGAAAATGGAAATCTTCTGGGAAGGCATCGAGGGATCATCCATTATACAATTGGGCAGCGTAGGGGATTGGGGATTGCATCGGACCGCCCGCTCTATGTGACGAAAATTGATGCTGAAAACAACAGGATCGTTGTGGGTGACAGGGAGAATCTTTTTTCCAAAGGGTTGATCGCAAAGGACCTTAACCTGGTAGCCATTGATAGGCTTGACCAGCAGCACAAGATAGGGGCAAAGATCCGGTTGAATCATCAAGAGATTCCCGCCACGCTGTTTCCACACGGAAACGATAGGGCTAAAATACTATTTAACACCCCGCAGATGTCGGTAGCGCCCGGACAGTCAGCCGTCTTTTACAGGGGAGATACCGTGCTTGGCGGTGGCATTATTGAACGGGCACTTCGATCGAATTAACTGTTGTTTTTAAACGGCTGGCATATCATCCGATCAGAACGATCTACTCTGCTGCCCAGATCGGTCAAGGGCTTCGCTATCGACGGAAATCTGATGGAGAATATGCACGGCGTTTGGGTTCAGGTGGTTGACATTTATACTACGTTGTGGTATTTTTAGTCTGCCGAGGTCGAATGGATACGAAAGTCGATTTGGCGGTATCAAAGTTTTATAATTGAAAAGGTAACCGAAAATGACCGTCCCATCTTTAAAATCAAAGCAAATTAAAAGGGATACCGAGACCGTAACCCGTTTTTATGAAACTGTTCCCACGACCGTGCAGCGGCTGTTGGTCCCATCTGAAGACGATACCCTGTCTTTCGAACACGTGGACACTACACCGATTGCGTCACAGGAGTCGGTCATTGAGATCATCCAACAGGCCAGACGCCTGATCTTTCCGGGGTATTTCATCCAAACCCGAATGGATTCGGTCAATTTAGGGTCTTTTTTGTGTCAGGAGGCGATGGCCCTTTTTAATCGACTTTCACAACAGATTGTTTTGTCTATTCAGCATGAGTGCCTCCGTTTGGATATGCCCTGCTCGAAATGTCTGGAAAGTAGTCATAAAACCGCGTTTCAATTTATCCAATCACTGCCTGATTTAAAGGCCATACTGGCCGGAGATATCGATGCGGCTTTTGTGGGAGACCCTGCTGCAAAGAGTTACGATGAAATTATTTTCAGTTATCCAGGGCTGTTCGCCATTACCGTTTACCGCATGGCGCATAAACTCTATGAAATGGAGGTGCCACTTTTACCGCGAATGATGACCGAATACGCCCATAGTCTCACCGGTATTGATATCCATCCCGGTGCAACAATCGGCCGGCGCTTTTTTATCGATCATGGCACCGGTGTGGTCGTGGGTGAAACCACGGAAATTGGAAACCGGGTGAGGATCTACCAGGGCGTGACTCTGGGTGCTTTATCCCTTCCGGCGGATGAGATCGATCAATTCAGGAACCAGAAGCGGCATCCCACCATCGGGGATGATGTGATTATCTATTCAAATGCGACTTTGTTGGGTGCGAAGGCAATTATAGGCGCCAGATCGATCATCGGTGGAAACGTATGGATCACAGAAGGCGTTCCCCAGGACACGAAAGTGGTGTTAAAAAAGCCGGAGTTGGTCTACATCGGGAATCATAATCGATCGGGTGATTTGAAACCTGTTTATCAACAGAGCCGTCCTGAGGAAAAAGGGGGTGAAAATGAAATTTGTTGAGAAACAGCCGGCTGATGCAACTTTAGACCTGGTATGCCGTATGTGTCCTCTCCATCTCTTGGAACCGGGTGATAAGCTAAAGTGCTTAAAAAAGGGACAGGTCTTGGAAGTGCTGACCGATTATGATGGTGCCCTGGAAGATATTCCCAAGTGGTGTGAAAAGTGTGGCCAGGAATTTATTGGTGTAGAGGAAGACGAGGATTGTTACAAGCTCTATATTCGAAAGGTTAAATGAGGGAACTTGATATGAAGCGGGTTTATTTGGATCATGCCTCTGCCACGCCGGTGAGGAGAGAAGTCATTGAGGCCATGCTTCCTTATTTTGACCAGCACTTTGGGAATCCATCGATGGTTTATGACATCGGTTCAAACGTCAAGGAGGTGATGGAGGAGCAACGGTTAAAGATAGCAAAGCTCATTGGTGCAAATGCCGAAGAAATCATTTTCACCTCATCTGGAGCTGAGGCCAACAATCTTGCAATCAAGGGCGTCGCTTTTGCCAGACAGAAAAAAGGGAAGCATATCATCATTTCTGCCATTGAACACCATTCGGTTCTCAACTCCGCCCGATTCTTCGAGCGCATGGATTTCGAGGTGACTTTCCTCCAAGTGGATGAACACGGCTTGGTGGACCCGGAACGTCTATCCAAGGCGATAACGCCTGAAACGATTTTGGTTTCCGTCATGCACGCAAACAACGAAATTGGAACCATCGAGCCGATTTCAGAACTTTCTGCCATATGCAGAGAAAAAGGAATTGTCTTTCATACCGATGCAGTTGCAACCGTTGGAAATATTCCGGTCGACGTCAATGAGCTGAATGTAGACCTATTGAGTTTTTCCGGTATTTCAATGGGGGCGCCTAAAGGGGTTGGGGCACTCTATTTCAGGGATAATTTAAGGCTGATGCCTTTAATTCACGGCGGTATCCAGGAAAAGGGGAGGCGGGGTGGAACCGAGAATATCCCAGGTATTGTCGGTTTTGGCAAGGCAGCCGAAATCATTTCAAAAGAACTGTCCGGTAAAGTGGCCCGCACACGGAACCTGAGGGACTTTTTAATCAAAGGCATCGAGGAACGGTTGGAATTTGTCAAATTGACCGGCCACCCGGACAAACGGCTCCCAGGTCACGCCAGCTTTTGTGTTGAAGCGATCGAGGGAGAAGCCCTAATCTTTATGCTCAGTCAAGATGGTATCTACGCAAATACCGGTTCCGCCTGTGCTTCAAAAGCCCTAAAAACATCTCCGGTTTTAGTGGCCATCGGTGTTCGTCCGGTACTCGCCCAGGGCTCTGTCGTATTTACCCTCAATGGGAACCAAGCGGTTGAAGAGTTGGAATATGTGCTGGAGAAATTTCAAGGTGATGTTGCAAAGCTTCGCGCACTTTCTCCCATTTGGATGGGAAAGGCGGCGACTCGATAAAAGAGAGTGAATCATGTATTCAGAAAAAGTGATGGATCATTTTTCAAATCCGCGAAATGTTGGGAGCATCGAGGATGCCGACGGTATCGGCGAGGTCGGTAACCCGGTCTGCGGTGACATGATGACATTTTATATCAATGTCAAAGATGATAAAATTTCCGAGATAAAATTCAAAACTTTCGGGTGTGTTGCCGCAATAGCCGTGTCGAGCATGGTTAGCGAGATGGCAGAAGGATGTACGTTAAAAGAAGCCAAAAAGATAAGCAACAAAAGCGTTGCATCCTCACTTGACGGTCTTCCAAAGCAAAAGATGCACTGCTCCAATCTTGGTGCTGATGCCCTCGCCAAGGCGATCCAGGATTATGAAAACAAAAATATGTAAAACCAAATTATTAGAAAAATGAAGGAAAATCTTACGAATGCTGAGCTGGAGACCTATTCCAGACAGGTCGTCCTGGCCGGCATCGGTTATAGTGGACAGTTGAAACTCAAAAACGCCAAGGTCTGTATCATCGGAATGGGTGGTCTGGGGACACAGATTGCTTTTAAACTGGTTGGAATGGGGATCGGCTACCTCCGTATGGTTGACCGGGATATCGTTTCACGATCAGATTTGCACCGTCAGTACCTATACAATGTTGATGTTGTGGGACAACCAAAAGTCGAAACCGCTTTCCGAAAACTGAACCGCTTAAATCCCGATGTGGAGCTCGATCCGGTTCCGGAATCGATGAATTCATCCAATGCTGAAGCGTTGATAGATGGCGTGGACATCGTTCTTGACGGTCTGGACAGTCCCCAAACCCGTTACCTGGTGAATCGAACCTGCAACCATTTCAAGATACCCTATGTCTTTGGTTCTGCCATTGAAACTTTTGGAAATGTCTCTACCATCGTGCCGGGTAAAACGTTCTGTCTGGAGTGTTTTATGCCGGGTTTAAAAGATGAGGACCTTCCGTCATGTGGTGTCGTCGGTGTTCATCCATCTGTTTTGGGTTTGGTTACAGCGATTCAGGTTGCAGAGGCGGTGAGATTCTTGACCGGTAAGGACCCGAAGTTGTTAAATAAGCTTTTATATATCGATCTTCAAGAGTTGGCGTTCGATACCATTGACATCTCTTCCTCACAAAACTGCCCTGTATGCGGTATCAAACCTGCCGGACCGCCGGAACGTTTGACGGACAACCTATTTGTGGAAACATGTGCAAAGGATGGAATGAGAAATTTTATCATTTCCCCCAGGAAACGAATTGAAGTTGACATTGAACGTCTGGATGCTGTTCTTAAAGAAAAAAATTTGTCTGTAAAAAGTTCCAGCCCTTTTGGGATTACTTTCGAAATATCCGAAGGCGTACAAAGTAGCTTTCTTAAAAGCGGTCTTATGATCGTTCAGACATCCCCAAAACTGAAAAACAATATAAAAGACGATCTCTTTGCGACATACAAATCTGTCCTTGTGGACGGATTGGGCTTATCCCCAGACATTTTGCCCGATGCCTGAAATTTTTTTTCATTCTTCCACCTTGCTTTTCCGGTGTTGAATATACGCATCCCGGAGCGCCTCATAGGGATCAATCGCGGCTTCTTTCAAGGACTCGTAATCACCCAGTCGGAAAGAGGTATCGTTTAAGATTCTGTAACCATAGATTCCGACCGCTGCTTCAATCGGTTCCACATAGGAAAGTGGATTGATGAAGCTGTCTCCAAGCAAACCCACTGAATCGCGCAGGGTGGATGGACCCAGAAAAGGCCAAACGATATACATACCCTCTCCGATTCCATAGGCACCTAGGGTTTGACCCAAATCCTCCTCACTCGGTTTTAAACGGGGATATCTTTTTGCCGGATTTCCAAAGCCGAAGATACCGAAGATGCTGTTCAACAGAAACCGATCGATTTCCGCGTGCGCGGATTGCCACTTTCCTTGAAGGATGCAATTGGCCAAACGAATGGGGGTGGTTAGGTTGGTGAAAAAATTACTGACGCCGATCCGCGCTAGTTCTGGAACAACAGCCTTATATGTCTTTGTGACAGGCTTGAGGATCCAGAAATAAAATTTGTCGTTGAAGTGAAACATCCCTTTGTTCCAGAGCGAGAGAGGATCCGGAACAGAGATCTCATCTTCGTATTCATCATCGTCTAAGACATCAGCGTCGTCGTTTTGATCAGCCGTATCTTCCTCTTCGGGATTTGTTGACAACAGTAAATCTCCCGTAGAAGCCAGCAGGTTTTGCATTTGATGAAAGGATGGATCTGTCAGAGATGACGGAGGGTTTTCAGGAATAAGGGCACAACCGATCAGGAATGAGAAAAGAAACGCAAAAAACACGATTTGATGTTTCAAGGGATGTGACGCTCCTCATATCAATTGTTAATCAGCAGGGGTATAGGCGATTTCTTTTTCCACCGCTTTCCTTATTGTTGAGCGATTTTCTTTTTTTGCGCTTCATTTTTCTTTTTCAGACGTTCGATTAATTGATCGGGGGATTCTTTTCGGAGGATTTTATTGAACTGGGTCCGGTAGTTTTTCACCAGTCCCACCCCCTCTATGATAACATCGTATATCTTCCATTTTTTCCCGTGCAGACGCATGCGGTAGTTCATTGGGATTTCACCGTTTTCCCGGACGATTTTGGTTTTTACAACCGCCTTTTTAGCTTTGATAATTTCCTCACCCAAATAGACCACTTTTTCATCGTGGTACCCGCCTTGTACCTTGCTCAGATAAATATTTCCAAGGAGTGTGGAAAAAACATCAGTAAACTGATCCCGTTGCCCGGAATTAAACCGCTTCCAGGTGCGGGCCAGAGATCGCTTGGACATCTCCCGAAAATCAAAGATCCCCCGTATGCTCTTCCATAGCTCTTCCCGCTGGGCTTCTTTTTTGTCTTTTTCACGGTATTGGGGGTCTTTTAGGATGCGGACGATTTCATTCATCGGTTTCTGCAGCGTTTCCATCGGCGGTGTGCCATGGGCCGATGTCGTCATTCCGACAAGCATCAGAACCAGTAATAGCCCAAGCCATTTCGTGGTCATTGAATCCTCCTGTTGCTGTGTTACGGGGGTCGGATTATTAAACCCCGCCAAACACATATTTGCTGACCAGCTCTTCCAAGTCAAGGGCGGACTCGGTTTCGGTTATCAGATCCCCGGGTTTAAGAATCTCATCGGACCCACCCGGAGAAAGTTTGATATACTTGTCTCCGATTAATCCAGCCGTTTTGACCGAGGCGATCACATCATCGGTTAAAACCACTTCATTTTGTATTTTCATCTCAACAACGGCAACCTGCTTTTCGATGTCCAGTGAGATGTCGGCAATATGGCCGATCTGAACTCCGGCCATTTCGATTTGACCGCCTTTTCTAAGGCCGGTAGTGGACTCGAAGTTGGCGAAGATAGAATAGTGATCTTGGCCGATCCATTCCATTTTTCCCAGCTTGATGGTCAGGTATCCGACACATGCGATGCCGATCAATACGAAAATGCCGACACAAGTATCAATGGTCGTTTTTTTCATAACGCCTCCCAAGCCTAACAAACAATGAACTCATAAAATGAATTCTTTATCGACTCTGCGCTGGCAAGCACATCGCCTATGGTTTCTTCTTTTTTTATCTCCTCATAGCCCACGGTCACCGTAAAGCAGAATCCAGGGTAGGGCTGAACCTCCAAAATTTCATTCCCCTTCAACTGGTTAGCCAGTTTGGCGCAGAACATCCGTGCCTGTTTCAAGTTCGTATTGGGGAGTATAACCATAATTTTATCCCGGCCTGCCCGGGAACAGGCGTCGAAAATACGGATGCGATTCTTAACCTGTGTAGCAAAATTGATCAGTACGGTTTGAGCGGCGAGATGTCCCATTTCCCGAGAAATTTCATTTAGATTTTCCAATTTAAAAAGAACCAGGGAAAAGGAGATTTTATACCGGAGCATCCGGGCCACTTCTTCCCTGAATTTTTTTTCCACTTGGAGTTGGGTGGGCATTCCGGTCAGCCCGTCCCTTGGAGTATCCAAACCTCTGATGAAATTTCGTACAACCGGATCCGAAGTATTCCGGATTTCTTCCGGGGTTCCTTCAAAGACGACCCGGCCATCATTCAACATGGCGACCCGTTGTGAAATGTAGAAAATATCCGGTATCTCATGGCTGACCATAACACCGGTAAATCCAAACTTTTTTTGATAATCGGAAATCATGTGGTGCACGGTTGCTTTGCGGATCGGGTCGAGGCCGGTGGTCGGTTCGTCAAAAAGGATAATCTCCGGGTCCGTGACCAGCGCCCTTGCCAGGGCGATCCTTTTTTTCATCCCCCCTGAGACCTCAGAGGAAAATTTGTGATCAATCCCACCCAGGTCGAGCTGTTTCATTCTTTCCTTTACACGCCGGTGAACTTCCTGTTCGGAAAATGAGCCCCTCTCCCTCAAGGGGAGTGCGATATTATCAAAAATATCCATCGAATCGAAAAGGGCCGTACTCTGGAACATGTAACTGAGTTTATGTTTCAGCTTCCTTTTCGCACGGTTATTCATCTCGGAAAGTGGATTTCCACGAAAAAGAATTTTGCCTGAATCCGGCTCAATGAGACCGATGATGTGTTTGAGCAGGACGCTCTTTCCCACCCCGCTTTTCCCGATGATAGTGGCAATCTCCCCCTGGAAAATACTGAGATCGGTTCCTTGCAAAACAGGTTGGTCACCAAATTTCTTAAAGACATTTTGAAATTGAATCAGTGGTTGTAGCATCGTCTCTTACAAAAAAAAGGATGTCAGTACATAATCGACTATAAGGATTAAGACACAGGAAATCACCACGGCGGAGGTTGTCGCACTGCTAACTCCCTTAGCGCCGAATTCCGCCCGGGTGTGGGTAAAAAACCCCTGAAAACAGCATACCGTGACAACCACGGCGCCAAAAACAATCGATTTAATGAACCCGCCGGTGATGTCCTCCATCGAAACAGCGGATTCAACCCTGAAAAAGTAGGTGCCTGGATTGATGCCGAGCAAAACCGAACCGGTGACATACCCACCGAAAATGCCCACCACGTTAAAAAGGGCAGTCAATAAGGGAAAACTGATCAACGCAGCAGCGAACCGGGGGCTGACCAGATACCGTATGGGGTTGATATCCATGGTTTCGAGGGCATCGATCTGCTCGGAGATTCTCATGATCCCGATTTCCGCAGCTATGGACGATCCGGCTCTTGCAATCACCATAATTGCAGTCATCACCGGCCCCATTTCGCGAATCAGCGAAAGGGCCACGGCCGCACCGAGCAACCCCTCAGATCCAAATTTCACCAGGGTGTAATATCCCTGGAATCCAAGTACCATTCCCGTGAATGTACCGGTCAAAATTATGACGAAAATCGATTTCGTCCCAATAAAATAAATCTGTTGAACGGTCTTTACAATCTGTAGAGGAAAAGAAAAAATATAGAAAAAGCCCTGAAGAAAAAAGATGGCAACACTTCCAAGCTCTCGAATTCTTAAGATGGTCAGTCTACCCAGAGTGGACAAGGGATTTTTCAACATCACAAAGTTCATTTCGGCTGGTCAACAGATTGCTTATGGGTTCAGTTTTTCCGTTATATCTTTTTAGTTTTATTGAATAAAACATAGAGAAACGCACTTTTACTGTCAAGAATAAAGCTTCACAATGGTTCCTTTTTTCCCTTGCCTCCAAACCGCGATGGGTGTTAAAATTTTAAAATGATGCCAAATCAGTTTTGTATAATTGTGCAATCTGTTCGATGAATCATCGATCGGAGGGTAATCGGATCATGTCTTTTTTGCATCATTTTCTTCAGATTATCCGGGAGTATATTTTTAATCGGCTTGAAACTCCTCGTGAATCTTATCGACATAGAATCTACAATGATCTGAACAAGTTGTATGAGCACATCCGGAAAGGAGATGTGGTACTGGTTGAAGGTCGTTCCGAGATGAGCACGATTATTAAATTGTTTTCCAAAAGCCATTGGAGCCATGTTGCCTTTTATGTCGAAGATGAATTGATCAAGGAAGGTCATCCTTTCCGGGATAGATACTTGGATGAATTTGGTTCTGATGCGAACCATTTGGTGGTTGAAGCGTTTACCGGCAAAGGGGTGATTGCATCCCCTTTACGAAAATATCGAGATTATAATATCAGAGTTTGTAGACCCTATGGAATTTTACCTAAAGATTTGAAGATGGTCATCGAGAAGGTAATCAGCAATCTCGGGAAGCATTATGACGAGCAGAATATCATTGACATTGCGCTGATGCTCCTTCCTTTCGGATTAAATCCTTTCAAGAGGCACGCGGTAAATGCCTGTCTCGGGAAGTGTAATGATTTTCAAGTCATCTGTTCCGGGATGATTGCACAATCGTTTCAGCATATCGGTTATCCCATCGTTCCAGCGTTTAAAACTTCTGGGGAAGAAGATAAAGACTTCCAGAAAAACCCATTTGGATCAGAGTTGATCATGCGTCACTTTTCTCAAATCATGCCGATGGATTTTGATCTTAGTCCGAACTTCCAAATTATCAAGTTTAATATCATTGAAACCGGAAAATTTGATTATAAATCGCTGCATTGGCGTCCAAAAATAGAGTGAATAATTTTTATATACTGCACATCGACTGAGAAAGGAGAGCGTTAAATGAGAACAAACTATCGAATCAATTCGGGGATACGATTCAATGCGCTGTCAAAAGATCAATTGCAAACCTTATTTGATGGTGTGCTTCACCTTCTGGAGTACACTGGTCTTGACGTACATCACGAAGAAGCCCGTGACATTCTCCAGAAATCCGGAGCAACAATAGAAGGTCTCAGAGTGCGCATACCTGCCTATCTGGTGAAACGCGCTTTGCAGATGGCACCCCGGAGTTTTACCATCTTCGCACGCGATGGAAATCCCGATCACGATATTCACATTGGCCCAGGTCGGGCATACTTTGGCCCGGGTCCGACCCCCCCCAATTTCATTGATGTAGAGACCCTGGAGCGACGTCCTTTCCTAAAGTCCGATGCACGCATTGTAGCAAAAGTGGTGGATGCCCTTCCAAACATCGATTTTTGCGAGTCACTGGGTACCATTAGTGACGTTCAATTTGAACTGGCAGCCAGCTATGAATTTGCAGAGATGTTTCCCAATACCAGTAAACCGATCGTGGCCTGGTCCTACGGGTGGGACGATTCGGAGGACATCCATAAAATCGCCGTTGCCGAGGCAGGGGGCCAGGTTGCGTTCGAAAAACGTCCCAACTATATCCATTACTGTGAACCGCTGTCACCGCTGGTGAGTACATTCGAGGCTGTTGACAAACTCATTTTTGCGGCCAGACAACGGGTACCTCTGATATTTACCCCGTGTCCTTTGGCCGGTGGGACTGCACCGGTGACAGCGGCCGGCATCATCATCCAGGCTACAGCCGAATCGTGGATGGGACTGGTTCTTTCCCAGACCATCCAACCCGGCATCCCTTTTTTCATGGGAGGGGTTTTATCGGTAATGGATATGAGTGACATGATCCTGTCCTATGGTGCACCCGAACTGTCCCTGATGATGGCCGGCAGCACCGAATTGGCCCATTACGCCGGTATCCCCCTTTGGCAAACAGGGGGCTGTACCGATTCTAAAGTGCTCGACGAACAGGCTGCACTCGAAGGCTCACTTTCTTGCTTTTTTTCTGCACTGACAGGCGGCGATCTATGCCACGACGTTGGATACACCGAGAGCGGGATGACCGGCTCTATTTTACAAACAGCAATGATGGACGAAGCAATCGGCTATTCGCGCCGTATAACAAGGGGTATCGATGTTAACGACGAAACATTGGCCACCGACGTCATCCATAAGGTCGGGCCCAATGGGCACTATTTATATGAAAAACACACACGCCGACATTTCAAGAGTGAGTACTGGTACCCCAATTTGTGTGATCGGCACAGTTTTGAGGAGTGGGAAAATAGGGGACGTACAACCATGCGCGATAGGGTCATTGTCCGGGTTCAAGACATCCTGGACACCCATCAAGCCTCTCCCATTAAACCGGACACAGAGGCGGTGATCAGGGAAGTTTTAGAAGCTGCTGAAGACCGGGTTAAGGAATCCGCCCAGGCCTCTATCGGAATCGAATCAAAAGGAGAAATACAATGAGTACAATTTGTCAGCAATTGTCAACGACCATCATCGATGGAGATGAAGAGAAGGCCCCCGAGTTGGTTCAGAAAGCATTGGATCAGGGATTGGCACCCATAGAGATCCTGGACAATGGTCTTCTTCTTGGAATGAACGAAGTGAGCCGCCGATTCGAACAGGAGGAGATGTTTGTACCCGAAGTGCTGTTGGCGGCCAAATCCATGCATGACGGTTTAGAAGTGTTACGACCCCATCTGATTGCAACCGGAGCCAAGCCGATCGGTAGGATTGTCCTGGGCACAGTAAAAGGCGACATCCACGATATCGGCAAAAATTTGGTCGGCATGATGTGCGAAGGTGCTGGCTTTGAAGTGATTAACCTGGGCTTTGATGTAGACCCCGAGAAATTTATAGAGGCTGTCAAGGAAAATCAGCCGGATATCATTGGCATGTCGGCGATGCTGACCACAACGATGATCGCCATGGGTTATACCATTAAAGCTTTAAAGGAAGCGAATCTGCGCGATTCAGTCAAAGTGATCGTCGGTGGTGCTCCCGTCGATTCCGAAACTGTCGAGCGAATCGGCGCTGATGGGTATGCCTACAATGGTCCCACCGCGGTTAAATTGGTAAAGCGTCTATTGGACGTGGCCTAGCCTATGGGATCTGACGATCAAGCGTAAAAAACAGAAGGAGAGTCAATTATGCAAGTACACAGGACGAATTATCAGATAAACGAAACGCCAACGCTCCAAGTACTTACCGAAGATCAGATAGAAGCTATCTATTATGCTGCTCTGCGGGTGTTATACGAAACAGGGGTTCGCGTATATGACAAAGAAGGCGTTGAAGTTGCCTATTCCGGTGGTGCAATTGTGGAGGATAAAACCGATGAGAGTCACTTAGTGAAAATTCCGCATTGGCTGGTAGAAAAAGCGCGGGTCACCGTCCCGAGTAAGGTGGTTCTCGCTGGATTCGACCGAAAGTACCGTATGGAACTTTACAAAAATCAGATCTATTTTGGAGGTGGCTCAGACACACCGTTTACTCTTGATCCTTACACAGGGAAACGGCGACGTACGACGTACCAAGATGTAAAAAATATTGCTCGTTTGGCGCAGGCGTTACCCAACTTAAATTTCCACATGTCCTTGGGGATTACCCAGGATACCGCTGTAAGTACATACGACCGCTGGCAATATTTGGCCATGGTAGAGGGAACCAGCAAGCCGATCAATGTCACCGCTGTAGACGCCGAAGGCCTGGGTGATATCCTTGAAATGGCTCACATCCTGGTAGGCGGCAAGGAAGAGTGGCGGAAAGGCCCGGCATTCTCAATTTACATCGAGCCTGTATCGCCGTTGAGCCACACCAAAGAGGTCGTGCAAAAGCTTCTGTTTGCCACCGACAACGACATTCCCTGTGTCTATACGCCCTGTCCACTTGCCGGTGCGACGGCACCAACCACTTTGGCCGGTTTATTGGTACAATCTCTGGCTGAAAGCCTGTTCGGTATTGTGATCAGCCAGACACGAAAACCAGGGGCTCAGATCATCATCGGCGGTTTGATGTCAAACATGGATATGAAGACAGCCACCTATACATACGGCTCCCCGGAAATGGCCCTGATGAGCGCCGGTTACACTGACATCACCAAATGGCTGCGAGTGCCGATGTATGAAACAGCCGGATGCTCCGACGCCAAACTTTTTGACGAGCAATCGGTGATGGAGGCGACGATCAACATCTCCACCGCCGCCCTCATCGGTGGCAACATGATTCATGATGTGGGTTATCTTGATTCGGGCTTGACCAGCTCAATGGAGCAAATGGTCGCCGCCGACGAGATCATTGATATGGTGAAACGCATTTTGCGGGGCATTCCTGTGAACGACGACACAATGGCCCTGGATGTGATGGGTGCTGTTGGCCCGAGTGGCCATTTTCTGGAACACAATCATACCTACAACCACTTTAAAAACGAAATTTGGCGACCAAAGCTGATTGATCGTCAAAATTGGGAAGACTGGACCAATAGCGGAAGTAAACGTTACGGCGAACGGGTCCACGATCGGGTGATCAAAATACTGGAGACCGAAACAAAGCCCCTCCTGAACGAATCAACTTACAAGGAGCTGAGCCGCATTTGTGAACTGGCCGATACTCGTCACAAAGACGAAGAGCTCGATGTAAAGATGTTTGTGTAGATTCGGCCGATGCCCCCTTTTTTAACTGATACATTTTTACCACGAGACCATGGCGAAATAGGAGGTGTAAATGGGGGTTATTTCAAGTTCGGCTGATAGCAGGTGAGGCATTGAATATGAAAATCATTCGTCAAGTCCCCATACAACTAAATGAGATCTTTCAACTTGATTAATACTTGATAAAATATCTAGGGAAATAAATCAATGCATCCACAAATTCCATTTACCGACAAAGAAACCGATATCGTACCGCGCGGTCGGCCGTTTGTGAAGATGCACGGCCTTCTCAACGATTTTATCATCGTAGATGGCCGTCAGTATCCTTACACACCGTCTGCTGAAGAGATTATCCGGATTTGCGACCGACGCGCAGGCGTGGGGTGTGATGAACTGATAATCGTCGATTCACCGCACCCTGAATCGACGACAGACGCTTACGCCTTTGTGTGTATTTTTAACCCGGACGGCCGTGAAGTGGAGGCCTGCGGTAACGCCACCCGCTGCGTCGGCTGGCTATTGCTGCAGGAAAGCGAACGCGAAACAGTGGTAATCGACACCCTGGGCGGGCCACTTCAATGCAGTCAGTCGGGTGATGAAAAAGTGGCCGTCGACATGGGCAAACTGCGTATCGGCTGGCAGGACATCCCCCTGGCCCGGGAAATGGACACATTACACCTGGAAATCAGCGCCGGCCCTCTACAAGACCCGGTCGGCATGAACATCGGCAATCCCCATGCGGTTTTCTTTGTGGACGATCTGGATGAGATCGATCTGGCCGCATTCGGACCGCAGCTGCAAAAAGATTCGCTTTTTCCGCAAGAGGCCAACATCGGTGCTGCACAGCTTATTGATTCCAAGACCCTCAAACTCTCTGTCTGGGAACGTCCTGGCGCGCTGACCACCGCATGCGGTACCGGTGCCTGTGTTGCTGTGGGTGCGGCTCATCGCCGGGGACTTACAAAGGAAAAGCGCATGACAGTGATCATGCCGGCCGGATCGGTGGAAATCGAGCTGAAAGATGATAACTCCGTAGTCATGATCGGACCGGTAGAAATCTGTTTTTCAGGCTATCTGCCGGGGATCTAATGAACGCCAATTGATTTAATTATTTATTTTGATTCTAATAATTTCTCGAGTCAACAAAATTGATGTTAAAATGCATCCGTATTCTTTTTTGTGAAAGGAGAGAATTTTTAGAATGAATTCCACTGAAAGAATGAATGCCGCCATCCATCTAAAACCGGTGGACCGGATAGCAAATGCCCCGTTTTATGAAGCCCCCATCTGCAATTATTTCGGCGCCAGTTTTCGGGAAGCGTTGATGGAAGATAAGGTAATGGCAGACGTCCACCTTGCAGCGCTGGAGGAGTTTGAATTTGACTGGGTCATAGCGGGCATGGGACTTATCGGCGGAATAATTCCGGAAGCTATGGGATGTGGGGTAAGTTATCCCGAAGATGCCTTTCCGATTATTGAACAGACCAGCGTCAAATCCATTTTCGATGTGGGCACCATCGCCAAGACCAGGGTGCACACCAATCGGATGGAACGCTTTTTAAACGGGATCTCCCTGTTGAAGCAGCAACTCAATGGGGAGGTACCGATTGCCTGCGAGTACATTTCACCCTTTACTATCGCCACCCGTCTCAGGGGCACCAATGAAATCCTGGGGGATTTGTACGACTCGCCCGAGCTGGTCCGAACCCTGCAGGAAGTACTGGTACCTTTGGATATCGAAATCGGCCAGGCCCTGGTCGAGGCCGGTGTAGAGTATATCTTCTACGGCGCGGACATGGAGTGTCCTCTGTTGATTTCACCCGAGCATTATCGGGAATTCGTGCACGAGCCTACCTGCAAGGTCGTTAATCGGCTGGTTGAAATGGGAGCCCGCGTGTTGCCGCACATGTGCGGAGACATCGTTAAAACGGGCATTGTCGACAAGCTGTTTGAGATGGATATCCATGGGATTATGCCCGGCAACCTCACTCAGGAGACCGTACTCGATCTGCGGGTGCTCAAAGACAAATGTGGCGAACGCATCTGCATTTTCGACAACTTGAATCCCAACGGCAGCCTCTTGATCGGAACACCGGATGAAGTCGCCCGGGAAACCAGGGCACATCTGGAAAAAGCCAAATCGATGACCGGCTACATTTTCTCCACTGCCGGTACCACCTCCCCGAATACGCCGAGAGCAAATTTTGAGGCCATGAATCGGGAGGTGCTTGGGTTTGGCTCATAGCACTTAGTATGCTGTTCCACTTACAAACAATATCCAAATTCCAATTTCCAATGCGCTTAAACCGTTTTGAATTTAATTCATTGGTTATTGAGATTTATTTGGAATTTAAACGACTCGCTTACAGATGGGGATTAGAAGATGGATAGAGCAATCTTAAACATCAACCAAGTGTCTTTGGATACCATCCATACCTATTCTTTGGAGGTGTTGCAGGATATCGGTATCCGATTTCCCAGTGAAAAAGCGCTGGCCCTTTTTAAAACGCACGGATTCCGGGTGGATGGATCCATGGTGCGCTTTGAAGAAAAGCATATTCAAAAATCACTTGAAACAGTCCCGGCAGCGTTTACCATCGAAGCCCGTAACACCTCCCGTAACATCCAAGTCGGAGAATCCAACTACGTCATGGCTCCAGGATACGGACCGCCGTTTATCATCGAGCCGTCCGGCGAAAAACGAGACGCCACGCTGGCGGATGTAGAAACGTTTTGCAAACTGGTCCAGACTTCAAAACATCTGGATTTTAATAGCGCTATCGTGGTTCAACCCAATGACGTCCCCACCGAAACAGCCCATCTTGATCTCCTGCTAGCGGCGCTAGTGTTGACAGACAAGCCCATAATGGGGAGCTCGGTATCAGTTGCAGCTGCCCGGGACTCGCTCAACCTGGCGCAAATGATATGGGGGTCTCTAGACCGGCCGGTAATGATATCGCTGATCGATTCTCTGTCACCTCTGCAGTATGCCACGGAAAGCGTTGAAGCGTTAATGGTATTTACAGCAGCCGGTCAGCCGCTGATAATCCATTCCGCCTGCACACTGGGTGCAACCGGACCCATTACCGCAGCCGGCTCTTTAGTGATCTCCAATGCCACCACTCTGGCGGGAATATGCCTGTCCCAGTTGATCAATCCGGGAGCACCCGTGGTGTACGGCCTGGGCGGAAGCCCTATGGATATGCGCACGGGCGGATATGTGAATGCCTCGCCCGAAGATGCCAAGCATGTTGCCATCAGTTCGGCCATGGGAAGATATTATGACATGCCCAGCAGGGGACAAGGAGCGGTGACAGAATCGTTTTGCCTAGACTATCAGGCCGGAATGGAATCGGCAATGATGCTCACAGTGGCCGCTTTGAGCGGCGTCCATGTGGGAATTCACAATTGTGGCACCTATGGATCGATGCTGCTCATGAGCTTTGAAAAATTTATTGCTGACGAAGACCTTTGCGGCGCGGTGAAGAAACTGATGAAACCTGTCGAGTTGACGGAAAATGCGTTTGCCCTTGACTTGATCAAAGAATTGGGTACCGAAGGAAATTATCTGTTACAGGATCATACGCTAGCCCGGTGTCGAAACGAATTCTTTACCCCTGACCTAGGCATCCGCACACTCCATACCAATTGGCTTGAGATGGCACCTCGGGATATCACCGCAAGGGCCGGTCAATTGCTTGAAAATCGGCTGGCCCAATATGAAGAACCGCAGATGGGTGCGAAACTTAAAAACAGGCTGATTCAATTTGTCAAGGATCGAAAGCACAGCAGGTAATGATTCCGGGTAACGACTTCCACCAAGGGTTTTGGTGCGTTAGTTTATTCCAAGTTTCTGTAATTTTTCTTCAGTGGGTACCCCAGCATCGTTCCATTCCATGCTGTTATAAAACGCCTTTACCGTGGAGGCCAATTCCCGGACTCCTCGACCGCTGGCCGGGCTCTCTCCGATGGATTCATTGATAAATCTGTCAGGCAACGGTGGCAACCGGTCTTTTTCGTGACATAGTTTGCCAGGCGACGTCCGTATCTTGTCGAAGCGCAGCGAAGAACCAGTCATTCGGTGCTGCAGTGGTCTTCAAACCCGGTCGATCAAGATCTATTCAGCCGACCGCACCGGCTTTTTCCAATCCAACTCTCCGGGTTTTCAGAATAATTTTCAATTTGATTTGTCCTTGACAGCCCAAAAATGATTGTCTATGGTTGATTTGATTTAATTCCTAAAACCGAATAAAAAGCCGAAGGTTATTTTTTATTTATCCCAACCACACCATTTTTTAATTATCAAACGTATTATGAAGTTGTTTTGTCAGCTTTTTGTAATGGTTTCGTAAAAAGGTTTAAAATTACCAACTTTTAATTTGTTTACCCATTAATTTCAGATGTTTCCAAGGTTGATTTTTTAAATTTAGACTTTTTACGAGAGTATTTTTCTTAACAGCATAATATTTATTGGAGGAGGTAAAATTATGATTGATGAAAAAAAGAAGCAGACCACTCAGAGAGTCCACCCCGGCGTTGAGCAAATGCAAAAATCCCTCGCCGACGGCAAATGTTCACGACGTGAATTTCTGCGCACCGTCACCCTTCTGGGCGTATCTGCAACAGCTGCCTACAGCATGGCGGGGTTGCCGGATTTTATTTCAACCGCCCACGCCGCACAGAAAAAAGGCGGCGTCTTAAAATTCGGTCTTCAGGTCCAAGAAATGGCCGATCCGGCGACCTATTCATGGACCCAGAAGTCTATCATTGCCCGGCATATCATTGAATACCTGGTGGAGACCGGACCGGATAACATTACGCGGCCCTATCTGGCCGAGAGCTGGGAGGCCTCTGACGATCTGAAGACCTGGACCTTCCATCTGCGCAAGGGTATCAAGTGGTCAAACGGCGATGACTTCAATGCCGATGATGTGATGTTTACCTTCACCCGTTGGCTCGATCCCAAAACCGGATCGTCCAACCTGGGCCTGTTCAACGCCATGCTCGAAGAGACCGGCGAAAAAGATGCCAAAGGCAATGTGATCAAGCGCATGACTAAAAACGCGGTGCAGAAAGTGGACGCGCATACGGTCAGGCTCAACCTGAAATCGCCGGTGCTGTCGATTCCCGAAAACCTTTACAACTATCCCACCGGAATCGTTCACCGCAATTTTGAAAAAGAGGGCGGCGATTTATCCAAAAACCCGGTGGGTACCGGACCCTACACGCTTACCGAATTCAGGGTTGGTGAGCTGGCCGTATTGAAAAAACGCAAAGAACCCTATTGGGGCGGTGATGTCTTTCTGGACGAGATCCGCTTTATCGACCTGGGCGAGGACCCCGGCGCTTATCTGGCCGCCATTGCTTCAAAACAGGTGGATGCAATCTATATGCTTGATCTGACCACGCTGGAAGCGGCCAAGAATATTCCGGGAATCAAGGTGATCTCAATTCCGTCAACCCAAACCGGTGTGATTCGAATGAAGGTCAACAAGAAACCGTTCACCGATATCCGTGTGCGCAAGGCTGTCCAGAAATGCTGCGATGCCCAGAGACAGCTTGACATTGCCCACCGCGGTTTGGGGATCGTTGCGGAGCATCACCATGTCGCCAAGATCCACCCCGAATACTTTGCCCTGCCCCCGTTCAAGCAGGACATCGCAGGCGCCAAGAAACTGCTGGCCGAGGCCGGCTATCCCAATGGCATTGAATTGTCTTGTAACGTGGGTAATACCGACGGCGTTTGGGAGCAGGATTCCGTGGCCGTGCTCAAAGAAGATGCCGCCAAAGCCGGGATCAATATCAAAATAAACTTGATGCCGTCGGCGCAATATTGGGACAATTGGACAAAGGCGCCCTTTAGCCTCACTTCCTGGACCCACCGCCCCTTGGCCGTCATGGTACTGGGCCTCGCTTACCGGTCCGGGGTACCATGGAACGAATCCAGCTATGCCAATCCGGAGTGGGATGCCGCCCTGACCGAAGCGGAATCCGAACTGGATGTTGAAAGCCGCCGGGTCAAGATGGAGAAAGTGGAGAAAATTCTGCAGGATGACGCCGTCCTGATCCAGCCCTTCTTCCGTTCGGTCTTCACCGCGGTCCGTGAGGGCGTTGTCGGGTTTGAAATGCATCCGACACGTTACTACCGCTTTCACAAGGTCTCTCTATCCTAGTTGGAAATAGTGTATCTGTGGGTAAGGGGGGCGCTACGGCGCTCCCCGCCCTATCATCTCCCTCAAAACGATAAGTTACCTCAGGAGGCATCAAAATGGTCACCTTAGTGGTAAAGCGGTTCGGATTCATGATTTTTACCATGATTGTCGTATCGCTGATTCTTTTTCTGCTCCTGGAGACTGATCTCACGGGCGATCCGGCCGCCAGGGTGCTGGGTCAATTTTCAAACGAAGAACAACGCGAGATATGGCGGGAACAACACGGATATAACCGGCCCGTCATCGTGCGGTATCTGTCGTGGCTGGGCAATTTTGCGACCGGTGACCTGGGTGAATCCATTCGCTTCAAAGGCCCGGTAGCAGATGTAATGTGGCCCCGGCTTTGGAACACCGCCATCCTTGGATTTTGGACCTTTGCCATTATGATCCCGTTATCATTGATCCTCGGTGTTTTGTCAGGGATGAAGGAGGGTTCAAAGCTCGATCGCTCGATATCGGTTTTTGGTATTTTAACCACCTCCGTGCCGGAATTCGCCAGCGCGGTATTTTTCTCGGCCCTCTTTGTATTCACTTTGAAATGGCTGCCCGGCACCAGCAGCATGTCGGGCGGATTCGAATTCAAACAGTTGATGCTGCCGGCCATGGTGCTGATCGTCTATGATTTCGGTTATGTCGCCCGCATGACCCGGGCATCCATGGCGGAGGTGATGACCTCCCAG